>ERZ651776.1083-NODE-1083-length-34415-cov-6.310851_pt1 | contig 34415 bp, 3 predicted proteins | sample MGYA00514761_ERZ651776 | MGnify/ENA metagenome assembly ERZ651776
TGGACAATGAAAGGATAGCAAAACAGTTAATTGATGACATCACCGAGAACATTGTGGATATCCGCAAACAAGAAAATGTACTAGACCAGGACGTGGCCTTCAGACTGAAACGCCTAACCTCTCACTGTCACGACTCAAATTGGCTAAGCAACATCGACTGCAATTATACATTAGCAGCATTCAATGTATATGCTGCCATGCATAACATTCAGAATTTGACAGACATAAAGCAGACCATATTTGACGACGCCAATCATGCACACCCACCCTTTGGGTCGCATGCTCGCCAGGAGATCATGCTGCGCAACAGTGGTGCTATCCTCTGTGAAGTCGTATCCAACCTCATCCCGACGGTGAATGACACCCTTGAACGAGTGCCACAGAGTGAATCGGAACCTGTATTCGTTACCTTTAACGATTTCAAGAGGGCATCGATCGACGCCCTACAGGGTGAGTTCACCAAAATGATTCATAACATCATAGACTACGCTCGAACAGATGTCGAGCGGTCCTCACTACTGGAGTTCACGACAACTGTTACACGGTATTATTCCGATGGTTCCGGACTCGATCGCTCACAAATGGTCAACAACAGTCTCTACGCACAATCCCTACGAAGTATGGCTGTTGGGATCTGCAGAGGATTTGTGTCCGAAACACTCTCAGGAAGTCTGATGTTGATCTCAGCAGGCATTCAGGATCTTGAGTGCACTCTCTTCAGAAACAAGCACAACGCCATCCGCGGTCGACACAATCTCGTCCGAATTTCTCACACCGACGACGGCCTAGAAGATCTCTACCGGAATTCGTATCAACCTGACCCTGAAGCCATCTCCTGTACTACGACCGAACAGGTGTCACGGCCTACAATTCCATCTCCCACCACGGGGGGGCCACTTGAGACATCTACACGGAGCACACAGAACATCATAGAAGACTTCATAAAGACAAGGATACCGCAAATGAGGAGAGAACAGGATCAGACAAACAGCCAAACACCTGAATTGGAGAGAAAAGACCCTCATCATGAACAGGCGACAAACGCGGATGCCAACCTCACGCAGGGTCCACTCGAGCGACATGAACTGCGCCCTATATCGGAGAGATTGGACAGATCCCAACAGGTTCTGCAAATTGTGTTACCTTCCCTTGCAGAGGACAATGCCCACAATGACAAAGCTTTTCTTCACAACGAAGAGAGGATAATCAGGCGTGTTGAAAACAAAAGGAGGGCGGTTGCAACTGCAAAAGCTGCAAAAATAAAGGCGAAGGAGAAGACTTCGGCCTCAAACCATGCAGCAAAACAAGCTGCTACAGCCACTACAAATGCAGAAAGAAAGGAGAAAAAGGATAAGAAAAAACCTACCAAACGCGAAGCAGCTGAGGCTGCTGCAACACCTGCAAAGCAGGGAGTAAAGTCCTCAAAATGGACTGTCAACAGGAATCAAGACAAAAGGGTAATCCCAGATGCTGCCAAGACCTTCACTATTCGCAGTACTAACAATACTGCTGGTAGTGTCGATAGTAGCTGGTTGGACCCCGCCCCTATGGGCACCGTGCATTGCGCATGGGAAATGTTCACAACTCCTGAAGACAGCCCGACTAAGAAAGAGGCAGGACACATAAGTCCTAACCCTGACATCGAAGGCACCCGTCAACAATATAGGGGAGCACCCATTGATGTCAAACGCGACATAAGAGACCACCCCTACAACGAGACCGAAGTACAGCCTGACAACGACGGACCCTCAAACAGAATATCTATGGCAGCTTACTGCGGAAGTGACGGCTGTTCAGAAGCAGCCAGAGAGTCTCGAGAATCGGAACGTGCAGACGAGATCAGAGCAGAAATGCTAGGGACAGGAACCTTAACCTCTCGGGAAAGATATGAGGTGGTCAACACCACGAGCGCAGCAATGGGAGCTGTCGCAGTACAGCAACATGTGTCATACACGAACATAAAGTGCACCACTTTAGGCTGCCAATGTGATGCCAGATGCGGTGAACCTACCCGAACATGTCACATCAGCTGCAACAATGAAAATCCCTGCAATGACACTGATGTCCATACACTTCGATCATTTAGCGAAACTGAGACCAGATGCACACGCAGCGATTGCCCTTGTGAAAGGCGGGGCTCCTTCGCACATTGCTGCAGACACTGCAGAGACACTGGTGCCTGTGCTATTGCATACCACTCACCTGGGGCATATGCTGAGAGGACTATACTGGAGACACAAGGGTTCGTACCAGAACCACAACACACCGACGAAGACGACGATGAAGATGATGATCAGGAAGACTGCCAAGAGGACGAGAGAAGATATAACAACACCAGGTTTGTTGACTCACTATCACGACATGCTCCAACGAAGCCGAAAAGACGAGGGCATAGATTCAGCCGATCAAGAAGAGATGCTGAACAGGACTCTGAATGGAACTCCATGGTACAGTTGATCAATCATATTAGAGCGAAGTCTCGTGAACCAGAACGTGATTTCAAGTATTGGTTCATGACGATCTGGAAGTCCCTGGAAGAAGCGACTGTGAACCTCAGACTAAACAAGATGGCCAAGCAACCCAAACTAAACAGATGGGCCAAGCATTTGTGTACTGGACTGCAATGTGAGGTAGAGGTCAGGGCTGGCACTAAATTATCCTTGCCAGACAGTCTCAGCAGACGCCCCACGACACAGCCTGAGATTATGGCTAGTTCAGATTTCACTGGGAAAATAAACCGCAGATCTGCACAATGGTGGAGCATCACACACAGTGCACCCAGTCGGATGGACATACAGACATCCACACTGTCACCCTCGATAGTCGGGCGCATGATGGGCCACCTCGTGACAATTCTCAAACCGCAATTTACAAGGATTAATAGACTACTGTCGCCCAATCGATTCAAAAATGGCCAAACGTGCAGGTTGGTCATGGATGCTCGGGCAATCAATGCAGACATATTCAAACCCAGAACATCCCTTTTGAATCGAATAGAAGGAAGATCACTTCTAGGAAGCATCAAGTACTACCATAGCATCTTCGATCGATACCAGCGGACGCCCTTATTGATGACGGAGACCATCTCAAATGGGGGTACATTCCAAGCGAGCCAGATTGAAGAAGAAGATGAGGAAGATGTAGAGACAGTACTTCCTCTCATCACTGAGATTGAAGAAGAAGAAGATGAAGATGCAGAGGCAACAATGAGGCTCGGCGAGTCCAGACAGCTCTCCTTGTTCTGCCTTGCAGGAGGCAACATGTATAAGGAAGGAGAAGACGAGGAAGATGAAGTAGAATGTGACACCTTAGACCCGAATCCTACTGCATCTCCGATCCAAGGAGAACACATTGGAGATACAGAGAATATGGAAGGATACCAAGTGATCAGTGAGGCGTCAAAGGAAGAAACTGAACTTACACGACGCTCAGGGTTTGCGACCCTGATAAAATATTTCCGGAAGAGGGGAGAGAGAGCTTTTGCCCACATGCGTTATTGGGTACTCAATCGGGGTCCCACGCTCTGGGATTTCGAAAGGATCTGGAACCCTATGACAGGAAACTATTTGATGACGGCGGTACCGGCCCAGTCGCCTGACCGCGACGCCAACAACTGGTTAGCCATCCGACTAGTCACCAGACACGACACAGAGCTCGACGAGGAAGAAGAAGACGAAACCCCTACGACACCCACTTCAAACACGGGGACTGTGGTGTCCCTCAACTCATCGAGAGGCAAGCGAGCACGTGAAACACCCACAAATGATGAGGACAACGATGAAATAATCTCACCACCAAACCAACCATTTCGCAACAATGGAGCACCCACAGCGCGAACCATGTTTGCCAAAGAAATTGATAGCCCACCAGCTGCCAAACACGCCTTTACCAAGATTGAGTCGACACAAGAAGGAGTGTTAGAAACGGAGCCAACTGAAGTACCACCTACTTCACCACCTACTCAAGGAGTTACTCCACCTAGTCTTTCCGACATGTGGGACATAGAGAACGACGATATGTCAGAACCAGATCAAATCAGAAAAATGCCAGCACTCGTCCCAGTCAATACACTGGCAACATCATCACTGCGACAAAGATTTGCATGCTGTAATATGCAGGAAGAACTCGCACAGTGGATGCGCATGTATGCAGCCTTCAGCATTGACAATCCAGAGTCCACAGAACAGATAATTAACTTTTTACTGGAACTCATACGTTCACATTTCAAAATAAGCTTGGACGTGGAAGCAATAAGAAAAGCCTTCCAACACTGTAACACAACTGTCGCCACGCAAGCCGAGTTAGTTCACCGGATCCGTGCCACAGACAGACATGAATCACTCATTGCGAGGCAATACATGCCAACGGCGCGAACTCAACCAATGCAATTTGAACAGTCAGAACAGTTCAGCCGCCTAGTCCAGGAACAGAGTGATACTCGGCCAACCACAGTAACACCGCCTGGATTAACAGGATCGATCAAAAAAGCGGCCATTCACATGGTCCTTCACGGCAGCAACACTCATGCTGTCCCTTGGAAAAATGAACATCCAGATATGAAGGCCCGTATGTTAATCCACGGCTTACAAAAGCAATCCCAGACTTTAAAGATGTTCCTATTAGCTGGGACGCAAGAGGCCTCGGATGGTACAACACCAACACCTTCGATAACCAACAGGGAGGGTGAGCTCGTCTCAATCACCAGACGTTGGCTATCCCTAAGGCAGAAACTGCACCTGAAGCAGGTACGAGACGACGACAGCATATGGGACAAAATACGATGTCGCAAACTGTTCAATGCAAAGTGCCTTCGATTGTCGATAAGGATTTGGACAGGTCTAACACGATCTACTGAGCCAATGCAGTCTATTCAATTACAGAAATGGAGCTCTCTAAGGCTGAACCCACTGACCTCAGGCAAACAGATACCGCACAACCTTCCAAAGCCACTGACCCAGAGATTGGCCCTGGGGAAGGCCGACAAAATAGCACGCATCGCTCGCCTCGCTAGCTGTCGTACTTTGTTCACAGAGTGGCACACATCCGCAATACAATCAATCTTGCACACACGTAGACGCCTAGGATTCGGCATTCTAACAGACTGGGCGACCACAATGTGGAAAGGAAGCTTCATCAACATGTACGCAAACTTGGTTCATCCCGACAAGTATCACGATGGGAACGGTTCCTTCGGCCAATACACTAAGATGAATAAGCAAATAGTTCAGAAAGCTTTCAATATGATACTGACCATTCAACAAGTGACAAGTAACACCACATGGTGGTCTGACAGAAGAAGTCAACCCAGAGCCCAAGCCCTGGGAAAACACATTCAGATCATTAATTCCCCAGTCAGCACAATCGATGCCGCAGCACGCGGATATGCAGTGCGACACAGCTTTGAGCGACAAATCGGTGGCCGCACATCACAACCGGGTTTTACACTCCCGCTTGACCCAGAGATTACCTCGCTCATAGACGAACTCGGCTCAATAGGAGTGTTCGTTCAACATGTAGCACCAGCTAAGAGCCAACAAAGTCAGCACAAGGTAACACGTATCAACACCACCAGGCTAGTGCTTACAGAGTTGAAACGAGTACTCCACATCAGAGGCGCACCTAGCAGCATGACCAGTTCCAACAACCTCCAGTCGTTGTACAATCTGGCCCGAGACAACAATTGGATACTTGACTCTGAAGCAGATGACACACTGGAGATACCACGCGTTCAAGGAGCACGATTTAAGAACTACCGGGTTGCACCACGAAACAGACACCTAACAAGATACTCCACGGGAAATGGAGAGCAGGGTAGAAAGTTCGTAACCAAACGTCGAAAACGCCTACAGTTGCGGCTACGTGTCCAGCGTGCTTTGTGTGACACCATCCAGGATTCATCTACCCAAACCCAGGACGCACTGTTGAGAACTCGAGACAACTACATTTCGAATGAGTCCAACAGACATCTTGCAACAAGTAAACGCAAGAGGCTCAAGAAAACATATGAGCGTGATTACCGACCATCCCGACGTGCCACTGCTGCCGAGGCACACGCACACCAACTTGAGATAATACAAGCCAAAGAACGCATTATTTCAGGAATATGTACACGACATCGCCAGAAGTGCATTACACTACTCAGCGACCCCAATACAACTTCAGTTGAAATCAAGTTAGAGACAGACATCAATCAGATACCACGCCATGTCATCCTCGACATAACAGACAAAAGTGCAGATGCAATGTCCAAGGCGATGAATCTCTTTAAGCATCGCATAGGTCCACCATTGTGGACGACTTTATCCAAAAGGAACATGGCAGGAGGCGACCCACAGCAACAACATCCAGAAACAGTGGGACCATCTACAGCTGGCACTAGTAGTGCCTGCTCTGGCGAACCCGATGCTACAGATCTGGAGAATGATGCACGAATGTACGCGGAATCTAAAAAAATGAGGCCACGTCTTAGTCAAAAGAGAGAAGGCAAACCGAAGACAGCACCACGCAGCAAAGCCAGACCAGTGCAACAGTACCTCCCTCATGTCACATACCGACAGTCCAGATCAGCTTCAGCCCAATCTGGAGCACACCTAGAACAGAACCTGGGCCCATATGCCACCGCTGCCATGAAAAAAGCCCGCGATAAATTGGCAGCACAACCTCGGGCTCGTGATCGATCCTCATCGATTACATCCCAACCTGATCAGTATGAGGACCAACAATTGGAATACGAAGACGCCATGGCCCCATTGAAACGGAGTATAAGCATGTTCGAACATACCATTGATGTTCTTCCAGATCCGATTGCATCTGCCCCCCCCAGTGTGCACAGTCCAAGAGCCTCCTCACTGGCCTGGGGAAAAGGTAAGCAGACCAGATCGTATCACAGCCGCTCCCCGGGCGCAGCACCTAGAGAAATCATGCCTCTTATCTCTGCCAAAGTCAGGGAGACCCTCGATAACCATTCAACGCAGCAGCAAATGTTTATTCACCTCCAGAACGCAGTCAGACGGTGCAATCGATTACGATCAGCGACACAACACTCGAACTTTAACATCACACCTAAGACTTTAGGTGACTTTGACATCGTCATCAATGTCTCTGGGGATGCCGAAATCCTCGACGGAATCTACAACTGCACAGAGGACTTACGCAGTACTGCAAAGCTACACTTACACCGGGAAAAGGAAGAAGAAGCAAACACGATCAACGACTGCGCTGACCTCATGCTAAGCTGTTTGTTCGACCTATTTAAACAGCTCATAGATCATGACAAACTCAACATTGGCACTCCTCCCTGCTGTCGTATCGCGAAACTAACAGATCATCAACTACTACTGGCAAATACAATGTTTACTCACAATGTTGTGGAGTGGCCCGAATTAGACCACATTCAGGGAAGATGCACATTCTCTTCAGACGGAATAATATACTCATTTGGGGACCCAAATTCAGTACAACTGATGAACCAAACGCTAATCGATCAATTCGGGAGAGACCCAACCTCTGTCCCCCCCCTATCATGCGACCCCTCGCACATGGTACGCCTTATGGGAGCACAGTTAGACGGTGACGAACCCCATAAGGATGACGAGACCCCGCCACAGGATCATGACGATCCCAGCCGACACAACCAACGTGGGCCCAGCCCTCCTGACCCGCCAGTTACAGATGATGAAGATGACACTTTGTCTGACAGCATGCCGTACCTTTCTATGACTTTAGACATTCACAGAATGCGACTGGCAACCCTAGAGTATCGGGTCAGTCACCACAGCACATACCCGAGAATATCGGGCCCAGAGCTAGCAGCCACAACTGCCATAGTGGATGCTTTCAGCTGCGTACCCCACCGCGAGTCTGAGACCGACCCACGTGATACTTCCATATTCTCCAAACCTGGCAGTGCTCGAATACAAATGACTGGCGGCTGGTCTTTAATTTACCTCATACATGATGTACTCAGATGGATAAACACGCCCGAGGGGGAGGAAATCATGGAGCAACAAGTATATAGCACACTACCAGACACACTACCAACCCCAGGAGTTCACGAAGCACGAAGCCCTTGGGCAGAAGCTATAACAGACCAACTGATCAGAGGACTGCGCAACATCTACCTGCAGTACAGTGAAGAAACCATGGATCCATATATGTCCAATGTATATGGACAGCTCACTGCAGACATGCAGGGATCAACAAGTTCTACACACGTTTTAGTCAGAGAACATTTGAACTCAGAACAATGGGAAGATTTAGTTACAGAGATCAACGGACAAACTGTATTCAATGGGACACATCAACAGCAAACTGTAGATGATGCTTTTGATTCCTATATAGCCCCAAACGGACAGACTTTCATATGGGGATCTGCAGATAGCACTGAAATGTACAATGAGAGGACAAAGGACATCTCGGAGCAACTCATCAGAAGAGCTGAGCACGACCAACCCGCGGAGAAAGCCGACCCTTATGACAATATGACAGAACCGGCTGAACCACAAGTAGACCAAGGTGCTGAACAAGAACTCCTGCACGAACTCAGTGAAAGACAACAACATGCCAGATCTCAACGACGCCAACCCTTTATTACGAACCAGAGGGTCGGGAGACATCGTATCCAGAAAATCACCAATCACCCCCATGTAATTGGAGAGTTAATTCACCACGATGGAACAAGCTCAGCCAGAAATGGAGATGTGCACCCTTTCTGTACAGGACTAACACCTCCACGACAAATGCCACGAGTCAGCTTGAGAGTCCTCAGCAACACCAACCTTCAAGACATCACGACTTGGACGGAACAACTAAGACTACAGGACAGACTGGGTGTCAGCATATCTGAGGATGAACTACAACTACTTATGGACATCGCCCGTTCTGTAGGAATTGAGGTTCCAGAGCGCGAGGAGATGGAGTACCTATCACCATCACTATCAAAATCAGGCAGAATCTCTATCCGGGAACTGTTCGGTGATGTGGATAGCATGCACATGCCAGGCACCAGCGATGAGAGAATTCGATGGCATCAAATGATTGCAGGGCTCAAGCCACAAATTGTGTCATTGGCAGCCATGGAACTAGGAGGAAACGAGACACAACGATTAAGGCTAGAGCCCCTATCCTGGCACACCGCAGAGACATTAGTAACGTGTGTATTCGACAGCATTAGAGATGCTTCACTGGCAGAGCGACTGGATCGCCCTGAAATATCACTCCATGGAGCAAGAATCAAACCAGAAGCTATGAGTAAAGGATCACGAAGAAAGTATAAAGGACATCCCAGAGAGCACAGGAAAACCACAGGATCCTCAAGTGTTACAGGATCCTCCAGCGAGGACGATAGGAATTCATATCGATATGATACCATCCCCCCACAACCTGACCTCGAGCTTATAAGGGAGAACGATGCTCTAAATGCAATGCGAAGAGAAATCGAAGAGCTAAAAAGGCAGTCTAGATTGCAAAGAGAAACAGAACACAACCAGGGACAAATAGGAGAAATGAGGAAACAAAGCTTAACGGATGCCGAAGAGTCACAGCAAAGAGCGGCAGCACATCACATCATGGCTTCAGATAACGACAGCCATATATCAAGGATGAAGTCGATCAAGGAGGAAATAGCTTTCGAAGAGCAAAAGGCAAGATTAAGATCAGTACAAAATGATAGTAAGTCTACCCCACACGGACAAAGCGCTAGATCACATGCCACTAGCACCGGACTCTCACAAAAAAGTGGAACCACTTCCGAAGACCTATTCATACAGGAACAACAAGAGCTTTTTCTCAACGATTCACCTCTGAGGATACATATAAACTATGCCAAACTCACACAAATCATGAATGAGGAACTCAGAACAGAGTTCAATGGACATTTAGCAGACATACGTGAAGAAGCAACGTCAATGAACTACTCACATTCTGCACTCGACATCACAAACATTGCAAAAGTTTTCGCAAGGATGGCTCCTCACCAGGAAGATGGATTCAGGAACAAGCTGGCACTCTTCTTACAGAACTCAATAGAAGATATCGGCATCTACATCCTCACCAATGTTCACGAGAACCATGCAAGCTCAACAACCAAAGCTGAACTATATGTGGACAACGTATGCCGCATATTCGGAAATGTTACTATCCAAGACCGCAAGAAAAAGTACACAGGCAAAGGAAAGGGAGATGACTACAACTCTGACCACCGGCGTGACCACTCCGAACGCAAGCGCAAATACGCTGGAAAGACCAAGAACTTAGATGGAATGCATCATTCCAATGTCGACACCATAGAAAGAGAAATTGACCATCTTATGGAGCAAGCTTCGAAGAAATCACCGGCGCTCAACGTAATCCCCTTTGGAATGATAATGCACCAGGCGGTCACCATGGCATTGCGACATTCATCTTCTCCAGCATCTATGTATGTTGTACTCATGCATTCACAGCGACGAATTGATAGAATGTCTGAGAACACAAAGAATGAAAATATGCCAAAGATATTAAACTCAATCAAACAAGTAGCAAGCAGCATCAACCTAAACCTATTCTCGGGTGGATGGACGGATGGAGGTGACCTAGCAGAAAAGAAACCATGGATAGAGCTTATCAACCAGATCTGCTGGAGCTCGGGGTCATCATTTGAAACATGGCTGGTCGAGGACATACGCCAGATGAACTTCAAACCTGATCAAGAGTCATACTGCTCACACTACAGAGAATTTTCTCGAAAGGTGGAATCATGGCCGGACAACCTCATGATGAGTTCGGAAGGAAAAATGAAAGCATTTATCGCGACCCTACCACTAGAGTACAAAAAGGAATTGACACTGGAGACCGAACACCTGGCAAAACGTCTAGACCAATGTGTGTTCCTAGCAGCATACGACGCAGGCAGAAATGTGTTGAGAATAGCAAATCCTACAGCTATAAATTCACTGAGTTCATACGCTGGGACAACCCAACGAAGGCCCCGAGCATTAGGGGTAAATGCGCTCTCTGACAACAGACACGAGGAAACAGACTACATCAATGCCGTAGGGGATACTTTTGAACGACGATCATGTGAATATTGTACACAGAACAAACACCCACAACCAGAAACTCATCCTGACAAGACTTGCTGGCGGGAAGACAACGAGAATTCAGAAATCGACTACGACGGCAGGAAGGTGTGGCACAACGGAAACATAGTGCGACAACTGTGCGAGTTTGGATCAGGCAATGATGTGGTTACCTATGTCGATGCCCTAAGAGATGGCAAAGTGAACAAGACCAAATTTGAAAGCCTCATTTCCAGAGCCAGAAACGCCTCGGACTATATCAGGAGTTCAGATGGCAAAGTCATGCCCTGCCATTGCAAGCAATGGCCTGAAGCAGGTGTAATGACTACAACTAACTGGTATAGGGCTGCAAGAGAATGCAAGGCCAAGAAAGCTATCACAGACGCGCTCGTCTGGCAGGGCCGAGACCTTCGAGCCAGAACCCACGGGGAAGACATCAATTGCATTGCAACATCTGATGAAGAAAGAGATAGCCTCTTATTGGCACATATCAACGATGAAGGACCACGCAATATGGGACCACGCAGTTGTAGTGACCAGGCACAGTGACGAACCATCAGGCTCAGTAGCTGCGACGGCCCAAAACCAAACAATAGTCAACCTCAGGAGATCTCACAGCCGGACCCTAAAAGAAAGCAAGACATTGTTAATCACACCGACGCAACCACTACCTATCACATCAACTCCACTACACCAGTATATGACGACACGGGAATAGCTAGCCTAGCTCCCGAATCTGATACACCCGTACCCAAGGATGATGTTCGAATACACACTCCGCCAGACATACAGGAATCAACAACACACATCCTGCAAACAAGTGAATTACATGATACTGACAACCTAAATATTGGGTTACCAGAGGATATTACACTTATGCAAGAAGAATGTTGCGGAATAACTATGCCAGAGAGCACAACCTCAATAATTCCAAACAAGGAACAGCCGGGCAAGACACCGGAGCCGAATACCCCAGACAGGGACCCCGCACCTTCCCCAACACAAGAAATACCACCCGGGAAGGAAATAACGAAAACTCAGATAGTTGTCAACAGGAACCAAGACAAAAGGGCAATCCCAGATGCTGCCAAGACCGTCACTATTCGCAGTATTAATACAACCATTAATACTGCCGGTAGTGTCGATAGTAGCTGGTTGGACCCCGCCCCTATGGGCACTGTGCATAGCGCACGGGACATGTTCACAATTCCTGAAGACACACTAATAACTGAGAATAAGACGACAGACGCTGTCATTGCGATCACAGAAGACGAAACCAAGCAATTGACTGCAACACACCAGAAGACCTGGAATACGCTCTGCAAAGACCTGAGTCAAACCATCCAACAGGAGCAAACATTACAACATGACACACGTACTTTCATGTTACTTAATTGCAACGGAATGGAGCGAGTTGACGCACCTGTGTGGGAAAGCATAGAAACAAAGGCATCACAAGTCAACGCAGACATTGTAGCCCTTACAGAGACACACGTTAAAGCAGCCGACTCCGCACAACGCGAGCAACTCGAAGAAAGCTGGAACATCGGACATCCAGGGTGGATCATTCATCATGCCACCAACGAATTGTCAAAACAGGGTGGTGTGGCTTTTATACACAAAAGCCACCTACAATATGACACCTTCAGGCACATCAAACCCGATGGAACCCCCACCAATGCGGCAGAACATTTCCAAGGGAGATTCCTGATTGCAATGCCTCTCCGACGTGACCTAGACAGAACCGACTTCGTTGTTGTATATGCGACAAACTCGGGCACACAAGGCACCAGATTCAGCTTGCACGTCCAACTAGCAAACGACATTTCACGCCTAAGAAAATATTGGATCAAGACATATCCAAATCGAGTCCTCCTCACTATAGGAGACTTAAATTTCAGCAGCCAGGAGAGCCGAAGCGTCAAACCGACCACATACAAGGGCATGGAACTAGAGCCAAGCGAGTACCCAATGAAACCCTGTAAGGCGCTTACAACGTGGAAAGAAAAGAACCCAACTACGAGCAGTCGTTTCATGCCAGGAATATCTGATAGGGAATTCGAGAGTGCTCAAGCCACATGGATCGAGGGCCGAGAGGTCCTTGACCTAGTCAAACACCGGACGCACTCTGACGCAGGATGGATGGTAAAGAAAGAGCACCTAAAGGCTCAATCTCGCCGTAACTATACATCTGAAGTACCTGGATTCATGCGACCTCTTTCGTCACCATACATACGAGCCACTTTGGACTATATCCTGACCACCAAGCTGGACATCAACTACATCCAACCGGACGATGCTTCACGACAGCTATGTTCAGGCATCGTATCTGGATGCATCTTCGCTAGATCAATGCCATACAACAAGGACGTGCCCGCAGCAGAACGTTGCCATACCGACCACTCACCATTGGTTTCAGCATACCTGGTGACAAGACCTCTTCAGGCCGATGATAACCGTCGCTTAGCCCTCGGCATGAGTCTTAAGTACCTTGTAGGCATCACAGCCGGGGATCACCGCGACAAACACAGTGGCACCAGTGTCGGATGGTTAGGACAAAGCGCTGCAGCTGATCTTGCAAGAGATTTCGTGACAAAATCAGGATATTTGACAAGCTACAGCATACGCCAGAGTATCCTATCAGCACTGTGTGTCCTGAGAACTACAACTCCAAAGGAATGGTTGGACAAAACTGACAGATTTGGAGGATCCTCACCGACTGACAGAAAATACAGATTGGATCTGGCTCAAATATACAGACAGTGTACATTCAACACCGCTGCCAACAATGCTGGAAGGCTAGTCTGTAAATGGGAGAAGGAAGCTCAAAACGAGCCCAACATCAACGTTGTTAGACACCCTGAAGATATCCAACGAGTGCTCTACCACAAATTCACAGATGGAGATACTCCTAATGAAATTGTTGAACGAGCCGGCACTGTCACGCATTTGAACTCCAACTTACCCTGCAAATCATCTGACTTTGATAAGGCAAGAAAGGAGTTAACGAAGAAACTCAAGGTGCTTAAATTCAGTGCCATCTGGGTTGAGACAACGAAGCCTAACAAAGTCCGATACCGCAGACGACACCCTAATAGCGGGAGCTTGAACCTTCCTGTCGACAGCAAAGACTTACAAGCTTTCTACGACACAATTCAGTCCAAAGCTACAACGCGCATCAAGGATCTAATCAATAGTTACGAAAAGTACCGATACCTCTTCAACCATTCAGATGAACTAGACACCATGTGGCGAGTAATGCACGAGTGTGAAAGGAGCACAGAGCAGGACCCCAAGGCGAAACCATCGATGCAGGCTGCCGTAGTACAACTGGAGAAGTACGTAGAACTCACCTGGTCAAAGCCGGACACTTTTACCGATGTGGATATACAAAGGATGTGCACCTCAAACAAAGAGAACTTCAACAGGGCCCAACGCACTGCCAAAACACTGCTTAGACAAGCACAGCTGATACAATCTGACCGCATGCGACCCCTGTATGCGGAACACACAGTCGCTAAGTCAAATCAACCTGCTACAGGTAAATTGCAATATCCAGACAACATTGCGAGACCAGAATGGCGATGGGTCGCTGTTGCCTACACGGCACATGTTCAGTGGACTCAACTTACTGCGAGATACAAAAGTTGCCTTCATGCCCACACAACCATGATCGACGATGGCATCACAGGAGTTGACAGGGTATTGGACGCCAGGAGGTCTAACAAACTCACCAAGTGGACTAGTCTAGAAACTAGGGCTGCGAACATCTGCAAAGAAGATACTAAGCAACCCAAAGAAAATACTAAGCAACCCTTGCCGCATAAATCAATTGTTGAGGATATCAAACCTCCCAATACTCAGCAACACACTGAGCAGGTCTTCTACAGACGAGGTCCTGCACAATACATTGAAGGAAAAATAGCTAGAAAGATCCTTTCTATCCCCTCAGACGACCTTAAGATTGCACATAACATTCTTTCTGACATTGTGGCCAACCACAGTCGGCCACCTACCAAAACCTGGATGTGCATCAGATGGGGAGATAAAATAGCTACCGGGAGCACAGGCAACATACCTACTTGCATATTGGAGAATGCCTCACCAAGCTGGAAGAGCACACTAACAGACACAGCCGTCTTGAACTTGGCCACGCAACTCGACATAGGCGGTCCCAACCCTAGTCAATTCTTAACAGATCTTATTGACTCGAGAATTGCCAACATCTCTACACACAAGATCAAATGTGATAAAAGCCAAACAAAGTCCATCTGGCTCATTGATGTGGATGCCAACAAACACGATTACAGCCAAATCTACTGGGATGCCCCTCCAGATGACCGCGACCACAAGGGTATTTCACAATGGCTCAGAGCTAATCCCAGTGGAGATAGATGGATAACAGACGCCGACCTACGCAACCTACATCCTAAATACTTGCGAGAAAGTAAGCGCGGTATGATGGGTGGAAGCGCGTACACCACTAAGGCATTGCGCTCCTCTAGCATCAGCAACGAGCTGCATGAGGCTATCCTCTCATCCCGTATGTATTCACCAAATATCCGAAACACCATTGACATCAGAATGAAATGTGAACAACGCAACAACACTGCTTTAGTCACCTGGATGTGGGTTGGCAACGTTACTGACCCCAATAGGCGCATCAGAATGAAAGTACTCTTAGACTCAGGATGCTCAATGGTTGTAGCCAACTCATGCCTACAGAACACCCTATCGAGTTTGGGTGTCACCACCAAACAAAGTACAATGCCTGCGCCTCTAATTCATGCTGCCGTATCTGGCCCTACCTACGGCAGCTCGGGACTAATGGACTTGGGAATCACCTTAACCAATGCAAACCACCTTGGTGACGGGAAGGGACCTCCGACCAATGAGGTACTGGTATCTGCCTGGATGGTAGATGATCTAAGCTATGACCTCATCCTGGGAACTCCCTTCTTTGCGGACATTATAACAAACTTTAAATGGGATGCCACTGTCAGCGACCCCAAGTGCGGAATGCTGGACATGGATGAATGTGTGCCACCCCGATCTGGCCTAGCCAAGCTGGCACCAATGGACAGACTCGCTGAGTTAACAAGACTCCCCGGATTCACACGCCACAGGTTGACAGCTGAGCAGGATGACGACACGGCTAATCAATGGCAACGAGAAGTAAACAACTATGCTGAGCAGGGAGGACGATTAAAGACAAGAACTATGGTCACCATCCAGGGTCACCATTCAAACTCTGACTCCATTGAAATCCAAGTGCAACATGAAAAGTCCGAAGACAATGAGGCCTACCTCGTCGTACTCGACTCCACAGCACACGCGTCTATAACAGAGGGTTCCCCGAATGGATTCTGTGTTGTCACAGCTATGATCCCTGGAGCAAACTGGAAGAAGGGACAACACATTGACATATTTGGAGCTATTGGATCATATCAGGATCCAACTGGTCTATACAACATGGAATATGAAATACATGACACCAGATCCGTCATCACCAGCACCGAGGGTGGAGGATTTATCACCAAACTTGTACTTAATTGGAAATTGACGGAGGAAGCTGACCCGACATTCGGACCATTGGAGTTCACCATAACACCTGGGATCCCACTAGGATGGGCCAAAACACCAATATCCGAAGAGGCAATTAAGACAAAATGGCAGAATGAATCCATCGACTGTGCCATCGATGAGGACATTCGGGAACAAGCTGGGTCAATTATCCATGAATGGCGCCAGCAGAATAACAACGCCGACGTTGGGCGCATGCGAATCCAAACAGAACAGTTCATAAACAACCTTCTCGACACACCGACTATGTCACGTTGTGTAGACCACAATCACATTGAAAAGGCGCTCACCTGGGCAGCACATATGGTTTCGGCGTTACCACATTTAACAAGAAACCTACTTGGCAGCCCTAAATGGATGCGCATCATGAGCATAGTCAACAAGCACACAGACGCCATCTGGCATGGTGCCAAAACCGCCCAAGAACATTTATTCACAATGCTCAAGGCAAACCAGATGGGTCTGCGCGCCAACGAAATCGATGATGATTTCATCGTCAACACGGATGGCGAAATCAGTGTAAAATCTGCTATGATCCTGGCAAACCTTCCACCACTCACAGATATGAAAGACGATTCGAGACCCAACAGCCTGGCCAGGTACAGCGATCATGCTTGGAAACGCATGGCAGTATTGGGCGATCTTCTTCTCAAACCAGAGGGGGGGACACATTCAGAAACAAACTCGACAACATCGGATCAGACAAGTCAACAACAGGCCCAATACAATACATCAGACATTGTGAAAAAGGCCAAGGAATGGAAAACAATGCTACAACAAGCAGAATGGGCCGACCAAACTGACAAAAGACCTGACCAAGTCAATAAAGAAATCAAGTCGGCAAAGGACAAAAGAGCTCACAGAGCACATCAGGTCAAATCATACAGTCTGCAAGAGAAAGAAGAACACTACAAAGCAGACCTACAATCACAACTCCAACTTACCTTGGCGAGACAAAGGCAAGCCGATGAGAAATGTGTCAGAGGACAATACGACAATTGCACGGCACACATTGACAAACTGCAGAGGGCTATAACAAACTTCAGGGATACCAGAGACCTCACCGCGGCTGAGTTTGAAGAAGTTTGCTCTAACTTAGAGGCAGGAGAGTTTAACAATGCAAGCACACCCAGTGCAGAGACATTCCATCAGCAGAATATGATAGACTGGGAACGGCAAAAGGCTGGTGAACAGACCACGATGTCGGAAGATGAGGTCCAAGAGAAGGAAACAAAGGCCAAGAAAAAGGCTGAGATGGACCTCAAACGCAAGGATCAACAGGAAAGACTTGCGAAAAATAAGGCACAAGCATTAAAGAAACAGGCTGAAGATCTCCAGAACTGTAAGGGCTCTGAAGCCACTCGGGAGCCTCCAATCTACATGCATGAGTTAGATGAACAAGATCCCTTTGAAGACCCAGACCAACACCCTGAAGGAAAGGCCACGCAACACACATACGGTGGAGTCGAAGACGATAGACTACCTATGAATGTTGAAGTAGATTGGGAACCGACTGAATTGGAAAGGGAAACGACACTCTACAAGATATGGCACAATATCACTGAGCGACAAAGACGGCATCTGAAGCTTATAGATTGGATACCAAAGGGCATGACAATCATGCCAGGCATTGGAGAAGGACTAGACGGTCTTAGCGTGGAAGAAGCCAAGAGCCAGGAAAGAGCATTGACACACACAATGGTCTACCATCTTGGTACTAACTACATGGACACCTGGGATGTGGACCCATGGTCACCACCTTGTGTGAAGACACACGCATTCGGACCAGAATATCTAACGATGATCACCAAGGAACCTGTCTTCATTCCCCCCAGACCACTGGCGGATGAACAATTAAAGGCTGCCGTAAAACAAACCGAAGAGATGATAAGATCAGGCCTAGCCGTGCGAGCGGTAAGCGCTTGGAATAGCCCAGTACTATGTGTCCCCAAACCATTAGGCCGTGGAGAGACAAAGAGGAAATACCGAACCTGCGTAGACGCCAGAGGCATCAATAGCCGTACAGTGAAGATCTCATACCCACTGCAGCCCACACATGAAGCCCTTGAACAAGCACAAGGATACGAAAGGTACACATGTTCAGACGCCTGTGCTGGATTTCATCAACTTGCAGTGGATCCGTCAATTGCACACAAACTGGCCTACTCCTGCGGCACATCCATGAAGGTAGTACCATTGAGGATGGCAATGGGAGGAGTGAACAGTATGTCAGCCTTCCTATACTGCCTCGATAGAGCCATCGGATATATGAGAACCGGATGCTGTGAATTAAGTAACAGAAACCAACTCATTAAGGATATCCGTGGCACATACTATGTTCGCATGGAACAAGGGAAGCCAATCGAACGCACTAAGTTTAACCTAGGCAAAAATAAGAGAAGACATTTCGCCGACTCAGTTGAAGACATGGAAAAGATGTGGACCTGTATGGGCAACTTTGAACGCGTACAAATGACGAGATATATGGATCTAGCCGAGAAGGAGTATCCCAACAAAGATGGACAGATTCCAGACACCTTACCTGACCCATGTGAAGGAGTACCAATGTTGAGTACAAAACATAGGTGCCTGGGATCAGCATATGTCGACGACATCTTGCAAGGATTCACAAGCAGTGGTATAGGATCTCAATACAGAAGAATGATGGAGGGACTACAGTGTATATCAAAGTTACTTGAGGCATTAGATCGACATGGTATCAGACTCAAGGCGCAAAAGACCTCAGTCATGGCAAGAAGTTTGAAATTCTTAGGGTGGGATCTCAGTAGCGTGGGACTTCGACCAAACGACAAAAGATGTCAAGGAATCGATGCCATGACGGATCCTAGGTCACCAACAGAGATAAAGTCAGTCCTTGGGGGACTCCAATACTACAGGCGTCTCATACCAAACTGCGCACAGCTGGAATACCCCCTATATGAGCTAACACGCAAAGGTGTGGAGTGGGACTATGATCCAAATATACATGGAGAAAGTATAAGACAACTGAAAAAGATCTTAACTTCAGACGCCATCCTCACCCCTTGGGACCCAAATGGAGGAAGAGCGGTACTACTCGTTGACACCTCAGCGGTAGCAGCTGGTGCTGTCCTGGCACAGGAAAACGACAAGGGAGAAGAACGACCCTGTGCATATGCATCAGCACAACTCACGAGCCAACAAAGAGGCTACTCTGCATCCGAGCGTGAGATGATAGGTGTACGCCTAGCCTTTGCCAGATTCAGACATATGATTGCAACACATCACATCACATCCGGCAAGGGTAAACGACAAATGACAAAGCTTGTTACAGATCACGATGCCCTCAAGCAGACCATCCAGGCCCGATCCGTAAACCCCAGGCTGAACAAGTGGGCCATGCAATTCATGGGCCTACAATGTGAGGTAGAAGTCCGAGCCGGCACCAAATTAGCCCTACCAGACATGATCAGTAGGTGTACATCGGGTGCAGATAACGACTTACTAAGAAAGGGCGTCGGTCATGAACCAACTCAGTGGATACTAAAGGCAGGATTTGACGACACATATTACGAGACCAAGTCGGATTATGGCAAGCATGTGCGGATACATTTCGTCAAAGGACCAACATCAATTGATTCGTCCAAGGCCGGCAGACCCATGATTCAGCGGAGGCGACGAGATATGAGGTACTTCATGCGAAGTGCGCTCTGTAATATCGACAATCATCTCAAGAACAAAGACGAACTGACTATGTACCTTAAGCTCACAGCTGAGAAGATAAGGAAAGGGCTTGCAGCTGGATCATCCCTAGCTGACAAATACACCCTTACCGACACCTACGAGGAACCAGAGGGTCACACACCGATACCATCTACAGATATGGGTGAAGAGCGTTACATAGCTGACACGACATCACCAACAGATGACAACGGTATGACCAACATAATTCGAATGGGAATGGGCAGCAACCTCAAGGATTCCGAGAGAACATACGAAACTTGTGTGGAGAAATATGGTCAGGATTGGTACACCAGAATTGCAAAAGTAGACGAAACTGGCACAACCCCTGACCTGTGGATATACAAGACAGGTGAGTGCATACCACTGGAAGACATAATCAAGGAGTATGTACCAGAAGATGAGATACCCAAGATGTGTTACGATGAATCATTCATGATGAGTTTTGCGGAAGATCCAACATGCAATGAGACACCTGTGGCACACGTGATAACGCCAAAGTATCACGACATCGAACCATCTGAATCAGTACAATGCTGTACAATTCACGACACTCAGCTGGAAGGGCCGCAGTGCATAAACCTGGGCACCACGATTAAGAGAGACACCAGTGATCATGCCATCCAACCTATGATGGCAGACAACTTCTGTGGGATAGGCGGAGTTTTCAGAGGGTTCATAATGGAAGGATTCCAAATAGGAACAACCTGTGAGAAGGCATGGGAGCAGCAACAGCTGGTGTGTCAGGAATTCAATGGACATATTAATCCACTTCGACTATTTGAGAGCCTCACATATCACCAGTTCCTAGGACACTTTGCAGCATTCTCATCGGCACCATGTACACCTTTCTCTAGAGCAGGTTCCCAGAGAGGATTCCAAGATCACCGGGCATCTCTCTATATGGAACAAGTGGTCCCACTATTAGAGGCTCAAGTACCGATTATCTGGTGCGAGAACGTACCCGAAGTGGCACGCACACAGAAGCGACACAATGGTGACTCCAAAGTCACGTCGCCACTACAAGAGCTATTGGAGAGACTAACATCAGCAGGATACAAGGCAGAAGAACGAACAATCAACGCCTTAGATTGTGGTGCCTCCATCAGCAGGCGGCGCACATTTGTACAAGCAATACATCCAAATCTGCATGCACACATGGCTCGAAACCGCGAGCACATCATCAAGAAACTGTCCAGACACCGTATAACTCTTCACCACAGTGAAACCAATAATGATTCTACATTCAACGGAACCTCAGTTCAAGAACATGAATTCACAGAGAATGGTTTCATTTGGCCCAAGCCACGTTTCAAGGCGCAGCGAGGACACAGATCTGAACAACAGGCCACGGAAGACCCAAACAAAATGTTCCACATAGAGCTGAACCAAACATTAGCTCACCACATGATCCCCTGGGATCAAGTCCCAGAGAGGTACAAAATGAACAAGCAACAGCTATCAGAGTTCCAAGTAGACGATATGCACAAGGAGGCAGTTATTCACGTCGCACGACGCAAAGGCGACAGTTCCTTGGGCGACTGGCACAACCCTTCAATAATAATATCAAGTGAAGGAGCCGCGGCATCAATCACAGCTTTAGGCAACAGCAGGTTGATCCAGGATGAACACGGTAACATTCGAAGGCTTATGCCATGCGAAGTGCTTAGTATAATGGGATTTCAAATAGGAGGCGAAAACCAACTATACAAATCAATACTACGCACAAAACAGAACTACTACGGTGATCTAGGAGAGACTTTACTAGACAAAGACAGCAAAGACTTCCATCGCAGAGAAGAAGATAATGGTGTGGAGCGCATATCCAACACAGTCGTCCAAAATTTGTGCACTACTGATTCCACTCTTTACCAGTGGGGCGGCAATGCTGTACCAGTCCAGATGTCAGCATCACTGGCCAGAGCCACGATGGCAATGCATGATGAACACTGGATGAAGCAACACAGCCAACAAATTTGGGACAAGCTGCAAATTAGTAAAAAAGCCAACGCACAAGGTGTACAGTTGGACAACTCAATTCCTCTACCCGGGGGAATGGTGGCACCAGATGCAGACAAAGTAACAGAAGCTGATCAGGAAATAAAGTCCTCAGAATGGACTGTCAACAGGAGTCAAGACAAAAGGGTAATCCCAGATGCTGCCAAGACCTGCACTATTCGCAGTAACAATACTGCCGGTAGTGTAGATAGTAGCTGGTTGGACCCCGCCCCTATGGGCACCGTGCATAGCGCACGGGACATGTTCACAACTCCTGAAGACAGCCCAAATGGAAAAGAGGCAGGACACACAGACAAAATGACAGAAGCCGATCAACCCGAACCATCAGGGATTGAAACTGAATCAAATATAAAGCAGGCCAAGTTGTTTGAAAACAGCCTATCCGAAGCAAAGAAGGAACAACTAACTGTACATTCAATGCAAATGGAGAAAATGCTTGAAAAACAGAACACGCTTGCAGAACTGTCAAAGCAGAAACAAGTTACAAAGAGGCAGACTCGCAATTTTCACAGACAACGCAATCTATTAGACCAACATGTCAAAGACATCGAAGGCAAAGTGCAGGAGGCTTCCAGGAGCTTGAAATGCACAGGCACAGCCTACCGACAGTTCCGAAAATATCTGAAATTCAGCGACATACCAGCCGACAACACAGATGATGTTAATGAAATCAACTACACTGAAGATGTATATTACAATATCATCAACACAATCAGCACTAGTGATGTGGAGGGCATAGTTGATCAATTCACTCAATCACGACAGACTAACGCCGAAGACATAAGCAGTATGGTTGATCAAATATGCGGAGCAGATTGGAACAACATGTCAAAATTGGAAGAAGAAACCGAGAAGCTCAAGACCACTACCACAGATCACAAGGGTGTAACAACAGAAGCAACGGTATTACAGACAGATCCTTCACTGACAGTCCACGAAATCAAGGCAGCAATGAAGCAAGTATCTCCAGGACTCATGAGAGCTGAGATGGATAAAGCTATCCTCAAGAAGAAAGGAAAGGTCTGCATGGATGAAGCACACACCTGGAAGGAGATGCGTAAATCCCAGATGACTGACCTCCAATACCACACATTAATCCAGTACTGTGAGACAAAAATGATACCATCCAACCCCCAGGATAGACACTTTCTAGAGACCAAAGACACATATGTAATGCATCAGGGTCTACTCTACAGAATTTGGGATTCAGGTCAGAAACTGGACGGATCATATATGCAACTGTGCATACCCCGGGAATATCAAATTTACCTCGTCCGGCAATATCACAACAAACTAGGACACCCCAGTTCAAACGTAATGTATGAGGCGCTCCGACGACGATATCACTGGACATCATGCTGGAACGACTGTGTAGCTTTCACCATCTTCTGTGATGGATGTCAACGATATAAGGATAAAAGACCCGCGGCAAAGATAGGACGTGCACAGTACTCTTACGACTCAGGTCTACCAGGACAGACTGTGCTCATTGATGCCATCGGTCCATATGGAGGAGCTCAACACGCTACGAAGAAATGCAGATATTCAGGCATACTCATACAGGATGAGTTCACAAGGTTCATTAAACTATACCCAGTCGAACATGTGGACTCGTTACACATAAGTAGAGCTCTACTGGACTGGGCTGAGACTTTTGGATGGATGGAAACTATAAAGAGTGACTGTGCGACCAACATGGTGTCAGAAGGTATAAGACAATTCTACAAAGACGCTGGTGTTAACAAAACCGAAAGTGCAGCTTACAGACCACAGAGCCATGGCAAGATTGAACGGGTAATACAATATCTGAACGCATCCATCAGAACCACCATGGCGGGTGACAGAAAGGGTTGGGATGACATAGCAGGTGCCATGGCATCAGCCTGGAATGCCTTACCTAAGCGCTTCCTTTACAACAACTGCCCTTTCTACCTCATGTTCGGGAGAAGACCACCAAATCAAATTGACTTACATCCACACTTCCCAATCAAAACAGAGCAACACACTCTAAAGAATTGGGTACAAACAAACCTCGAGCGCATCCAAACCTACAGGACTGTAATGGACCACGGACTTCAGCAACACAAACTAGAAATGCTGTATAAACAACATCAAGCCCACCAATCTCGTGAAGGAATTCAATTTGAAACAGGCGACAAGGTTAAAGTATTCCTTGCAATGGCCCCAGCCCGTGGAGGACTAGCAACCAAATTGCAAGCCAGATGGGCCGCTGGATACGTTATAGCTGATCGACATAACGCAGAGACCTGGAGGGTAAAGAGAGAGTTAGGTGATGGGAAGTCCATGCCCATACACTCTTCTAGACTAAAGCCGTACATGGATCCACAAGACCGAAAGAACCTCATGAAGTCCACGATACTTCACGAGGTTCTTCAAGACCGCAATTCTCCATACACCCCACAAGAGGATGATGACACATTTGAATCCCTAATCCCACAAGACATGGCGGATGTGATCATCCTAGAATCCGGACAACAAACAGAGCTGGGAGATGCAGAGGAGATAAGCGCGGACGTTAAACTCATCAGAAAAGACATGGAACTCCCACTTGACGAAGCAAGTTTCAAGTCTAGAATAATGGGCGCCTCTCCGGAATGGGATGTACCCCTACAGCACAGTGAGCAAACAGAGCCTAGGAAAGCACTAAGAACTCCTCATAACGAAGGCATACACCCAAATTATGAACCTCTCGATGAGAAAGCAAGCTTCAATCCAGATGAAAAACTGGACTGGATAGTAGATGAGGCCATACCCATGCCAGATTCACTCGAGAGGACCCACTCTGAACAGGTAGAGATCTCGCGCAAGCAACCAAGCACAGCACAGAGTAAAACCAGGGATGGTAAACTCAACTGTATACAGTACAACGGAAGGTCAACGACCCTGAGAGGCATAGCTGATCTGCTCAAAATACCTCTTCCCACACTGTACGAGCTCAACGAGCTATACTACCACAGAAACGTGAGAACAGCTAGAGTAAAACCGGGAATGATGGTTCACATTGGCAAACTAAAAGTTCCCAGCAACTGGAATGTCGTGAAGGTAGACCAAAGCCAGGTTGGGGAGATACCTGAAGAATTCACAGTGGAAAGAATCCTTGACAGCAAGATCACCTCACAGGGTGAAATGTTTCAAGTCCAATGGGCCAAACTACGGGGACAGAGTTATGGCGATTTAACTTGGGAACCAAAAGATCACCTCACCTGCACAAACGCCATGACAGCATACAAAGACCGTGTACTACGTGGTGCCTTCACCAAACAGAACAAAAGTAAAGCAGTTCTAGCCAAGGCGAAGGCGGACAAAAGGGCAAGAACTGAAGTCAAGAAAATAGCAGATGATCAAGAAACTGTTGAAGCTGAACAGAAAGCACTCGCTGCTATTGAAGACTTATCGTACACATACACTAATGACTCAACAGACTGTATCCTGTCCATAATAACCAACGGTAACCAGTGCTTACCTACAACTGCCAATCCCTCAGACGACGGGGTGCAACCGGACCCAACTGTACACCTGGACACCGAGGGAAGCACAAGGAACGAAGACACAGACGACGATATGGACGAAGAGGATAACAGAGAAAGATGGGAGAATGTCATGGCTATTGATGGAGAGGCAGAAAACGACAGAGCATGTGATGTTATAATATCCCCTGAAGAGTCAGCTGAAAGAATGAAACATATGGATGTCAAATCATCAGAAGACGCACAAGAATTCTTAGCTCATCTAAACAAAACATATGGAGCATTCAAGTACGAAAATGTAGACAATGACAACAAAAGATACATCAACTTCCAGAAGGCCGTCAACCAGTTGGAAGGCAAGGCTGCAAAACAAGAGACGCGCAAGGAACAGATAGGCATCAAAAATGTCGAGCTGAACTTTGGCCACAAATTTGTAGAATCCAAAATGATGAACATAATCATGACTGCGAAGCAGTTCAACAACGCAGAGAAAAGACCAGATACGGAACAGGAGATATCAATAGAGTTCAAAGAAACTGATGGGATCAGTAGATCACTTGGAGCCATGATACATAACATCACAGAAAGCGAATCAGGAACGGAAGTAACGCTTGAGGTGAAGGTGGGAGAAAGACAAACTTCAGACATAGAAGCCACGAGAGGAGACATCTTTCTTAAGCATAGGCGTAATGCTACTGAAAGAATACAGAAGGCTATAACCGACTCACATGGAGGTGAAGATGCAGGATGCACGAGCCTTGTAAACATCATCCGAAACGATAATGAGATAAACACTTGTGAGAACAGAATAGGGAAGTACGAAGCCGAATGGACAAAGTCACTCAAACCATTCAAAAGCGCACAACTCAAATCAATTCAAACAGCATTCAAGCACAGAATCAGCGCAATCCAAGGACCACCCGGATGCGGCAAGACCAGAGTCACAACACAGCTGGCTGCCATGGCTGCACATGCATTTAAGAAAGACGGTGGCAAAGAAAAGGTCGTCGTCGTGGCGCCAATGAATGCCACAGTGGAGGATCTGGTATATCAAATGAGCAGGATAAAGGACCCAGGTGGAAATCACATCAAAGTCATATGGTGTGTATCCAGGTCACATGCAACCCTAGTCTCGGAAAGAACAGAGCCATTCACACTGGGTCATGCATCCATATATCCACCCCCTGGGTATGAAAGACCATTGGGACAAGGCAATCAGGACAGACTTCAAGCATTACACCAGAAACGCGAGAATAGAAAAATATGTCTAACTAGCTCGCAGCTCAGGGCATATCTCGGACTACTCAAAGATGCCGCAAACAGAGTGATACAATCTTCCCAAGTCATAGCCTGCACAACTCTACAGCTTGGAGCTCAGACTATCAAGAGTCAGGAGTATGGGTTAGGAATCATTGAGGAAGCCGGCTTAGTGACTGAGCCTGAAGCTCATCTCATGATAGCTGCCAGTCCCAGACAAATGGTATTTGTAGGAGATGAAAAACAGATGGAAGCCAGATTCAACGCACCAGAGGTGGAGAGACTTGGATTAGAGTCGGTGTTTAAAAGGGTTGTCGAGATCAACAACATTCCCAAGACACTCTTAGATGAGCAACACAGGATGCCCTCATCATGCATACGACCTTCGAATTCCATATTCTACAACGGTCAGATCAAGACAGATAAAGATATGGAAAGCAAGAGGATCCAACAGAACAAGCTATCGGGAATATGGAAAGACCCATACCTAACAGCAGTGTGGACCGATACCGCAGAGATCAGAGACAAACTTTCCAAGGAAGATGCAAACCAGCTTAAGGAGATTAAACAGAAGGGACAGAATTCCAGCCCTTCCAACATTGGAGAAGCCAAGGAGTGTGTAGACATTGCCAAGTGGATCATAGAGACATCAGGAACTCATGAGGGAACCCAAGAGAAGATTTTCCAAGCGCAACACATCACTATATTGGCTATGTACACAGCGCAGGTCAGCGAGATCAAGATGCAACTGGCTAAGCATGGCTCTCTCAAGAATGTTGAAGTACAGACGGTAAATCAATACCAAGGTCGAGAAAACAAGATAATCATAATAAGCCTTGTCAGGACAGAGCCCACCAGGTCTGATTTCCTCAGAGAACCGGGACGTATCAATGTAGCCATAACAAGATGCACACATGGATACATCATGGTGGGCGATCTCAATAACTTCAAATCCCTACAAGATAAAGACTCCAAAGGACTTATGACGGACAGTATATGGGCTCCCATATGCAAAGAAATCACAGGCATACAGGGACAACTTTCCAGGACAAGTGAGTCAAGGAGTCCAAAAGCAAATGCAACCGACCCTGAAGTTAAAGGGGCTGAAGAAGTAAACAAGCCCAAGCTGATTGAGGATAGCACAAAGGAGGACGGATCAGAGAAGATAGCCACTGCACACATTGAGGACGCCGATTCAATCGCCAAGATTGAAGAGACAAGTAAAGAAGACAAAGCACCAGGTAAATGTGAAGAGGACATCACAGGTGCTGAGAGTTACGTCAAAGCCAACGACGACTGCACAAATCCAAGCACAGAGAAGACAGAGGAGCGCGACCACAGGATAAAATACAGATGGCTCACAATGCTACAGAGAACATATTACAAGATGACTCGTATTGCCAATCTTGGTCCCAATGACACCTTGGAAGCACTCCAGGAACCTACGGGAACACAGACAGCGGCCACAGGAGTAGAGCAGGAGCGCAGAATGATGGCCTTATCCCAAGTCAAAGAAGACCTGAGTCCAGAAGAAGGAGTACCAAAGAACAGGGCCAGCTTAGTAAGGATTGCTAGATCAGGATGGAATCAACCGAAGCCATCTCCCAAAGGAAGCATTCTCAACGAAGACCACACAGTCTCAGAAAAACAGAACGCACAGGAGAACAATCCTAAGAAAAATGCAATACTAATGGGCCTTAGAAACGCAGAGATCATAGCTATGCTCAGAAGAATAGCCCATACAGCCAGAGAGCTACACGCACACACAAGAAGGAAAGGAATGAGTCCAATTCAAGCCTCAGCCAAGGATGTATTCGGAAGACGGATCTACTTCAAGGAAATAGAAAACCAAGGACTCGTTATGCCCAAGAACGACAACAAAGAATGGTGTCATGTAACTGCCCAAGCCAAGCAAAAGATGGGCGCGACAGAGAAAAGGAAGGATTTCATTGGAAGGATGCTATCGACATGTCTGTGCCGGGTAGAGCAGAGACAAATAGAAGCTGAGTACAAGATGGAGATCAATGGGTTCAAAACCATAGAAGAGGATGGACACACAAGAAGAGTCAATAAGAACGACACCAATAAAGTCACTCAACAGGCCAAAGTAACTGAAGGGGACATAACAAAGATAATCGAGATGATCGCAGACTTCACAGTAGACAAGGACTCCAGGACAGACTCAAAGGCGGAGAGAGAGCTTGAAGAGAACAAACTCTCAAAGTCAAAGAAGTCGGGAAGGGACTGGATGGCAAAGATACGTGCTTGTGCAGCAGGAGGATTCATGGACCCACCAGACTTATATCACAACGGGAGTGAACAGGAAGAGAACAGTCTAGAGTATTGGAAGGAACGAGTTGAAGGAGCAAAACATGCTCATCATATCAGGCACTGCACATACTGGGAGTCAGCAGAACAAGTCGTGCAGCGCGAAGATGAAGAGAATATCAACAAGTTTACAAACAATATACAGCTTGAGAAGAATGCAGCCTATGAATGGCAAACCGCGGTAATATGCAAAGCAGCCCACAAGAAGGCCTGCCGACACTGGGGTTCGCGAGGTGACCTACACATCAGAGTAATGAAAGAAGCCCTCAAGACCGCGCACATTACATCAACCCGGGAGCAATCTGAAGGTATAACACTGAGCCAATCTGTCACAAATGCAGCTCTGCAGACACTTGACAAATCAACGTTTACAAAAGCTAAGGAGTGTGAAGTTAGAGACGAAATCATTGAAATGGTCAAGAGAAAACACAGCGTGGCTACCATATTGGCTTACATCATTGGGAAAGACGATGTCAACCTCAGTAGGTGGATCGAGAGGAGACCACACGGTTTCCCAAGTGTGGAAGAAGCAATGAGTACTAGAGCTAGAACTCTGGAAGAAAACACAGGAGACAGTACTATACAATTGAGTGGACTTCAAATGATAGAAAACGCCTCAGGACAGCCAATACACTGTGACCACCCTTGTATAGAGGGAACTCAATGGAACCTCAACTCTCTAAACCAGAACATTGGACACATGCCACAGACTGGGAAGTCAGCACCAGAAGACGTAATAAGAGAGATGAACCAAGGGCAAAGCGGTCCATTCAACAGATCCAACGCCACCAGTAATGAAAGCATTGATGAATTACTCAACAGCGTAGGTGACGAACACATCGCCTCAGTGAGCACTCAGGCTTACCCATGTCAGACCCGGGAGGGGGAGGTACCAACAGTACTAGTGACAGACAAGAAGGAGACAGAGACAACTGTAGAGACAGTGATGCCGGAAGATGTAGCCGCTGTGATGCCAGAAGATGTAGCCGCTGTGGAGACAGTAACGCCGGAAGAAGCAGGCCAGAACGCAGCTCCAACAGCTGAAGAAGAAGAGATAAACGCAACTAATCCTGAAATTTGTTCCCATGATGTCAAAGAATGGAGACAAGCAGAGACAAGCGTACGTCAAGATGGCTGTCACAAAATGTCCCTAAACTTGAGCAGACCCGGAAAATCAAAACCCATATGGCAAGAAGAAGCACCAGGAGGAACTATATTATGTCAGAATGTGGTAATAAGAAAGAACGGTGAAACTGTGAGATGCTATGCTGAGAGTTTCGGAAATTGGAATGAAGAAGTTTGCAACGGAAAGACAGATGAGTGGATAATAGACATCGACATCCTACCCAACCAGGGCGATGTCTGGGAAATGTTTGGCATACTCTGGGAAGAACCCGCTGGAAAAAGACCCAACAAGATTAGTAACAAACAAGAAGGCCTTATTAAGTTCAAACACACCAGCCCGGATCAAAAGGAAGAACGGTCTACCCTGAAATGTTCACTAAACCCTGAACATATCTGGGGAAATTGCATGGGATCCAGTGAAGCTTTCATGAGCAAAGTCAAAAAGTGCAAAGGCAACCTCTTAAAACGATACTGTAGATGGCAACGCGTTGAGAGACACAACATCATCCGGGGATGGACAGATAAAAAGACGACCAGAGCAGCCTGGAAACAGGAAGAAGAAGCTAGTACTGAAGATCTCAGCAAAAGAGAAATGATGTCTAAACTAGCAAACCTTATTGAAGAAACCGGAGATCCATGGGAGTACGTGAAAGTTGGAGAGGAGAAGAACAAAATTCCAAAGCACATACTTGATGACATCAGAGTACCTCTGAGAATAGGTGAAGTACTATCAGACTCAGGAAGCTTAGAAGAAGAGTCAGAAGGATGCCAAACTTACACGAGCCCAAGCGGAACTGAACCCATCAGAGTAAGTGAAGCATTTTGGACAAAGCGAGCAGAGTTGGTAAAAAAGTGCAAAGGAGAAAGAGAAACGTTAACGCCAGCGAAATTGAAAGAGGCAAAGAAAACTGTGATTGTGAGAGAAACCGACTCCATGAGAAGAAACAAGCCGGACCCAGACTACCCAAAGATGGAAATTGAAGAGGAGCATAGCAGTTCACGGAGCAGGCCATTCCAAAGAGAAAAAGGTTACAATTACAGTATACCCTTATGGAAAGGAAAGAACAGTACGGCTCAAAATATGTTCAACGCAGATGAGGAAGTCAAGAGGCTTGCAAAATACGCGGAAAGCAACAGATCAAAGAAATTCATGATGCTGCAAATGCCAGAAGCAACAGACTGGAAAGAAGCAATGAGAACGCTGACAAGAGTGGATAACATACATCTCAGGGCGGAGATGTGGAAACATCTGGAACCAGAGAAATTGACATTGCCAACACCAAAGCCAATTCCTCTGGAGAAGAATGATACAATCAACAAGAAGAAATCTGCCAAGAAGCACAAAGGCACTTCTAGAGATGAGAAGCGTCCAAGCAGAGAGCAGCAGGTGGACAGAAACGCATCATGAGGATGATGCAAACAAGAAATGTAAGATACTAAAGTTAGAACAATTAGGCCGGAAACCAGAGAAGGCGCGGACAAATGGAAACTCGCACTCGGGTGCAACAATGCTGAGGACAGAGACCCAAAGGCGCGGCAAGTATGAGAAGATGACAGAAGGGAAAGATCATATCAAAAGATGGAAGACAACGATGTTGGGCGTAACAAAAAGCATTATAGCCAAAGATTACACACACAACAGCGAGCAAATTCAAAGAAAGAACAGGGAAGGGTTCCCAGAAAGAACGACACGATCCAGATCACAGCTCAGAGCAGCGAAGAAATAAAGTCAGCCAGAAGAAGATCCTGGACCGACTAAGAGAAAACCATGAAGACAGTAGCAAGAGATGCTACTGGCGTAGCACAGGTCGAGAGATTGCCGAGGGAGCGACTCGAGGACGACCAAAGATAACCAGCAAGCATGTGAAGAGCAGACGAAGTGAGCGAAGGTGACAGAATTGAAGCCGAACGTCGCCCGTTCAGGCGACCAAAAGCATCAGATCGAAGCCAAGTATAGATCAAAGCCCGGAGTCCCGGAGACTCCAGCCGAGTACCAGAGACCTCTTCTTGGGGTTCCCACTCGAAGAGGAAAGGACCATCCAAAAGAGGAAGGACCGAAGTGAGCCAAGATATGAAAAATAAAAAGTTTCACCACCCAAAGAAAAAGTATCAATCGCTGTGAGGCGATCAGCCTGACCCTGTCAAACTTGAAAATTTGAGCCCACCCAGCAACCAGTCTATTAGACTTCACCAAAGAGGACGAAACAGATCGTCAATGGCAAACCCACCTTCCTGGGACAAAATCAATTCAATGTATCAAAGATCACCACGACTCTTCCCAAAGGGATCATATTCATCGAAATTAACGACAATGACACGACTGTATTGAATTTGGATGCAGGGAGTGTCAGACAAGAGAAACGAATTGAATTTGGACAATCTAAGAGACTGTCTGTCACACCCAAGGGACATCCAGGTCATCGTCGCGTAACGATGGAGCTGAGCAGAGGAGATGGGCCCCAAGGGTCCCGTTTATCTCACCAACAATCAGTTGATCAAGAAAGGATTCCACAGCCAGATTCCGAAGTCTCTGACGAAGAACATCAGGTGAGATGAGGTGTAGTTCCAACATAGTGACGCTAACGCGACACTGTAGGAGATCGAGCAAGCGAATACACCGACAGAAACACAGGTGGGTCCCAGCACGATGAGGGTCAACAACACCAGGGACATACAGGATCGAAGAAACAGGCTCGAGAGAGCCAGATTCAGGCTCTCTCAGGGAATACCTGAAGGAACAATGGACTACTACGACAGGTTTCAAAGGTTCTACAGCATACAGAACACACTGACGATAGTCCTGACCAAAGAAAACAGGAGAATCATGGAAGATCGTAGGGATGACGAAAAGATACCCCTATGGCGAAGGAAGGCAATTGAATGGGCGATAGAGCAAGGGGACGCGATAAAGAAGTGCGCAAGAGCTATGAAGACTGTAGCAGAGAACTGCGCAACAGGCCAGGAGCGCAGAGACAATCTGGCATCACGATTTAACTCTGAGATGGCACCACGCAGCTGGGGACAAGTACTGGATCAATGGATAGCGAACAGGGACGACGCTTTGGCAGAGCAAAAGAAGGATGAAGAAGAGGAGAGACGCCGAACACGAATCATCACCAAATGCAGGAGCAACGGGACAGAACTTCAGTTAGCAGAGATGAAGATCAAGAGACTTGAGGATTCGCTAGCAAGTCAAGAGCGCTCATACCAAAGCCTAAAGGAGCGCCTCCGTCAGGTACGACTGGAACACCACAAGACACAAATGGAAGGTATCGAGAAGGACACTACATGTGCCAAGAAAAATGCAAAGCGGAAAAGAAACCAACCCGCAAACAGCAGTGAAGAAGACAATCCCTATTTCAATGCGCAACATCGACAAGATAGCGAAGACCACAAAGAAGAAGGAAGTTCCCCTGCGGGCCTCCAGCATCTCCCATTCCGATGTTCAATGTGCTCACCTGCCTGCAAGGAGCTGGCTTCGAGCATATCAAAAGGCGAGCCAGGATGGAAAGACTGGTATAAGAGACACCCTGATTTGGACATGCCGGAATGGTACAAAACAATACCAACACCCACAGCAACCAGGAGTCGGGAGGAAGACGATACAGCCCCTTCTGGGTCACATCAAGAGGATTCATGGACTCACAGCTTCTTCCGGGGGGGGAAGCAAGTACGAATGAAATGGTGCGGCCCAAAACGCCCAAGGAACAGGGAAGAAGTAAAGAGACCAAACACCCGGGGATCAAAAAGGGAACTTGCACTAGCCAACGCCAACAAGACAGAAGGCGGCTGAGGCAGCATACAGTGGTGATGCTAGACTAAAAGAAGGACATGGCCG
>ERZ651776.1097-NODE-1097-length-34213-cov-6.109064_pt1 | contig 34213 bp, 3 predicted proteins | sample MGYA00514761_ERZ651776 | MGnify/ENA metagenome assembly ERZ651776
CTGCGACTAAAACATTCGATCTGGCCTCAAGATAAGCTCAATTCAAATTATTTCGCTTCAGTTCTAGTTTGCTTCTTTAGAACTACTACTTTGTAGTGCGAAGGCAAAGGCCTTGGCCCAATTGTTCATATCCTCTAATGTGTCGTCGGTTGACATTTCTAAAGTGATGGAATCACTTTCCTTGTCGCGTCCTACGAGCGTAATATTGCTACAATCCTTGTTTGTGACGACCTTTGTGAGTTTTGTGACATTTCTCGATCCCTTGACTTTGTCGGCTTCCCTGAGGGACTTCCATACAAGAGTAGAGAGATCATGAGTGAAGAAGAAGAAGACTCGCTTCGATTTGTTTTTGCTTAGCCGTCGTTTTCTTCTGACGAGAAAGTAGTGCCCGTCGATGAGCATCTGTTCGTAGGCGTTGTCCGTATCGGTGTTGCTCGATAAGCAGACTTGCTTGCTCGCAGATCCATTGTCTTGGCCTTCTTTTGCGGGAGAGTCAAAGTGATCGAAAGGATTCCCGCTTTGACTACTGTTGAAGCTTGCGTCAAGGGCGGCACTATTATTTCCGTTTTTTGAGCCATGCTGTCCGCCATTGGATCCCGTTTCTGCGCTTTCTCGCCCCGCCCCGGCCCCCGCCCCCCCCTCTGGCTGTTTGTAAGCCCCGTTGAAATTCACAAACATTTCTTCTAGCGACGTGATTTTCTCCATTAACAGAGCGTTTTCTGATTTCAGTGTGCGAATTTCGACAACAGATTGCTTGTATCGCTCTTTGTTGGCCTTCAAGTCAATGTTGTGGGCATTTGCTATGGCTGCCACTCGCTCGCATTCTGATCTAAGCTTGGACGCTAAGTAAACGACGTTGTCGTCGGTGTCGCTTTCGGCCAACAAAATATCGAAGAATATTTTTTCGCTAGATGATTGTCTGGTTAGAAATTTGCTGACGAGGACGTCTAGCTCTTCTTTCGCAAGGGATGGTAAGACTAGTCGTTTCCTCCCTCGCGTATCTCCCCCCTCTGCCCCTCCTCCTGCTGCACTGCCGTCCTTTTTCTTTCTGCCGCCGCCATTGTTTTTCTTGTCTCCTTTCCCCCCCAATTGTCCCCTATTCTTGCTCTTGACGAAAGCTTGTTTTTCCTTCTCTTTCCGTTTAACCTCGCGTCGTAACTCCAAGACCTCCCTTTGCAAAACATCGATGTCATTGGATATAGTTTCCTCCCGACTAAAAATGTTTGCCTTAAGCGAGGTTTCCACCTGTGAGCACCGCATCATGAATCGCAGTGTACTCAACGTCTCGGCAATGTGCACGCTTTCCGGATTGATTGTGGCGATAAATATCGCTTGCGCATTGCCCCCCAGGCTGTCTTTCAGGATTGTTGTCATGACAGAGTTGCGGTAAGGGATATGTGGTTCCTTTTCGTTGTCGCCTCTACCTCCGCCGCCCGGTCCTTTTTTCTTCTTTGCGCTTTTCTGTTGTAGGGAGAGGATCACTTGCTGGAGAAAATGCAGGCTAAGATTGATTCGCGTACCGTCCTTCTCTATAGCGCCGCCGCCGCCCCTGAAACTGCCAACAGCACTGGTGCTAGTTTTAGTGCTCAAATTCACTCCCCCGATATTATCGGCGAAACTGTCCCCGAGCGCGAAGCTATCCACGAGATCTAAGTGTGCTTTGCTGCTCCGCTCGCTACCAGCCAGATCTACAATGTGAATCTTTCCGGTGGAGACCTTTGCCCCGCTGCTGCTGGTGATGCTCAATGTGAATATTGCGTGGCTCCTACTTGAGGCTAGGTTCATTTTTGTTGCGCTCGTGATCCTATTGCTATTCCCTAGAAATAATAGCGATAGAGCCTGCTCTTCGCTGACGCATTCAAATACCCTCAAGTTTGTCATCTGGGCTTCGCCCATCTCATCGTCTTGTATTGTGACCTTTGACCACTGCTCGAGGGTCTTTGAGCCTTTGCTTTTATCTAAAATGTCGTACGCCGCCTCGTTGTATATTTCTAGATAGCTCACGAAGACATTTGCCTTCTTGACCCTGCTGAATACGTAGCTCAGAACTCGAGGTATGAGCCCTCTCTCATTGAATGTTTCACCCCCTGTCATGGTGTAAGTCTTGCCACTTCCGGTTTGCCCGTAAGCGAAGATGCAACTGTTATAACCGTTGAATGCGGTATCAACGGCGGGTCTGGCTGTGCGTTTGAAAATCTCACCCTGGTCATCTGGTAGCAAGCCTCCCTTGGAGGGGAATTCAAAAACTGGATCAGAGTCTAGATTGTGGGTGGTGTGGACATAGCTTGCCGGGAGCGCGACGCGAAGGGTATTGGGGAGGTTATTGTTGCCATCGGCATCGTCGCCGTTGTTGCTACCAGCCTTTTTGCTCGACGGGATCCCAATGCTCTGTGCAAATGTGCAACTGGGATGTTTGTTGGACAAGTTGGGCTTCACCCTACAAAAAGTAATTATTTGGGTTGGTGTTGAAAGCTCTGGTGAATCGCCCATCGCTGCTGTGTTGTTTGTATGAATCGCAGTTATTCAATGAAAAATGAATCCTTCCTTCAAGAAAGTTGGTTTTGTTGGTTTTGTCGTTTTTTTGTTTTTTTGTGTGAATTTTTTTGTGTTTTTTGGTCCTTGGTGTTTTTTTTTAATTCAACGAGAAAACAATCTCATGCTCAGTGAAGCAATTTGTGCGCCCCCCCTATATCTTTCTGCAATGATGATCCATTAATACAAAGGTGGCTTTTTACTCTTGTCCTTTACTTATCCTGCTCTGTTAATGTTTTTACTACCGTAACTCTATTCTATTCTCCCAATCATCACCGTTTTTCTCTTTCAAATGCCAGCATAACACCGCCTTTCCCACCTTCAAACCGCACAACATCTGCGCATTTATCTTTTAAAAATTCCAGTAGCTTGACGCCATGTTTAACGTACAATTGGCCTTTTTTGTTGACACGGGTTGCTGTATATGTGGAAGGGGGGGGGAAGGGGGAGTTGGGCCAAATTTGATTCCAACGCTTTTGCACGTTGGAAATTGGAAATCCTTTTGAGCCAAAGTCACTTAAAACGATGAGAAGGCGCGCCTTGAAGAGATCATCATCCACAAATTCTTGGTCGCTGAGCTTGTCGCTGTCGCCATCTGCCCCCCAAACTCTCTTGATATGGTATTCTTCATCGCTGCCGTTGTTGTTGTTGTTGCTCGTGTTGTGAGTTACTTTACCCGCTGTGATGAGTTCCAAACGCTGGTGCTTCGTGTTCTTCTGTGAGCCCTTCCCACCTTCAAGTACCAGATGATCGAAGGCCTTCTTTATTCTGTCAAAGTCGGCTTCGTTTCCGCCAGCATCGGGGTGGTGAACTTTTGCCAACTTCAGGTAGCTCTTTCTGATTTCATCCTCTGTGGCATTTGACACGTCAACTCCGAGGACCTCACAGCTCTTCCTCCTCTCGTCGCTGAAGCCATCTCGCAGGAATTCTGCAATCGAATCGTGCCTATTCATCCCCGCAAGATCGGCTGAAAAATTTCCTGCGCAATCCGTGGCGGTGTCCCAGACACCTTTTTTGTCTCTCAACCAGAGCAGGAAGTTCTCATGCTGGCCACCCCAAGCTGCCTTATGCAGGCTTGTGTGTCCCTGTGACTGAGTGTTAGAAGATCCGAAATCACAGCCAAGTGAAGACAGGTATTCACCCATTTCTACCGCCTTAGATCCGTCTTGGCCGCCTCTCGTGGTTAGGCCCAACCAGTGCACTGCCCCACAGCAGTAGTCATTGGTTTGGAGCGGATCAACGCCGCACTGCTCGACAAGGAACTTGACGCATTCAAGCTCGCACCTCCATACACCAAGCTGGAAAGGCGTCACGCCCCCCTTACAGGTAGAATCCATCGTTCCACCGTGTAGGGCTAACAGACGAAGGTTAGAAATGCTTCCATTCCGAGCCGCATAGTGGGCAGGAGTACGGTCTTTGCTCTGGCCGCGGGCCCTAGTGTTCACCAATTTACTGATATCCAGGTCAAGATCTCGAAACGTACACAAGATATGCTCACAAACATCAGTTTGAGGGGCTCCAAAAGCCCAGTGAAGAAGGGTGCAGCCATTCTTATCGAACCATTGCCAAAGGATCGAGATGGGCGGATCGTGAACGGAACCATCAACTTTATCAAGGGCAGAGACAAATCCAGCGAGGTTGTTGGCAAGGATCAATCCTTTAAAGTCAGAGTAGCCGTCCTCGCCCATTCTTCTAGACTGGAGAGATATTGGTTTTAGGGAAATCATGATGCAAGGTCATGGCGGACAGGTTTTCTACTCCTCAAGAGAGCAAGCCAGTGTAATAATTGGTGTGAGAGACGGAAAATCTCGTCGAAATTGGTTTTGTCCGTAAATACTCATCAAATGATGAATAAGCCCGCGGTATTACTCTCCACAGCTGCTTTCTCCCTTGTAGCAGCGGGTTTCGGCATTCGTTCCCTATCAAGAGGGGGTTCCATCTCCATCTCACGGCGGGCCAAAAGCTCGTCGACCTGTTCTCTCTCGGGTTCAACGCTGACTTATTTTCCTATTCCTGCTTTGGGTGAGCCTGCCCGGCTGTGCCTGGCCCTTGGTGGCGTAGATTTTGTTGATGAGCGTCTCCCCGGAGCTATGTTTCGTGAGAGGAAGCAGACCTTTCCTTTTCAACAGATGCCAGTTTTAACGTTGGCAGACGGGCGAAAGTTGACACAGTGCAGGGCAATCGCCCGCCTCGCCGCTAAGTCGGCCACTGTGGATGGAAAACCTCTCTATCCACTTGACGATGATTACGTGGCTTTTTTGATTGACGAAACTGTTGATGCTGTGATGGATATCCAACAGCAAATGAGTAAGACATTCAATTTAGACGAGGAAGAGAAGGCTGCGGCCCGCCGCAATCTCTTCAAGGAAGGCGGTTTTGCGTATGTGAAGACTTGCAGTTTTGATGCTTACTTGAAGCGTCAGGACACCGATTGGGCTGTATGCAATCACATGACAATTGCCGACATTTTTGTTTTTACCATTTTCAATACGTTCCGTTCAGGATTTTTGGATAATATTGACCCTGAATTTTTGAGCGCATTCCCGAGCATTGGTCGAGTTGTGGCCAAGGTGGCATCGCATGCTTTAGTGAGAGAGTACTACAGCGCCAAGACCGAGAGTATTTACGACTGCTTTAAGGTTTAGGTTGATACTGATTCGAGTGAGTGCAGATACCCGTTGAGTGTACTTAAGGGTACCGACGAGTGACGAGTGACGGCTAAATGACCACACAAATAATTAAATTTTGGAAAACCAACACAACAACATATAAAAAAAAATTTACAAAACAGCAAATTGCTTCTCCTTCTTCTACGAAAATTAGTTTTAGGCACACACACGTACGTACATTATTCTTTCTGCTGTCTTTTTTTCTTTTCTAAAACTCATCTTACTCTTACAATCTCCCTCAGGGAACCTCGCGCTGCCTCCCCTTTCCCTTCTCTTCTCTTCTCTTCTCTTCCCTTCCCTTCCCTTTCCTTCCCTTCCCTTTACTCTTTCTTCTTGGGGCTCTTCTTCTTCTTCTTCTGGACCCGAACATACTGCGAGACATTACAGCACTCGACTGCAATGGCCATCTCCTCTTTGTAACCTGGGTGCCTGAGCTTGACTACAGCGTGCTGTACAACTCCGCTGCTCTCCGCCAATGCACAGAAAGCGACCTCCGGGGATATGTCTTTACCAAGTGTGCTGCATATCCTGCTAATGTTCCTCTCAATGTCTCCCTTACCACTGCTCTGCACCAGCCTCCCTAGGACTTCCTCCCAACAACTCTTGTAAGTTTCTGATTGCATCAGATGCTTCTTTCTAGTTGCCATATCCATGACCTGTCCGGTGGTGGGGTCCCTCCACATGTTGCTCTTCTCGGGGCTCATCTCCTTCTCCTCATCCGGGGCATCCGGGGTTTCTGCATCCACAACCTTACCACCACCCTTGCTGGACTGAGGCGGCGGCGTCTTCGGTGGGACTGGAACTGCCTTCTTCTTCTTGGGGCTCTTCTTCTTGCTAATCTTTACGTACTGGCCAACGTCACAAACCTCGCACGCCAAACTCATTTCATCCCGATAGCCGGGCAATTTCAATTTGGTGACAGCGTGGCTAACGACGCCGTTACACTCCGCAATGGCACAGAAGACCTGGCCTGGGGTCGCAATATCCTTCACTTGCGCACAAACCTTTCCAATACGCTGCTCCAGCTCTGCCTTGCCGAGGTCCTGGACGACCTTGGCGAGGACGCTCTCCCAGCAGTCCTTGTAGTGCTTACTCTGCCGGAGGTGCTTCGCGCGATCATCGATACTGACGGCTGTTCCGGTGGCAGGATCCCTCCAGACGGGCTTCACCTCCTCCTTCACGGTCGCTACCAGTGTGGCATCATTACTAGCCAATTTCATAAGCTCCTTGCTGTCCTGTTCTATCTTTGACTCAATGTCAGTATCCTCCCTCCTTCTTTCTTCTTCCTTGGAGCGAGCGATAGCTCTCTCTTCTTCCTCCTTCTCTTCTCTCTCGGCGTCTCTCTGTTTCTCTGCCTTCTCAACCATCTCTATGGCCCTCTGCTTCTCCAGAGCTTTCTCCTTCTCCTTTTCAAGCTCCTCCTCTTCGTCTTTGCCCTCGTCTCCGAACAATTCCATGACCTCCCCAACGTCCTTGCCGACGTTGACATCGTCGACCGCGATCCTGGCCTGCAGGAGCCTTTTGGTTGCCTCTGCCTCCTTCTTAAACTGAGCCCTCCTGGCCTGGGCATCCTCCTCCCCGACACTGTAGCCGAAATCGTAGTCGTCGATGACGTCATCGACCTCCTTGCCTTCAAGAATCCGGGCGCGCTGAGCGTTTTTGAGGGGGTTGACATCAACGCTCTCAGCGGCATCGGCCTTGGCTCCGTCCCCGACCTCGGCGTCCAATTCCTGCTCGAGCTTCCTGATTTTCTCCTTCTCCTTCTCCTTCTCCTCCTCCTCCTCCTCCTCCTCCTTGCCCTGTTTGTCGTCGTCTTCCCCTGAGGGGACAACCTCCCCGCCGGCATCCTTCTTCTTCCTCCTCCTCTTCTTCTTCTTGACAGTAGTCCCCGCGGTAGGTGTCTCTTTCTTCTTGGCGATAATAACATCGACCTTCTCCTCTTCCTCGTCCTTTCCGAGAGCTGTGTCCTTCCAATGCTTCCCGGATGTGGCCACATGGACAGTAGTCCTCACCTTCCTCAGGAGGATCTCGTGTTCGTCCTTAATACTTGTGAAAATGTCACTGGCGCCTTCCTTCTGAATCTTGCTCTTTACCATCTTGTGCGCCACCTGAGGGAGCAGCCCCTTCGTCATCAATATGCTAATGGGCTGGCTAACAACAAATGCGGTAAAGAAGGCCCACAAAAGACTCTCCAGCCACATGGCCCCGATATCACCATCCACATTCGTCATTTCTTCGGGACAAGTGATACAAGTGTCATAATCGTCCATGGAGATGTCGGCACATGAATCTTGCCCACAAGTGCACTTGGCACACTTGTTAACATAAATGCTAAATCCTATGCAGAAAACAAGCGTGAAGGCACACCACCCGATGCCAATAAAATACGTAATGTAGTCCACCCAAGGGGGGAGCAACTTGGCAGGCTTCTTCCTCTTCTGGACCTCCTTGAACGGGTTCAGGAAGATCTTGTACAGCAACTTGGTGGCCTTAGAGAGCTTCTTGAGTTCTACTTCCTCCGCTTGCAGCAGCGTTAATTCAGCTGGCGTCAGCCTGGCTTCAGTCATTTTCTTCTTCTGTGCAGTCATAAGCTTCTTCTTCTTCTTGAGCCTCTTGACGGTGTTCACCAGGCCTCGGACGTCCATGAGCTGGTTATTTATCTCAGAGGTGATCTTCAACTTCCGCTCCTTTTCGTGTTCCCTCGCTCTCTTGACCACCTCCGTCAGCGACTCTCTGCTCTCAATCAAAGCAGTTTTGCACTTTTTCAACTTCTCTTCGAACTCTTTCCTAAACGCCAGCTTCTCAGCAGCGTACATGTCCTTTCTTCCCTGCCCCAGGGCCCCCTTGATGCTAGATGTTAGCTCTGTCTGAAGCTGCTCCTTTGTCTCCTTGAGGTTAGCCCTGGCAAGGAAGAAGTCTCTCTCCGCGCCCTTTACCATCTTCCTGTCCGCCACTTCCTCCTTCATTCCCTCAGGGACATCACTCTCATCCATATCCAAGAACAAATCTTCCACCATCCGCATCTCACCGCTCCTCTTGTACATCACAGCAACGACAATACCAAGTGGAGTAGCAAAGACAGCACTCATAACACCAAAGAATACTTTATCCATGAGTAGTTCCATGTCTTCCTTATCAGTGTTAATCCCACTGAACTGGTACAAAAATGCTGTACCAAACATCTTGCTCATAATAATGATGAGCAGCACAGTGAGCCTCTGGGGCCTAGTGAAGACTTTGTCGCTCCCGTAAATAACACTGAGAACCTTGTGGTTCTCCTTCATTTCGTTCCACCAGTCCCTCAGCACTTGGAAGCAGCCGCTCTTGTCCCTGACGGCAATGGTCTTCCCCCACTTTGTAAATACGCTCACGCTGTCTTGCTCCTCTCTCAAAGCGCTAATGCTTAGTGTTTCAAGCTCGTACCTCTCCTTCTTGTCTAGGTACCTGCCATAGATGCAACCGATGATAAACACTGCGTAGATGACAATTAAAGTGGTGATGACAGCCAAGTTCTCCAAAATGTCTTGCAGCGTCAGGCTACCCAGCACATCAAAGATCGCGCCTGCCATGGCCAGGCTGCTCTCCAGTCTGCTTCCAAAGCTAGTAAGATGGGTGCACTCACAGATCAGCTCAGTCTCTGTGTTGTTTACCATGACGCAGCCCTCCTTGCTCCAACTGTCAGTGTCCTTATCATACCATTGGCATGTTGGTCCGCCACAATCGAATACCACATCAAAGGCATATCCATCTGCCCCTGGAGTCCAAGAGTTGTTAAAGGACTCCATAAACATGTCAGGCAAGCACTCAAGCGTCTGAATACCTGACGAGGAACATTCAAACTTAAGAAGCTGGTTGCAGTTCCCGTCGCCGAGAACAAAACCTTCTTCACAGGTGCCATCGTTACTAGCAGGAACCCCCGCCTTGGTGCAGGTGCCATTGTAGACTTCTTTAGTAACTATGTCGTTGCCGTACATGTCCAGGATCTTAGGGATGACCATTTTGATTGGGGTAGCTAAGCCGCTAACTTTGAGCTCGTTATCACCCTCGTCACCATCCGCGCCATCATCACTTCCAGACTCCTGAGCACACTTGACCATCCCCAAACTCTGGATTCCACTGCTCAGGACCTCTCCGTTGCCCTCAAATGGATTTTTGGCAAAACTGTTCGCCTGGGTGTCAATGCACCCTCCTCCAGCCAGGTCGCCTGCGACGGCGCTATCGTCACCGAACCCTTGAGGAATATCAAACGTAGGCTGAACCTTGCGCTTCAATCTCTCAGCGCGCTTCATGGGGATTCCAACCCTTCCTAAATCACCGACTTCCTTTCTTTCGTTAGCAAGGCGAATATTGCCTTCTACGACAACTTTGGGAGGCATACCGCTAAGACTCTCACTCAGCATCCCGGTGCTCAAATCCTTCACGGTCTGTTCAAGCTGCTTACCAGCTAAGATGGCCTGCTCATCAGCCAGCTTTCGAAGACCTTCCTCAGTGACATCCCTCCACTCACTCAACAACCTGCCGTAGCCCTTTGTCATCCTCAGTCTCCTGACCCCAGCATCGCCACCTTTCATCATGTCTGTCTCCATAAGCTGACTACAACTGCCAGTGGCGGCTCCTGCTGCATCCTGGGAAACACCAACGCCGCTTTCCAACGCTGCCCCCATCAAATTGCCTACCAAACCTAGCGCTTGATCCTGCGCATCTGGACTGAGCTCATCAGGGGCTGCAACGACGCTCTGAACCACTCCTGTCTGTTGGTCAACAGCTGCCTCGCTGACATCAGATATTTCAGTTGCCGAAGCCAAATCTGCAAGCATCTGGGCTCGCAGCGCCACGCGAGCTGCGACCACAGCTGGATCTTCTGTGGGCTCTGCAGTAGGGCTGCTTGTCGGGCCCGGTGTTGCTCCAGGGGCGGTCGGGGACGCTGTGGGACTCGCTGTAACGGGAACTGGTACAGTAGGAGCAGACGTCCAGTACATCCAAGCATTTGGATCGTAGACATAGCCGTCGTCATAATCGTAGTAATAAGCGTCGTCCACTTCGCCCTCGTCCTCTGTATCTCCTGCTCCTGCGTTCAACATTGCGGCGGCACTGCCAAGCGCAGCACCAACAGCCGTTGGGTCACCGGAAGCCATAGCTGCAGCAACAAGCGCTTCGTTCTGCTCTGCCAAGACTGCCGTCAAATCTTCGCCTTCCTCCACCACCAAAGGAGTGCAAGTTACCACGAAGGTACTCCGGGTAGCACTGCCGTACTTATCAGCAATGTAAGCAACTGCCGTGATGGCATATTCTGGCGTCACTTTACTGTCGCCCAAAGGCAGAAGGGTACTTTTGCTCGTTCCTGGTCCGAAACCCTCGGTGACAGGGGACTCCGAACTACCCACAACATCCAATCCGGGGATCTGCTTGAAAGCATACTGCAAAGGCAGATCGCTGGCATCATCTTGCCAAAGATCAGCGTACATCTTGAACTCGTCCTTCATCACCTCTCCGGTTTCAGGTTCAACAGCGAACATGCCTGAGGTCGGTGGTGAATTGGTGACAACGGTAATACTCGCAGAACCATAGCTGTCTTCGCTCTGGTTGTCAAACACAGTATACTTGAAAGTGTAGGCACTCCCGCCCATCAAGTCGCCCAAGCTGATGATCATGTTAGGTTTGCTTCGGTCTGCAGTGTAAAAGATTTTATTGGCGTCCCCATCGCCGCTCACCAGCTCCCAGTAACTATCCGTCTTGACTGTCTCAGTTTGGTAACTTGCTACCATCTCCACGTAGGTGTCTTCATTGTTATTGAACTTTTCCACTGACAAAGGCTCAATGTTAACCTGTGGAGGCGACCCTGCCTGAACCTCGATGAAGACTTCGCTGCTGGCACTGTTCTCCAGACTCGCTTCGCTCAGCTCAACACCAAACTTATACTTCCCTGCGACAAAAGTGCCTTCGGGGAACGAGATAGTGTAGCTGCTGGCCATAAGCATGATGTTACTAGCGGCACTGCCACAGAGTTCAACATAATCATACAACTGAACTTCGTTGTCTTCATCATAGACACTCTCACCCCACTTGGAGCAGCTCCAAGAATACGAAAAGTCCTCCAGTTCCAAAATTCCATCAAGATCTTTGCTCTCATCGGCGGTAATCTCAAGCTCCTGAGCAGTGCCACTCATCCTATCCCCGCCTCCTATTTTGGCCACAATGTCCTGCCTGCCGATGTGAACCCTGGCAACGGCAGAATTCTTGATCTCGGGATATTTTTCTAGGCGTGCCTCTGCTTCAAATATATATGTTGTGTCGGCTTCCAGCATGTCAGCACTTATTCCAATGTTACGCTTGTTCACACCCTGAATATCGTCAAATGTTAGGCCTAATGCTTCTAGGTTTCCGCTCGTTTCACTCCATGTGTACACCATTTGGACGTCGTCCAACTTCTCTGCTCCCTCGCATTCCATTTCTGGCAGCGACGCTGCAAGCTGCAGGTTGACGTCGTCACTTCTGAAAGCAAATACCTCATCAGTGGCAAACATTACAATGGGCAAGGGTAGACTTCCCTTCGTGACCTCGATCGGGTTCACAGTACTCATTGATACCCTCGGTTGCAAAAAGTTGGACACCTGCAATCTAAAAGTATATTTGGTCCCAGGCCTCATCAAAGCCCCAGGTAATTCGGTTTGCTTGCTAGCCTCTAACTTGTTAACCCCGTAGCCATCATTGCGGGCATTAATACCGTCAAAGAACGCATGCAGATCGGTCATATCGTGCTCCGGCCACGCGCTAACAACACTCCACTTGAAGACCATTGCTCTCCCAGCACCTCCTGTTGTCATACTGCCATCCATCTCCAAGTAATCGCAGATGCCAATATTGGAGGGATAATTAACCATTACGCTAACACCAACAGGTTCAGCTGGCTTTTCCAAAAATGACCTACTCTCGCCCATTGTCAGAGTAGCTTCACCCCAACTGCTCTTCAATTTCCCCTCTTGAACCACTACCACATCTCCTGGCAAAATAGTGGGAGCAAATCCAAAAGTAATTTTTAACGCATGAAGGAAAACAGGCTCAGCAGGCGGACCGACAGGAGTCAAGAACTGGCACATTGGGGTGTCGCCCATGGTCCTATCTCCATTTGCTTCCTCTGTTTTTTCCAGATCCAAAATTTCCTCGCACCCGAATACACCAGTCTTATCTCCCTGGTTGGTCCAGTAGTCTGCAGTACCGCTAAAGTACACAGTACCGCCAGCCCCGTTGTCATCGAACTTACCCCCACTAAGCACAGGGGGAGGTACAGCATCCAGTGTTACAGAAAATTCGAGCATGACTTCGTCCACCACAAAAGCGTCGTACATGTCATCAGCACTCACGACAGAATGCGTCAATGACTCAGTTCGCGGTGTGGTGAGATATTCTTCTCCTGCTTCATCCATCAGAGCAATACCCTTGACCTTTACCCTCTGACCCACGTCCCAATTCCCGGGAGTGAAGGTGTAAATAGTGTCTGCACCCACATCGTCATTTAACACAATGCCATCGCTCACCCCCCCGATTGTAACAGTAACGTTGTAGCGGGGCTTGCTGTTTAGAGATATGAAGTACCTGGCATCCAGTTTGCTCTCCCCGGCCTGGTCCCCCGTAATGGAGAGACTGCCAACGGGACTGTACTGACTCTTGGCAGTACTCAGGATAACAAAAGCTTCATCATTCTCCCTCACAGTCAACTCTACCTCTCCAATGTTGTTCAGCTGGCTGTAGTATTTATCTTCACTGGTGATGACCCACTTGTATCTCAAAGTGAAGTCATCTCCAGCAATGTCATCATCAACCCACCTGAACACAATTGTCCTGGGTGTTTTCCAATCTTCCTCACTCTCCCAGTCAAAGTCAAAAGTCAGACCCTCAAACACTTCTGTCTCCCCCTCAATATAATTCTGCGCAATGTCCTTATAATAGAACACCTGATAAGCGTCAGGAATAGACCCAGACTCCAGAGCCAACTCAACTACGACTGTATCCCTAGGCATACTGGTTAGAGAAAACATAATGCTAGCTTGCACTTCCTCTTCACTATAGTCAAGAACAACAGAGTTCATGCCGTTCTCGTTAATGTCCAAGCCTGCCTCGTCGTTGTCTGAGATCTCCACATTAATGTCGCTGAGCACTAGTTGGCCGTAATTTGCGTCTTCGCTTTCAACCCTGAGTTTGATTTTGCTGTAATGAGGGTTATCTTCCTGGATATTGTCATTCCAACTTGTGATCAGGAACATGCCAAACTCATCATCGCCATCTCCAGCAGTGTAGGCTTCAGACGTAAAGATCAATTGGCTTGGCTCAACAGTTACCTGCCTGCCCACTACTTCGGCATGAATTGTCACGGGTGTTCCAGCGCCAGGAGCAGTTCCTAACAATATCTGGATGTTTGCGGTGTCCAATCCCTCACCAACGAGAGCTTGCTTTCCTAGAGGGAAATTAATGCTCACAATATTCATCACAAGTGTTAATGATTTTGGAAATTGTTCATCCGGAAGAGCCTTCTCGTAAGCAATCAAGCTGACTGTAACCTCAATGGTACCCTCTTGATAATCCTGTTTAGGAAGCAGATACACCTCGTAGGCGTTCTCCTTTGGAATCGCATATGTCCGCTCCCCCCCTACCGTTTCTGGGATTATCTCAACAGGATCATTTACCCCGCTCACAATATACACCCTGTTCAGACCGTCTCCAGTGGTACTCATACTGATCTCCAGTTCCTCGCTCCCGTCCTTGTCCACCAATTCCATTTTATTGATCACGAGGGGTGCCATGTAATTAACCAGAGGCAAAGAGGAGTCGAAAGTTGCTGATTCTATCCCTTGAATCGTAACCTCCTCAACCATATCAAATTCTGGCTCGTCAGGAACGGGCAAGAAATCAACGAATAGTTTTTCACTAGACCAGGCAAACATGAAGTCACCAACAGATGTAGCCTCATTCATGTCGTAAAGCTCCTTGCTATAGGCCACAACATCAAACTCAAAATTTCCACTATAGTGGTCCAATGCCCTCATCTCTATTTCAGTTGCGCTAGGGTCAATCTCAAAGTACCACAAGTAGTCGCTACTGTACGGAATGTTACTGATGGTTGTCTCGGTGACATTTTGTTTGTACACTTCCACACCATTTACAACAACAAAGTTTTTTGACAGAGTGTTCACATACACCCGGAGGCCTTGGGTCTCACTGCCATCAGTGTCAGTCAAACCGATGGAGTCCACGGTGACAATGAAGCTCTCGTCCTCGTCAATTGGCTCTCCGCCAGTGTTAACGCTTGCACTCAAAAACGGCGCGTTGGCAACAGCCAAGATGTTCATAGCGACATTCACTCGCTCTTGTTGGTTTTCACCATTGCTGCTCTCGATGGTGCGAGCAGTGAAACGTAAATTGGTTACACCTGACCAGTACTCCCTAAAGATTAGCTGCACACTGTCCTCCGTTCCAATGGGCAACTCATAGGCGCCGCCACCGTTAGCTGCAAGCTGCACACCATCAACCAAGACCTCCTCCAACACACCTGCTCCTTCAAATTCCTCAATCCAAAGGCGCTGTGCCTCGCTCCCATCCATGTCTTCCCACGCCAGAATAATATCTTGCATTGGTAGATCAAAAGTTGTGCTCTCTGTCCCTGTGTACGTCAGGTTGCGCTGGTTGATCTCTATAGATATGGAATCTGCTACTGGCTCAAATGTGTAGGTCAGCATCTCACTAATCACCTCATTTTCTCTTTTCTCCACCTTCACCAAAGACTCAGGTGAAACGTCTACAACTTCCCAGTAAGCTTCAAACACTACTGCACCACTGAAGTGCATTTCAGTTGTCAGCCTCAAGTCCACAAAGTCGCCAGTGATACTCTCAATGTCAATTTCGAAAACGTCATACATTCCTCCACCAAAATTTGTGATAACACCCATCTCCTCCAATTCGGTAACACTCTTTGAAACAGCAGTAAGCTCGCCCATGTTGCTAATATCAGTCAAAGACTTTACTGGAGATTCACTGCTTTCAAAATTCTCCAGTACTAGAAACAGTGTCATGGTCTCACTTCCATCAGTGTCAACTAAGGCCACATTACGGATCATGGCACTGGCAACTTCATCCTCGTTGACATTTGATCCTCCGGTGTCGATAGTAATCTGGGGCATGTTGACAACAGGATAGAAGTAAAAGTACAAGTTACTGAGATTTGTCTCGAAGATCTGAGACGCATCATCGTCTATGTCTCCATTGTTGTCAACTACGTTCAGCACCACAGCAGTCTGCACAGTTCCAGAGAAATAATCTTCTGCAACTACCTCCAAAAACACCTCGTCCATATCGGCCTCAATATTAATCTCAAAGACAGCTAAATCACCAGAAGGAAAATCTCCGTCAAGAGATGCTGAAAAGCTGGTCAATTCTCTGACTGCAACTATTCCTTCAACAACCAAGCTTCCTGCACTGTCAATGTGCCCAGCCCTCCTGACGATATTCATTCCATTGTTACTCAAAGTGGCAATTCTACTATCGTCAACATCTGCAATCTCTATGACGTAAAGCTTCGCACTCTCACTTCCATCGTTGTCAGAGCTGCTGAGGTTGCTGATTCTCGCACTCGCGGCTTCACCAACCCCCCCTGCTGCCTCCATCCCGTCAGTAACTTCGGCACCGATCTCGGTTTGGAAGTCTACGACAGCACCATACCTGGTAAAAAACACAAAAGCATCACTTGCCACGTCTCTTTTGATGATGCTCCCTTCACTCTCAACGTCAACAACACTGTACATGCAGACAAATTGAACACTACCACTGAAATGATCCTGAGCAGTGATGCTCACCTCAGCTTCACTGTCAACACCATCCAAGAAAAACATATTCATAATGGTACCTGATTTTAGCAGATCACTGGCAGCCCCAGATGTCATTCCGGCAATGTCATTCACTTCGGACATGATGATTTCCTCCCCATTTCCTCCACCAAAAGTCAAACTGTTGCTTGATCTCTCATAGACCCCATTAGTTGGAGGAACTAGAGCACCGTTCACCTCAATGCTTTTTACCGTGCTCTCTGCGCTCCCACTAATCTCAATAAGAACCATGGTAAGAGTTTCACTACCGTCAGTATCAATCAGTTCGGCCCCACTAATTTGCACGACGGCAGCCTCGTCTTCATTCACAGTAGCACTTGATGTATCAGCCACCACAGTAATTGCATCAGCAACAGGCGTGTAGCTGAGAGTAAAGTCGCTGCTTAAGAATTCCTCCGCCGATACTTCTTCTGAATCAATGACTGCAGAGTCCAGAACAACGCTCACAAGTTCAAACTCAATATCTCCGCTAAAGTGATCCCTCGCAACTACGGTCAATGACAGACCAGATGCGCCCTTGGGATCAATTTCATACACAGCAACAATGCTGTTTTCATTGATGAAAGGAGGGTACTCACTCATAGGGGAGAGAGGTTCTTCAGAGTCAGAATTCATAAAGAGTGTCTTGATCAAGCTTTCGTCGAGGTTGTTTGATCGCTCGGTGAGGTACAGAGTCAAGCTTTCACTCCCGTCTCCATCATTCAACTGCAAATCAGTGATGGCGATTAATATTTCGTTATCCTCGTCAGCAACGAAGCTGCTTTCAAGACTGGGGCTCCCTTGAGAAATAAATGGTTCCCAGCTGACGCTGACATCACTCCACTTCTCCAAGAAATCTTCCTCTTCATTGTAGCGGTCAAAAATATGAACACGCACATCGACGTCAATCTGTCCACTGAACGTGCTCTTTGCCAATACAGACACACCTGCCATGCTCTGGTCTATCAGCCATTCATAAACATGGATGGAATCAATCACTGCTTCAGTCCAGACGATCTCAACATCATCCTGGGTAAAAGTGATGCCACTGTTGTCAGCAACATCCTTATCAACGTAAAAGGTCACCAACATACTCTCACTCTCATCAACATCGACCAAGTCAATGCTACTGATATCAAGGGTCAAAATGTCACCTTCTTTTCCGGTGGCGGGCTCTATCACAACGTCAAAGTCATCCACAACAGGGGTGAAAACAGCTGCAAACAGCACGCTGGACTCACTGAAGCTGGATGCAAGGCTATCGTGGCTATCTTCAATAACAGCAATCGCTGCAAGGTCAATCTCTCCGCTAAAGTGTGTCACAGACATGATGTCAAGAATAATTTCATCTTTACCTTGGTCACTGCTCAGAGGGATTGTGTAGATATTGTACACAGCATCGTATAGGTCAGGGTTAGGGTAAAACTGTGGAGCAGTCAAGGTGAAGCCCGCAAAGTTGATAAAGGTCTTTTTGGTCGTTGGATCTGTATACCTTTCCACAGTCTCCGCGGTAATGTCAGAACCATCGACAGACAAGCTTTGAATCTTGCTGTCTTGGCCATTAGCCAGGAGGAATACAGAAATTACCTCACTGGTATCAACATCTGACAAAGTTGCCCCATTGATTTTGACAGTTGCAACAGTATCCTCGTCTACTACTGCACCAGCGGTGTCAGCTGATAGAGTCACGGCATCGGCTATAGGGTGATAAGATAGCATAAAGGTGGCATTCTGGGTGTCGCTCACCCTGCTGCTCTCACCAAAGATTATCGCTTCGTCAACGGTCTCTACGAAAAATGCGACATCGATCACTCCACTAAAGTGCTCCATCGGAATCAAATCAAAATGTCCAAAAGTCTCTGAGAAATCAAGGGGGATTTCGTAGACAGCAAGTGCATCACTAAATCCGAGAGTCGTATCTAAATCATCATCAATCATCGGACTTACAAAGGCACCTGAGTACATGACTTCACTAACCCCACTCCCATAGGCCACCAAAAACATTCTTATCGTCTCACTACCATCAGTGTCAGCCAAAACAATGTTTTCGACATTAATGGTGAGGAGCTCGTCTTCGCGAGAGGTCGATGAGGTATCATAAGTGATTACTGGAGGAGTGACCTCAGGAGTGAATGCTACTTGGAATTGGGACCAGGCCTCTGCAGTGTCACTAACACCAAGGGTAGAAGCCGTATCCGTGACTTCCATCTTCAACAAAGCATCTATTGTACCAGAGAAGTAATCACGGGCAGATATAGTGAATGTGGTAGAGTCAGTAAGAACCCATTCATAGCGGTCAACAAAAATACCGCTGATGTTGAGGCTCATGAGGGTAGAGCTATGAGTGACCGAGTCCTCAAGTACTGTGACGTCGTCGGGCCCCAAAGAAGTATACACCTTGAGGACAAAAGACTCACTGCTGTCAATTAGAGAGATGTCAGTAACATCAATAGTTACACTTGATCCCTCTGTTGCAGATTGATCATCGATACTTATGTCAAAGTGGTCCACAACAGGTGCAAACTTGACTTCAAACGGGTTAGAGGTCGTAAACAATGACAAAGCAGGGGCAGTTGCATGAGAGTCAGTGATATGCGCAACTGTGGCAAAATTGATGACTCCACCAAAGTGGGAAGTGGAGGCAATATTCACAGAGATGGAGGGAGAGAGAGACGCCCTCGGGACATAGAAAACAGCAACAGAATTAGAAGTGGCCTCTGTTATGCCAGGAAGTACAGCTACGGAATCAATCACGAAAATGTTATAGTCGTGCATGAAACTTAGCCGAGAGCTAACCAGCTGCCCAGTTACAGGCGTGATGGTAGTTGAGTCTATTGAAAGTAACTCGATTGGAGAATCAGCAGGGGCAACGATCACAACGTCAAGGACCTCCGAAGTGTCCCTATCGGAGAGTTCAGCTCCTGTGATAAAGACAGTCGCTATCTCATCTTCGTTCACATAAGCAGACGAAACATCAATAGACAATGAGATGGAATCAGCAACAGGATGATAAGAAACAGTGAATTCAGTGGATGAGACACTCTCTACACTAGAAGGAATGTCAAATAAGGTAGCTTCGTCACTGACAATTGAAACAAGCATGAAGGTGACATTGCCACTGTAATGCTGTCTTGCTTCTATCTCGAGCAAAATGTTGTTGGGGTCCAGAACCTTGGCTGGAGGGATAACAAATAGTCCCTTTGGATGCTGGTCAGCAGTCAGCTGGTCCAAGACATACGAAACCATGCCTGGATCAAGAGATTCGGCAAGCTCGCGCCTTGTGCCAGCCTCAAAGCTAGGTGAATAGCTTGGATAACTGCTGTGCTGCTCGTGATACTGGTAACTACTTCCGAAACTTAATGATTCGTAAGAAAAGCCTCCAACACCGGTAGCAGAAATATCAACACTGATCATAGGGCTTGAGTCAGCAATTACGTCTGAAATGAGGGTTTGACTAGAAGAATCTGCTGAAACCTCAACAAGGAACATCTGCATATGCTCACTGCCATCGTCGTCAATCATCTCAAGGTTAGAAAGTACCACTTCAATTGACTGATCCTCAAAACCCTTGAAAGTACTGACCACTGTGGGCTCAGTCTGGTCCACAACAGGACTGAAACCAAGCCTGAAGTGGGCCCACGCCTCTTGATAATCAGAAACAGTTGACACTGCATCAGTCACCTCAATCTTCAATATCGCATCAATCGTACCAGAGAAGTAGTCTCTCGGCTCAAAGGTAACAAATGTTGAGTCAGCAAGTACCCATTCATATTGCTCAAAGAAGTCACCACCAACATTCACACTCACAAGGCTCGGCACAATATCAGCACCCTCCTCAGTCACAGTCAAGGTGTCGGCCCCGTAGTTTGTGTACACCTTCAAGACGAATGTCTCACTGCTGTCAATCAGCTCAATGCCAGAAACGTCAACCTCAATACTGCCTCCCTCCATGGCTGAGTGATCATCAATGCTGATACTGAACTCATCAACGACAGGTGCAAATTGAAGACTAAAGGGGAAAACACTGACAAACTTGCTCACGGATCCACTGCTACTGTGAGTGTCTATGACTCTAGCAATTGAAGCCATGTTCACAGCACCACTGAAGTGCAGCTTGCTCGTCACCAAAACTTCGACACTATCACTGATAAGCTCACCAGGAATCACCCAGACGTAGTAAAATCCGTCCGAAATTGACTCAAGATTGCCAATTGTTTGTATAGAAGAAGTAGAAGACTCAAAATACGTGCAGACTCCACCCATGCAACCAGCTTCAGTGCTGCTGATCTCAAATTCACTGCCTTCAAAAAACACCTTCAAGGTGTCTACTTGACCCTCAGAGGCTGGCTCCACCAAGACTAGGTCCATAACTTCACTGTCATCACCATCAACAATCACAGCACCATTGACAAACACATGGGCAACCTCGTCTTCATTGACAACTGCGCTTTCTGTGTTCACAACCACAGTAAACTCATCAACCACAGGGTGATAGCTCACATCAAAGTCAAAGACATACATGGTCTCTGCACTTTCATCAGAATCAAACACTAGAGCCTCGTCAACAACCACACTAACGAGAGCAAAGGTTACATTACCACTAAAGTGCTCAACAGCGCTGAGCTGCAAAGAAGCAGAGTCACCACTGTTACCGGGTAGTTCATACAAACTTGATACCTGAGATCCAAGTGGGATACTGTCCATGATCTCGTCAACGACAGAAGCAGATGGCATCAGGCCACGCCTAACGGAGTCTTCGTGGAGATAATTGCTGCCAAAACTGCCAAAGCTGACATAGCTGCCATAGCTGCCCTGGTAATCACTTCCTGATTCGCCACTGTTAGGGTTAGGTTTGAAATCTTCTGAAGCATCAACAGGCACACCGTCAAAATTGACAGACCCAACTTCAGAGTGTTCTCCAATGTGACCAATCTCAACAAGGAATATCTGCATATGCTCACTGCCGTCGTCGTCAATCATCTCAAGGTTAGAAAGTACCACTTCAATTGACTGATCCTCAAAACCCTTGAAGGTACTGACCACTGTGGGCTCAGTCTGGTCCACAACAGGACTGAAACCAAGCCTGAAGTGGGCCCACGCCTCTTGATAATCAGAAACAGTTGACACTGCATCAGTCACCTCAATCTTCAATATCGCATCAATCGTACCAGAGAAGTAGTCTCTCGGCTCAAAGGTAACAAATGTTGAGTCAGCAAGTACCCATTCATATTGCTCAAAGAAGTCACCACCAACATTCACACTCACAAGGCTCGGCACAATATCAGCACCCTCCTCAGTCACAGTCAAGGTGTCGGCCCCGTAGTTTGTGTACACCTTCAAGACGAATGTCTCACTGCTGTCAATCAGCTCAATGCCAGAAACGTCAACCTCAATACTGCCTCCCTCCATGGCTGAGTGATCATCAATGCTGATACTGAACTCGTCAACGACAGGTGCAAATTTCACCTCAAATTGTTCACTGCTTGTGAACCTGCTTCTCCTACTCTCCATACCAGATCCACTGTGTGTATCAATAATTCTCGATATGGCTGCCATTGGAATGATCCCAGCAAAGTGTTCCACACTCCTGATGCCAAGTTGAAGGTCGTCTCCATTCATTGATAATTCAGCTACTATGTCCTCAGGAATTATCCAGCTTCTGACTTCAATATATTCAACCAAGTCATCTGCCCGCCAGTTCTCGAAGACATCATTGCCAAAACCAGACACCCACTTCATACCCTCACCATCAAAATAACTCAAACCACCCTCAGTGAGCACTCCATCGACACTATTCAAGGTCACTTGCTCACCATCCATGGTGGGACCAACAACTGTAAGGCTCTCCAATTTGCTCTGCATGGGTAGGCTTGGCTCAATTAAGAAGAGCTCAATTACCTCGCTACTATCCTTATCCGACAACTCTGTGCCATTGATAGTCACTGTTGCCACCTCATCCTCATTGACAACTGCACCACTAGTGTCCACAACCACAGCAACCTCATCAGCGACCGGTCTCCAGCTCACTTCAAAATCAGTCGCAAACACTGTCTCATCAACGAGTGATTGCCCTTCCGCATATGCAGTGTCTGTCACGATAGTGACAAAAGAGAAGGAAGCATTACCGCTGAAATGCTCCAGAGGGTCAATGGTAATCAAACTTGGGCTATCCTGCAGTAACAGGTTCAATGGAATTCTGAATCCTGTAGCGCCATCTTGGCCATTAAATGAACCATACGAAAAGTGTTCAAATGAAGGGTCTGTAAAGGATTCATCGTAAGAATAGGACAAAAAGGTTTCAGATGCTCGCAGAGCCTCCTCCTCTAACTGCATTCCGTTCAACTTGACACCAGCAACAGCGCTCTGCACTGCGGTATTTGTCTCGACAAGGAACAAATTGATATCCTCGCTACCATCAGAATCAGCGGCCTCAAACTGTTCGATAAAGAAATTAAAGCCTTCGTCTTCCCAAGCGTGCAAACCATCAGGGAAATCAATTGTAACACCCTCCTGGGTAACAACAGGTTTAAACACAATCTTTACATCCTCACTCGTCCATGTTGATGTATAAATAGGGTCACTAACACCGCCAATTGAATCGGTCACCATGGCAACAACTTTAATATTGACCTCTCCACTAAAGTGATTCAGTGCTTGCAACTCCATAGTCAGGCTCTCACTCCAGCCATCAACCTCAATGCGCCAGACAGTAAAGTTCCCATCCGCATCAATTTCGTCAGCCGTCAGATTGTACATTCTATTCTTTTCGCCTTCCACAGAGTAATAAACCAAGCTACTGCCAACCATCTGCCCGTGCATCTTTTCACCAGCAGTAGCAGCCTCGCTCTCGTCTCCGTAAAGGACACTTGTCAGCAAATTACCAACATCTAGCAAAACCACACTTAGAGTCTCACTCGTGTCTAGATCAATCAACTTAGTCCCACCCACAGTGAAGCTGGCAACCTGGTCCTCGTGGACAACCAAATTTGCCTCACTGGCGTCAATGAACAAATCAAGGACATCGCTGACAGGGCGGTAAAAGATATCAAAACTCTGCACAAATTCACGCTCATCAACGGCTATTTGCCCGTCACTCATCACTGCTGAGTCCTGGACTGCAGTCACTAATTCCATGCTCACCACTCCACTGTAATGTTCTTTGGCTTGAATGCGAAGGACATTATTATCGTTGAGTCCTCCACTCAGCTCGAAAGCACCATCGACGTTCCTCGACATACGCTCATCGCCATACCACACCTCGCTGACAACGGTAGAGTCAATTTCCACCAGTCGCATGCTTAGTGACTCACTCATGTCAGAATCCACGGCACGCAATCCTGAAATTGAAACTGTCACCGCCTCGTCTTCTAAGGCCGCAAAGGTTGAGTTGAGTTTGGGTTTACTCTGGTCGACGATCGGCATGAAATCCATTGTCACAAATTTGGTGAAGGTGATCACATCAGGTTTAGCATGAACAGATGATCTATCTTCTACTTGTGCAACCAGAGCCATTCGTAGCGAACCACTGTAGAACTCGTCACATGCCACATGAATAGCCTTTTCAAGCCCATTCTTCATCTGGTGGGCTGGAATTATATAAGCCTTAACCTCATTAGTGCCATTGACATGCCCCAATTGAGTGTCCCTGATCTCTACTATGTTTTCGCCATCAAAGTAGGTAAGAGTATCCTCGTGGATTTGGATTACCACGCTATCAAGATTATCATAACCAGGAACGTTCACAGCCTTAGCCACATCTGCAACCCCATCACTGTCATTAATTTCTACAAGAATCCATTCCGCTACCTCACTCCCATCATCGTCGACGAGATCACTTCCGTCAATAGCAAAAGAGTTGGTTGCGCCCTCAAGCACAGTGATGACAGAGTCGGTGATGCTTAGACTTGGTAGGCCGTCCACGATGGCCTCATAGGTGAGGTCCAAGATAGTGATGTCCACTGCCTCGTCAACGTGGGTAACTGCGTTCATGACAGCCTCGTCGGTTACATAGGCCACTATGCCAACGGTAATTGAACCACTGTAATGCTCTTTGGGAAGAACATCCAAAGTCCCCGTTGCATTTTCTGGATTGATGGGTAGGGGATATATGGCAACAGGAACATAGTCATGATCTGTTGCAAATGTGAACTGCTCTTCTGAGAAAGAGTAGCTGTAACTTTGAGGGGCAGAATGATAGCTCTGGTAGCTGCCATCCATGTAGCTGCCAAAACCACCCATATCCTCATCACCAATACCTCCAAAAAATCCGAAGAAATTGAAATTGAAATCATTCACCGGGGAGACAGTTGTTGATTCCCAGGCAACCCGATCTATGACACTTCCACTGTAGTGAGAGCCGCTGAAGTCACTATTACCATATTCGACCAAGTAGAGCTGCATTTTCTCACTATCGAGATCAGCCATGTCCAAGTTATCAAGCGAAATTGTCAGCCATTCATCCTCAAGGCCATACCCAACCTCACCAACCAAAAGTTTTTGTTGACTTATCTTTGGCGAGAAAGATATTGTGAATTTGCTCCACACAACAGCATAATTTCCACGTGTTTTAAATGAATCGAACATCTCCACCTCTACCATGACATCAATCTGCCCGCTGAAGAAACCCTCAGGCTCAAAGACGACAATGTTGTTCACAAAATCTGCCACACTGATGTTGAAGCTGTTGTACCAGATCCCGTTGTTAAATGGTCTACTTCTTCCACTTGGAATTGGAGAAGCCATATCTGCAGTATCATAGATCTTCAGTTTCTCTCCAGCCAAGTCACCTATAGTGTAGAACGTCATCCTCACTTCTTCGCTTACGTCGCTTGGAACAATGCTGCTCACGTCAACGAACACTATGTCGCCTTCTTCGGATGTGTAATTAGTGAAAGTAACTTCAAAGACATCCACGACGGGGGTAAAGACAGCATGTGCCAACATTGCACTTGTCGCCACGCTAACATCGCTATCAGTTACTTTGGCGCTTGCACCAAACATGATCTCTCCGCTAAAGTCCTGAACGGCATCAATCTTGATCTTGGTAGTAGAGGAAACAAACTCACTGGCAAGGGGATAAACATTGATGCTTCGTCCCTCTTCATAAATGCTTGCCAAAACAAGCCCCATGCCATTCACACCATTTATAAAGTTCATTTCACCAGTAAGAGGGTCAGTGTACTGTATCTGGTAGTACGCATTCTCCGTCTCTGTGGCAGTGCTGTCAGCAAGAATAACACGGCCAATCACAGGGGGAACGCTAGACAAAATATTGTTTGAGCTATCAACCACAGATAAGAGCGACACTTTTGACGCGGAGTCGACAGAGACTGTGGAAGAGTCAGAGGAAGACAAATAGCTGCCGTAAGAAGAGGTGGAGGTTGACAAATAGCTACCGGCCACTTCTGATCCATCACCGACAAACATTTGAAGTTTGTGAGGGTGCTCCATGTAGGCTGCTTCAAACAAAACCACATCAAGGTGTTCACTTCCATCATGGCCATCCAGAAGCTCAAGCCCGCTCAACGAGAAATATGCAGCCTCGTCCTCCAAAGCAACTGCGCTGCTAACATTCATAAACAAGTTAAGCTTGTCTGCAACTGGAGTGATGTCAAACTCAAAGTTTTCAGTAAAGTAAACTTTCTCGGCAGAAAGCTCGGAATAGCCAGGTGCGCAGTTAGAGCAGATGTCAGTCACAGCTGTCAAAAGCCCCATTTGGACCGACCCACTAAAGTGCGGCAGAGTGCGAATCTGAACAGAGCCAACTTCCGCATCTGCAAGGAGTGACAGAGGGATGGCAAAATATTTCACGACGAAATCATTTCCGGACAAATAGCGGCTGCCGTCAAAGAGCTCTGTAGCAACAAGATCGCTGTTCCCTCCATTTATTATGTCTAGCCTTCTGGCACTGCCAAAACTATGACTGTGACTGAAGTCATAACTGTGGTGAACATTATCGGTGCCATAGCTTCCATAACCATAACTCAAACTGTGTTCAACATGTGTGTAGTTGGCCCATCCAGCATCATCCTGCGGCGACACAGCGACAGTTGAGTTGGCCAAGTCCACTCCGTTGAATGTCAAAGAGTCGATCTTACTAGAGTCCCCCTTCTTGCCAAACTCAACAAAGTACATCATCATACTCTCACTACCATCAGCATCAACTAAAGCAATGTTCTCCAGAGTTAGGGAAAGAGGGGTGTCTTCATCAGCGACAAATTCACTCATGATTTCTGGAGCCTGCTGGCTGACAACAGGATCAACAATTATGGTGAAGTTCGACCACTTGTCTGCAGCATCATCGTAAACGTCCGTGATCTCAAATTTTATCATGACATCAACGCGACCACTAAACGTGGGGACAAAGTCGAATGCCATGATACTTCCAGATTCTTCCAATCTGTCAAGAATCCACTCCAGCTTACGAATTTGGGAGCCGTCTGCCCCTGTGAAGGTGACGTACTCAGGTGTGATTAAATTGGTGTCCAAAGAGTCGTACTGGAAAAGGTTCGTCACAGGATAAAGTACATCCATCGCCTCGGATCCCTGATCAGTATAGAGTTTTACAGACACTGATTTTTGATCAGCAATTTCGATAGCAGAGTTAAGGTCTATCTCAACGGGGGTAGAATCTTCGCTTATACGGCTGTTAGCCATCGTGATGGAAGAATCACTTGAAGCCATGGTAAGTACCTTCTGGAAATGGACGGTAGTGTTCTGGTGATGAAAGGCACGACTGAGTGAGATCGGTGCCAAAGAATCAATCGAAGTTGCTCTGAACCCAAGTATTGTCTTGCCACTAAAGTGAGTTGTGGGGTGAATCTCAAAGAGAGACTCATTTACAGGCTTCGAAAAATTGAAGTCGATCTCGTAGCGATGGATCCGTTGTTGGTTCACGGAGGAGGCTGAGTCGACAACTTCAGCCGGGTGGATCAGGGTGTCTTCGTAGTATACAGACTCAATTTTTTCAGCCTCATATAGGATGAAATCAAGCGTAACTATTTCGTCACCGAAAGTGTTGGCAGAAGCAAAGGCATCCAGAGTGAAGTTAAAACTGTTGTCAGCGTATCCAAATAACTCCTCTTGGATCACTAATATGGGGGTTTCTGCAACAGGATGATCAGAGAGGGTGGGAAGGGGGGAGTCCGTTACCAAAATTGGCGACAATACCACATCCACTTTCGAAGTGCCCATATTATCTGAGCACGCACAGAGGATTTCTGAGGGGATGGGGAAGTAACCATGAGCCAAGTGTCGCCTAAGGTCATTAGGAGTGCTTTTGTAGCTGCTGTAGCTCCCGTAGCTGCTGTAGCTCCCGTAGCTGCTGTAGCTCCCGTAGCTGCCATAGCTATCATTATCATTGTCAGTGAAGTCAGGTAAATAGGGATCGTTACTATAGGTGCAAATGTCGCCATCATAGCTCCACGCCATCTCACCAAGGTTGGTGTCGTAGCCTAGCATCCCGCACTTTACTTCCTTATGGGAGCAGTGGTAAGTGAACCAATAGTCAGAAGTTTGATCACATTCATAATTGACAGAACCATATGGGCATTCGAATGTGTACTCATCAGAGAACCTGTCATCATCTTTGTAGCATATTCCATCAAAATTCTCCCTTGGCCCTACAATATAGACTATTTCACTCTCAGGGGCTGACGCTGCCTCGGCATCAAAAGCAACGAATACGTCAGCAGCAATAAACACCTCATTGTTGACATCGTTCACGCTCACAGATACAACGTCACCAAGCACTTCAACCGATTCGTTCTCCATCAATGGGTATGGAAAGATGGAGTAACCGACTAAGGTTGTATCAATAACTGCTCTTGCAGGATCAAAATTGTCGCTTGCTTCACCAACAAAATCAACTCCATTATAGTTCGTAGAAGTGGAGCCAGTGATGGCAAGCATCGAAGATGGTATTCCACACATAGAAGAGAAATCTTTGAAAACATTGAAGTCATACTGTGTGCTCTTAAAGCAGTTGTTGTCATAGCTGTTCTGCTGCCACTCGGCACAGAGAAGGTCGATATCCTCGGTCGCCGCTGTGCCTGAGGTAAAGTTGTAGACACCTGCTTTGCAATGCGCCCCATCAAGGAAGTGAGGCTTGAATCGGTGATGGTTCTTAATATCAATTGAAACCGTTGGCAACAACGGCACTTCGGCGTCATCTATTGACTCCAGAACTTCGCTCGAACTATAGATCGATGCCACACTTTCCACGGTGAAGAGCCTACCGTCGGCATTCACGTGTGCACCAGCAGATATCAAATCACTCAGGTGGTTGATGCTACCTGTGTAGATGGAGGAAAATGAGAGGGCTGGAAAAGAGAGCAAGAAATCGTTCATCAACCCCTCATCATGCAGAATAGAGAAGCTCGCCAATGCATTTACAATTGTGTCATCTGTTGCAACGGTAGAGGTCATTGACTGCACAAATTGCAGCAGATAGTCCACACCACGAAGAGGCATTTGCTCCTGCTCTGTGAACCATGCCAGAACTTTGGAGATGGTTGAGGCCGACTCAACAGTCATGGGCACCATGGATGCAGACGTCAGAAAGTAATCCATGATGACTGCATGCAAGTGTTCCTCACTAAGTCGTCTGGTGGAAGTAGGGGGGTAGCTGTTCATGCTGTGCATGACAGAGTAGTCATAGCTGCTCCCATCGGGGTAGGTGGCAGAGGGGGCGGCAGAGGGGGCGGCTTCTTCTGCATTGTATGGAGGCAAGTCACCATGTATCATGTCCACATAACTGATGACAGACATAATCGCCTGGAATACACTTCCCCCGTCACCGATTTTAATCTTATCCTCTGCCTTTCCAATAAAAGCACTCTCTATGATCTCAGACAACTCATCAGCAGTATTACTCCCCATCTCAATCGCGTAGGAGTGCACATGAGTATTCACCTCTGCAGAAGCTCCGTATACGTCGCTGATGGAAGCTATCGCATTGAGTGGGCCGATAGGTAGACTCGTGTTGTAGTGCTGAGACGATGACGCCTCCTGAAGATAGTTGTTCCCCTGAGAGGGGGCAAGCATATTACTGTACTTGTAGGCAAAGTTGAGAGGAAGGTCTGAGGCATCGTCGACCCAGTTAGAGCAGCTAAAGTGGAAGTCGTCAATCAGAGCAAGTCCAGAGGAAGGAGACACGGTAAAGCTACCACTTTTTGGAGGTGCATTTAGTGAGATGGTGACACTGGCACTGCTACTGGCACTGTCAGCTATGCTAAAAGCAGATAGCTTGAATGTGTACTGCTTGTTAGACAGCTGCAGGTCAGACAACCTCACCATGGTCATGAGTGAATTTGGTGGTGTGGCAAATTCAAAGTCAGAATGTCCATCGACAGTCCACAGAATGTCGTATTGATCTCTTGAAACTTCATGTGGGTAGCTGATCACGGCGGATAGATCCAATGTGCCAACACCTCCGTTGGAGTACACATTGTGCCGAGAAAGATGATCGGGGGAATCGACAAAGATAAGGGGCACAGGAGCCGAAGTTACGTGTACGACAACAGAAAACTCTGACACACGAAGGTCGCCAGAACCAATAGGATTGCGCTCACTAACGGTCAAGGTAAAGACATAGGTTGCGTTGGGACTCAGATTCTCCCCTTTCACAACAGTATGGTCATCATTGTTGTAGTTCGGGTCCATGAGAACAGGCAAACCTGAGACTTTCTCAATGCCGGTAAACACATAATCAAGTTGATTCTTCTTGCGAACACTCGTAGGATCTCTGGAAGCAACTCCATCAAGTAATATATCAGTGAAGGGGGGGTGAGAGCGGTCTCCCCCACCAATAAATGCCAACAGAGGCAGAATTCGAGTATGCACGACCACCTCAGCATAGTTGGTCACATCTGCAGCATGAGGATCATACGCCATCACACCGAAGGTGTACGACATACCCGACTCGAGGGAGTTGGCTGGGATGGTCATCTTTCTAGGGTTGATAGTCTGAAAGTCAGAGAAAACATCCGAAGGGATGAAATCACTTACTTCGAACCAGCTGAATGCAAGCTCTGCCATGTCCCCACATGAAGGGAGATGCCCTGCAGCTGTGAGTGACCAGTCCATGTCCGCATTGATAGTGACTTCAGTCCCGCCTTCAATGAAAACCACTGGAAGGGGATCCTGGTTGACATTAATGTCATCGGTGTGCAGAGCTGACTCGAACCCCAAAAAATTCTTCGCCGTAATCTCAAAGACATAGTGCGCATTAGATACGAGCATCTCCCGGGGAACAGTGAAGACAGGCCCAGAATGTTCCCTGGTGAACTCAGCAAGGAGATGAACCATTGCAATGGCATTGGGATCATTCTTGACGACACCACTGCCCATCAAAGATCCAGTATTTGCGAGGCGGTAAGAAAAGGACATGTCACGTCCTCCACCACCAGAAGAGAGGGAGCAGTCGATGGTGAGATCTGTGCAAGAACCCACTGCTAGGGGATGAGTAGCTACAATGAAAGGTGTGGGCGGCTCAAATAGTGTAGATACTTCAACAAGATCAGAGTCCATTGAAAGGACGGCAAAGGGGGTTGATTTCAAGGTAGCTGAAGAGATCACCCTAATTGTATCTCCTGGCGTCACAGTCGCATAACTGCCAAAATTTATTGTAAATATGCTGGGAGAAGAAAACATCCCGGTGGATTCCTCACCAAAGCATGTGAATGGATCTTCGTCCACACAATCGAACAGCATATACGGATCAACTATGGCATTGATATCATGGTGGTCGTTGCCAGAATGATACACTGGCCTGTCAAAGGTTATCGTGATACCTGTCCCGTCCTCAGCAAAGGTAGCTTGTATGAATTTAGGTGGGGGGGTTGTATCAAGACTGTCGTTGACCACATAAAGGTGGAAAGTGGGAGAAGGCAGGTCTACTGCCGAGTAGAAGGGGTCTGCGGACGAAACTGCCAACGAAATGGTATTGTCATACGATGTCGCAGGGTCTCCAACCTTCGAGACAGAGATTGTCTGAGGAGTATCCCAGCTCATATTGTCAAATAATAGCGCAGAATTGAAGTTCACAAATGTGAATGGCTGAGAGAAGTGAGGAGTCACAGTCACTGGAGCCAAAGGCTGAGTGGTCAACGACACGTTAAAGCTGTAGGAGGTTGATTCGCCGCCAAGGTAGACTTGCGAAACAGCGGTGGAGATCAAAGAGGGAACGTCGTCCTCCAAGATAGCCAACCGAAAAGATGAGCTGTTTGTAAGAATGCGATCTGAGAGTAGGCGGTGCTGCCCTTGTGATAGAGTGGAGGCTGGGTAGGATTCATCTCTATCGTAGTTAAGGCTGCCATAGGAATCACTGAAGGAATCACTAAAAGAATCACCAAAAGAATGACTGTAGGCTGATCCTTGGCTATGATCTCCAGCTGCGCTGTTCTGGCGAGCAGCAGTACTCACTGTGTGCATGATGTCAAAATCTGTCCTGCTGGCAACATGCTTGAACCTATTGTCCAGGGCAGTGACAGTTACAGAAATTGTTTTCGTCCCAGTATCATACCTGTCAATAATGACATCATCAGGACTAAAGGAGACAAAGTTCCGTGGCTCAGCACAGACATATTCAAATTCACAAGGTGGCCCGGAGGTAAACAGGGGGGAGACAGTAAAGACGACATCATCCTCTGTATTCTCTTTGCCCCAGAATGTGACATTATAGGTGGTGGATTCTCCCTCACTTAACAGTAAGGAATCAGTTCCATTGGAGCTAGCACCAACAATCTTGAAGAAAGGGATACGACGGGAGTCAGAATCAATTCTTAGGTTGAATTCGGGGGGTTGGAATTCCAGTGTTGGTGTGGAGTAGAAACTGTCCACAGAGAAAAGGTGGAAAGTCACAAGTTGGTCAAAGGACTCGGGGGGCTCTGACTTCTTTGATACCGTAATGAGGTTGGGCTCATTCCAGTTATCCTTAGTTATGACTACAATCTGAGGGGAGAATACAATGTAGTTCTCCATCTGGTCTTGACCATATTCAGGTGTAATAATGACATCTGAGAGTGGCTGGGAGGTCAGGCTGATGGCAAATGAAGTCGATTGCCCGTCCAAAATTGCATAATCCTCAAATGTTGAAATGAGACCCGTCAAATCGTCATCATAAACACGAAGGGAACTGGTTGTCACATTTGTGGTGAAGTAATTCGAGGTGAAGGATGAGGCAACTGGGCCGTTGAATGAGCTAGGAGGTGCCAAGTAAGAACCGTATGAATCGTCAGCACCATAAGAGCTGTAAGAATCAAAAGAGCCATGGGCATGCTCAGTTCCTTCCCCTCCTCCTGCACACCACATTGCGCACGTACCCTCAATGCATGAGTAGCCACAGTAAGGATCCGCAGAAATAGGACAGTCTTCGTCAGTACTGCAAAGTTCCTCGCTATGACTGTAGGAATACACATTTTTCGAAGATGTCTGCAGTCTCCTGGAATGCACCATACTACTCAGCTGATCTTCTGCCTCGTCATAGGCTCCCTGCGTCACCACAGTGTGAAAGACCTCAAAGTCTGTAAAGTTGGCATGCCGAAACAGGTTATCATCAGCTGTAACAGTGATACTAATAGTCTTGCCCTCGCCAGCAAAAAGAGATGAGAGGAGAGGGTCGTTGCGAGACAAGCGTACAACTGACGGACTAAAGGTGATGAAGTTGGAGGGATCAAAACAGACGTACTCGAACTCACAGGGTGGCAGGTAGGAAGAGAACTCGGCTCCAACAAGGAAGACAATATCATCTTCCACATTCTGTTTACCCCAAAGAGACACATCATAGGTGAAAGATTCCCCCTCCCTTAAGGATGAGGAGAGGGAAGGGACACCAGAAACGATGGGAAGCTTCCGAGAGTCCGATTCAACCACAAGTGTAGAGGTTGGGATATAGAAGTTGCTTGATACCGAGTCATAATACTTGTCCTGAGACAGGAAAGCAAGGCTGAGGTCCGAGGTGAAGGAGGTGGGGGGCTCAGCAAATTTCATCACTTCAAAAAAGACAGGAGTCTTATAATTCAGGGGAGTGATTGTGTAGGTGACTGGGTAGAACCGGATATAATTAGAAGCAGACTCGTCTGAGAGAGTAGGAGTGACTACTACAGGGGATAGTGGTTGGGTGTTAACGATGACAGAGAATGTGTGACTAATTCCCCCACCAATTGTAATAGATGAGGTCTCATCCAATGAAGAAGATATGGACGGTTCATCGTCATCGTATAGAGTCAAGTGTGTTTCAAGCGAAAGGGAAAGCTCTGAAAATGGAGATGAAGCCAAGAGCTGTGCCGGATTAACCGGAACATTGATCACAGTGTCCATTTCAACAGATGATGAGTAAGAAGTTGAGATGGAAGCAGGCAGATAGGAAGTAGAAAATGCCAGCTGCCGTCTCCGGTAGGATTCAAATCCGTTATCATCCACGTAATCAAGCGAATAAGAGAGAGAGTAGTCGTCTTCAACTGAACCGGCTAAGACATCTTCATAATGTTCAGGGGTTGCGACAGCATGGAATACTGTGAACTCAGTGAAATCACTGTGCTTGAAGAAGTTGTCGTCAGCAAAAACAGTGATAGTGACAATTTTTGCCTTGTGAGCTAAGGGACTGTGAATTGAAGGGTCTGTGGAAGGGATAATGAGGAATGGGGGGTCAAAAGTGAGAAAGTCTGCAGGATTAGAGCAGAAATATGGAACTTCACATGCCATCAAAGCATCAGTAAAGTCAGCGCCAACAACAAAGACGGTGTTTATGTCTGTGTTCTCCTTATTCCAAAGCATTACGTCGTAGCTGAAATTTTTACCCTCCTTCAAATCAAAATGAGCTGAAACATTAGGAGCAAGAGCCATTTCTGGAATCTTCCGACGCAAATCAGGCGGAGACGGTGTTGGACTTGCAGTTAAACTAAATGAGTAGTCAGTACTGCTTCCAAATGATGATCCATAGCTCTCACTGTAAGAGGGCTCGTAGGATGGCTCATAGGAAGGCTCATAGGACTCACTCAAGCTCATCGAGTAGTCAGTACTGCTTCCAAATGATGATCCATAGCTCTCACTGTAACTGTAAGACGGTTTGTAGGATGGCTCGTAGGACTCACTCAAGCTCATCGAGTAGTCAGTACTGCTTCCAAATGATGATCCATAGCTCTCACTGTAACTGTAAGA
>ERZ651776.1100-NODE-1100-length-34175-cov-5.447152_pt1 | contig 34175 bp, 24 predicted proteins | sample MGYA00514761_ERZ651776 | MGnify/ENA metagenome assembly ERZ651776
TGCCAGATCTTCAACGAGTTCAACGCCAGGGAGATTGGCGACAGCTTCAAGCCCTTTGCCTCCCTTGCCTCAAACCCCTTTTTCATTGCCATCATTGCTGTGACTGGAATCGGGCAGTATTTCATCATTGAATTCGGAGGCAATTACACTCAGACGGTTCCACTGACGGAGGACGAGTGGGCATCCACCGTCTTCTTGGGAGCATTGAGCATTCCTCTCGGATTCTTCATGAGATTGATTCCCGTGAAAGAAAGAGAATCGAGTTTTGCTGGGGAAAGCCGAAGCGGAAGCGGAAGCGTGGCAGCAAAGAAGGCCGAAAAAAGGGGAAGCGATGATGTTGTAAATTTGGTCATCGCGATCGTAGCCATCGGCGTGATGTATTTCGTCCAGAGGGGGAGTGGGCACGGTGAGCCTTTCGACTTGGGCAAGCTGTGGTGAAAGGCGAATGAAATTTATAGTTTGTTCTTTTGATTTAATTGCGAGAATTTTTGCGTTTTGGTACTTTAGACACACGAACACATAAGGAGGTTTCAATTTTTTTACTTCTAATTCTAACGCCTCACGGTGGAAATAACATCGGCCGCAACCCCCCCCCCAAAAAAGGAATTCTAAATTTCTAGTAAATATTTAAAAGCCAGAAACATGGAACAAAAAAGTTGAGAAAAAGTTCGAAGAAAGGCAAAGCTCAAAACCCTAACTCCTCAGCTTTACCGCAAGATTCTTATTAATTTCGCCGTAGAGAGACTTTCTCCCCGAATTATCAATCCCATTTGCCTCTTATTATTTCTCTCGAACACCTCCATTGCTTTTTTATGCCCGGTGCCCGGGTGGTTTTCTTTTTCAATTGCTTCCAGCTTCCATAAATCATACAAACAAACTGTTTAAAGCCGTTGAATGGTTTTCTTCAGCAAGGCAGAGCTGACTGAATGGCACCGTCATCATGATAGCCTGGCGCTACGGCTAGAAACTGCTGCAGAGACTCATGAACAGAAACAAAGGACTGATGATGTGCAGACTAGTTCTGTCCTAAACCCCCGAAAGCCAACAAAATCGAAGATTTTACCTGGAGCGGTTGTTCGTGCAAATCGGAGGATTATTAAGTACGAATATCTAGAACGTGAGAAGGAGATAGACCACCAGGCAATTCAGGGCAAAAGGTCTTCAGCAATCATGGCGGACACTGTGGACAGAATGATGGAAGACATTATGTATACGAGCCCTGGTTCTCCGGAAAGTATGCGGACAGTCTCTAAACTAACGCCCGACCGAAGAAAAGCGGTAAGCTTCACCGCCAATGGAATATTTTCTGCCTCTTCATCTCCTCCCCAGCCCTCTGCCCCAGATGACGACAAGGACGAAAAGAAAACGTTCCGCAAGCAGTCTCGGACCATATCGGGCGCTATGATTAACTCCTTATCCGGACGCGAGTCTTACCTAGCTCCGCGGCGTACCCTCACGGCGAAAGACATTGCCAAATCAAAATTGAGGAAAAAAGCCGTCACAACCACCTTGAAGCAGACGAAAGAGAACAAAGCGATAGAGACCGTACTGAACGACTTGCGGTCTGCTCCGGAGCTGGTGGAGGAGCTCCTTCAGGGAATCGAAAAAGCTAAGCTCAAGAAGAAGGAGAAGGCGTTTGGTGAACGGGAGTTTGACGCCGTTATGGTCAATGTGGAACGGGTCAAATGCAATTATTATTGCAAGGATGTTGATAAGATCAAAAAGATGGAAAAGCACATGGATGTTGAGCTTCGCAGGGAAATATTTCTGGAAAAGCAACGAATAATCGAGGAGGAAAATAGCAGAAAAGTAAGAGAGTGGCTGAACCATATCAAGATGGAGGACAAGAAGACGCAGCAACTAATTAAGAAGAAGCAGAAGAAGAGCCGTGAAGAGGAGATGCGTGGGCGCGCCCAGCAATTATCAGACAAGCAAGCGCGGGTTAAATTTTTGTTGAAGATAGTGGTGCTAGCTGCGAAGATGAGGGGCTGGGAACTGCGCGCAACAACGGGCGAAGGAAGTCTCCAGGCAAAGAAACGTATTCTCGATTCTGCCAGAAAAATACAACGCCTCTACAGGGCCCGAAAGAACATTAAAATGGGTCAGCGCTTCCGAGAAGCCGTGGTCAACCTGCGGAAGTTCGTTTGCCGTTTTATTGACGCTTGGAGAGCACGACGATTACGAGGAGCGGCAAATATAATTGTCCATTTTCTTCTGAACGCAAATGACGCTCCTATCAAGTGGATCATGCATTCTTTTGTGTTGAGAGTTCAACAGTGCCAGCGAATATGGCGTGGATTTATACTGTGCACCAAGGCCCGTATCCATCTTCTTAAGCTTCTCTGGCAGCGCTGTGAAGATATTAATTTCAAGGCGAAACGTAAAGAGCTGATAGAGGACGCAAATCGGCGTAAGGCAATCGAGGTTGAGCTCCACAGCCACAGGTTTATGCTCGTGGACGAGAAGAAGGCGGCAAAGTTTGGCCATAGGACCGTTGACGACAAGACGATTCAAGTTTATGAAGGAAATGAGGTGAACAAAAAGCTCGCTTCTCACAAGGGTGGAGGTGACCACATGTTAATCATGGACCGGATGAAGCTCGCCGGGGGTGGCGGAAATGTCATGAAAACTATTGAAGTCGGCTTGAGATCTGCGATAAAGAAAGCTAAGCTTAGGAAAGCATCAGAAGAGGTCAAAAATGAGTTTTTAGCCGAATTCTTGTTCAATAAACGGAGAGAATACAGAGCCAAGCTGGCCTCCTTTGCCGAGCGCAAGCGCAAACGCGAGCTCGCTAGCGTGAGGGATATGACGGCAAACGACGCAAAGCAACTTTTGGAGACCGGTAAGCCCCCTCGTCAGCTCCTTGCAAATGTCGCAATCGCTGCTGGTATAGGAGTCGGACGCGAATACATGTTTGAGTTTGGGTTCGAGGCGGATGACGCCTACAAAATGCTACAGTCAATTGATATTGAGAATGAAATGTGCGTTTTAGTTGAGAAGGGGGTAGCAGAGTCGGAGGCTAGGACGTGGAAGAGGCGGCATGGGCTCGATAAGAGCGGCAAGAGGAGGGTGAATAGCTTGTATGTGGTTGAGGATGACGCCACCAATGTCGATAATGCCAAGGAAGCGTCGATGAAACGCCTCGCGATGGCTAAGAAGAGCAGGGATCGCATGGCGGATATGAAAAGGACCCAAGAAGAGCTTCACCGCGACTTCGTTATTAGTAGTGACCCGATCTACTCAGAATTGGAGGTGGAGAATGAGGAGGCAGATTACATTGAGAATAAACTGGAGCACGAGGATAGAGTAGCTGCGAAGAAGTTGCTTCACAGTGAGGAGGTGATGGAGAAGGTCCACAAACAAGATATTATCCACGACGCTCAAGACAGATTAGTGGATATGACAGGGGGGAAGTTTCACCCCAGAAAGTATCATGTTCCTTCGCCCGAGCATAAACACGGGCACCACCACCATCACAAGCACAATCACAGTCCCAAACACAGTCCCAAGCACAAGCACAGAAAGGCTTCGCTGGTGGGTTTGATTGCTATTGAAACATTTAACAGCAGTGTTACGACTAGAGTTGCACAGGAGGAAAGCGACGCGGTTAAGGCCGAGAAAGATATCATCTCATCGAAGCTGAGTCCGTTCCAGAAGAAAGTCATACAGCGGAGGAAGAGTAGCTTGCTCGTTCCCGAGGCTAGTAGCCGTCGCCGGAGTTTGTTTGGAAAGTTTAGCAAGCATAACCTTTCGAGAAAATCTGGAGAAGGTGATAACAAGGGAGGATATGGCGGTGGTGGTGATGATGATAGTGATAGCAGCACAAGTAATTCGTCATGGAGTTCTTCCTCCAGCGGATACAGTTCTGATGAAAGGAACGATAATGTCTCAAATCTAAAGGAGCAACCTAAAATCGTTGGAATCGGTGGTTATCAGGAGCGAGCAAGTACCCACAGGCGGAGGAGCAGTGTGTTGATCAGTGATCTGGTCGTCAGCAAGTTAATGAGAACTGCTCAAACCACAGCAGATGCAGCGATGAATAATTAGTAGAAAATTTACGTTTACATTTTAGAGCAGCACTCTCGGCAACAACAAAAACCATAGCGATGAATGGCAAAAAGCCATAACCGATTATTAAATATACTCGAAGATATTCATAAAATAAACTTATAGACTCAAGTCGTTCCTTACGTTTAACAATGAATTCCAATATGTATCCTACCAAACCTTTCACTCCATCACCCCCGGAAGCATTCATCGTTTGCAGAAATAGACCAACGTCTAGCTTACTAGAGTTGTCTGTTGGGAAGTAAGCAAGAGCAGTTGCATTCTTCTCAGCCTCAGTTCCATTAGCTTCATTCACCGCCTGATTATATTTTCTTAAAAGGCGCAGGACTAATTTTCGCAAAATGACGCATTTGTAGCGATCGCGAAGATAGAGCTCAACTGTGCAAAAACCAGCAGAATTTGCCAACCTCGTCAGGGAGGAGCACTTGTAAAACACATCATCGCCCAGCTGCGTGAGCCCGTCCGGGAGCGCCACGCTCGTCAGGGAGAAGCACCCGTCAAACACATAATTGCCCAGCTGCGTGAGCCCATCTGGAAGCAACACGCTCGTCAGGGAGGAGCACAAGCTAAACACAAAATCGCCCAGCTGCGTGAGCCTGTCAGGGAGCGCCACGCTCGTCAGGGAGGAGCACCTGGCAAACACATCATCGCCCAGCTGTGTGAGCCCGTCCGGGAGCGCCACGCTCGTCAGGGAGGAGCAATCCTTAAACACACAATTTCCCAGCTGCGTGAGCCCGTCCGGGAGCAACACGCTCGTCAGGGAGGAGCACCCGTTAAACACATCATTGCCCAGCTGCGTGAGTCCGTCCGGGAAAGACACACACGTCAGGGAGGAGCACCAGCTAAACACTGTATCGCCCAGCTGCGTGAGCCCGTCCGGGAGCGCCACGCTCGTCAGGGAGGAGCACCTGGTAAACACTCTATCGCCCAGCTGCGTTAGCCCGTCCGGGAGCGACACGCTCGTTAGGGAGGAGCACTCGCCAAACACACGATCGCCCATCTGTGTTAGCCCGTCCGGGAGCATCACGCTCGTCAGGGAGGAGCACCTGTAAAAAACATAATTGCCTAGCTGTGTGAGTCCGTCCGGGAGTGCCACGCTCGTCAAGGAGGAGCACCTGGAAAACACATGATTGCCCAGTAGCGTGAGCCCGTCCGGGAGCGCAACGCTCGTCAGGGAGGAGCAAAACTTAAACACATCATTGCCTAGCTGAGTGAGCCTGTCAGGGAGCGACACGCTCGTTAGGGAGGAGCACCTGAAAAACGCCATATTGCCCAGCTGCGTGAGCCCGTCTGGGAGCGCAACGCTCGTCAGGGAGGAGCAATTCCAAAACACACTATCGCCCAGCTGCGTGAGTTTAGTACACCCCTTGAGATTGACGCTGAGGAGAGATTTACACCCATAGAGGGGAGCCTTTCTTCGATCGCCCCAATCAAGATTCATATCCCCGATGATTGTGATATTGGGGTCCCTGATGATGAGGGTGATGGTTCCTTTACCGAGTGATCTGTCTTGGAAACGGTTGCGGAGAGCTCCGGATCGGATCTGGTTGTCAACGTCCTCGCCAATGACTATCTCTTGGGGTTCTGCTTCTTCTCCTTCACTGCTTTCTTCCTCGCTGCTTTCTTCCAACCCGTCGTTGTCTTCCCACCAGTCGTCTTCCTCGCTACTCTCTTCCTCGCTATCAGAGTGCAGCTCATTGTCAACGTTCTCGTCAATGACGATTTCTTGAGCTTCTGGATCAGCAGACATGGGAGGGGGCACAAGGAGTTCGTGTGTCAAGATCCAATGCCGTCAATTTGTAGGGGTTAAGATGATTGATTGAGGATAAATTGCGGTATTGTGGACGATGATGAAAGATGCAATCACGGACGTGTTATTTGAAGGGCGCTTCTACGAATGGTGGTGTCTGAGAGAAGGAACGGCGGTGACCCCGTCCAAACATCTCAAATAGCCAAATGTGCATCATTAACAATAATTGAGCTCTCGTTATCGCCCGCAATGTCCTTTTAGTCGAAGAGCAGGAGAGCTAGGCATATTGACATTGTAGCCTTGCTCTTGATTGCCTTAAACATCACCCACTATTTCACGACGATCCTGGAGAGGGTTAAGGGGGGACAGGGGGCTACTTAAAGGGGGGATTTTAATCGAAGCAGAATGATATGCGATGTTGGTTGAAAGGCTTGTCAAGACTAAGAAAGGTAAATGCTATTTACTGTATTCGAGGGATCCATTTATACGAAGGCGTTTGATTTCACGATAATTATCAATTGAGGAAGAACGCGCAGCGCACTCTACTGTGTCCCATACTTCGTATTATCGTCGTCCACGGTAGTTGATAACCATCAGGCGAAAAAAAAGGATTCGTCATCACTATGTGCTTGTAGTTTTACCGTGACTCCTCACGAGTGACGCTCCCCCCCCGCTTACGCTCCGACTTGCCAAGATACTCCTCTCGCGAACCCGAACTCAAGATCAGCAAAAAAAAATTGCCACCTCTGCGGATCGAACGCAGGACCTTGTGATCTTCAGTCACACGCTCTCCCAACTGAGCTAAGACAGCAGCTTAAGCATTTGGCTAAATGCTGAAAACAAGCTGACACTGGAAGGGGAATGTCAAGTATTGGTCTTTATATTTGTTTCCGGCTGTGTAGGAGGAGGGTATTATTTTGAGACTAATCATTACATAATGCACGTTTACAAGTCGTTTACAGACATTAAAAGTCGCAAATCGGAGGCTAGTGATGTTGAAATCAATAGATGTGAATTTTGTTGGGTGTATGTCGGTTGTTAATTTTTAGAAGTGACTGAAATGTTGAACGACGTGGCTCTGTGCTGAGACGAGAGAAGGAAAGAAGTTCTGGAAAAAAAGTGGAAGCTACGTGACGAAGGTCGGAGTTTAGACCCATTAATTTAGTGAATATTAATATTATTTGGCCACATCGGGGGGATGAAGGAGTGCAGCGATACTGCGATAGCTTGCCCTTTGCCTAACCCTCCAGAGCGGGCCGGGCTCAGGGCTATTTTGTTTCAAATGCACTCGAAGAGATTCATGTCAATTTACTTATGACCTCAGTCGCTCCTAACGTTTCACACAAATTTCAATATGTACCCTACCACACCTTCAATTCCATTACCCCCGGAAGTACTCATCGTTTGCAGAAATAGACGAATGTCTAGCGCATTTTTTCGAGTAAATCTTCGAGTAGAGTTGTCTGTTGGGAAGTTAGCAAGAGCAATTGCATGCTTCTCAGCCTCAGTTCCATTAGCTTCATTCACCGCCTTATTATATTGTCCTAAAAGTCGCAGGACTAATTTTCGCAAAGTGACGCATTTGTAGCGATCGCGAAGATAGGGGACAACATTTCTGCTGGAAAATCCAGCAGAGTTTGCCGCGCTCGTCAGGGAGGAGCACCCCAAAAACACATAATCGCCCAGCTGCGTGAGCCCGTCTGGGAGCGCCACACTCGCCAGGGAGGAGCACTTGCTAAACGCATAATTGCACAGCTGTGTGAGCCCGTCTGGGAGCGACACGCTCGTCAGGGAGGAGCACCCCTCAAACACACCAAAGTCCAGCCGTGTGATCCCGTCCGGGAGTGACACGCTCGTCAGGGAGGAGCACTTGCTAAACACATACTTGTCCAGCTCCGTGAGCCCGTCCGGGAGCGACACGCTCGTCAGGGAGGAGCACTCGTAAAACACATAATCGCCCATCTGCGTGAGCCCGTCCGGGAGCGACACGCTCCTCAGGGAGGAGCACCCCCAAAACACACTATCGCCCAGCTGTGTGAGCCCATCCGGGAGCGCCACACTCGTCAAAGAGGAGCACCCAAAAAACACACTATCGCCCAGCTTTGTGACCCCGTCCGGGAGCGTCACGCTCGTCAGGGAGGAGCACTCTCTAAACACATCATCGCCCAGCTGCGTGAGCCCGTCTGGGAGCGCCATGCTCGTCAGGGAGGAGCACCCAACAAACACACTATTGCCCAGCTGCGTGAGCCCGTCCGGGAGCGCCACGCTCGTCAGGGAGGAGCACCTGCTAAACACAGCATTGCCCAGCTTCGTGAGTTTTGTACATCCCTTGAGATCGACGCGGAGGAGAGATTTACATCCATAGAGGGGAGCCTCTTCTTGATCGCCCCAACCAAGATTCATATCCCCGATGATTGTGATATTGGGGTCCCTGATGATGAGGGTGATGGTTCCTTTACCGAGTGATCTGTCCTGTAAACGCTTACGGAGAGCTCCGGATCGGATCTGGTTGTCAACGTCCTCGTCAATGACTATCTCTTGGGGTTCTGCTTCTTCTCCTTCACTGCTTTCTTCCCCACTGCTTTCTTCCTCGCTGCTGTCTTCCCACCCGCTGTTGTCTTCCTCGCTACTCTCTTCCTCGCTACCAGAGTGTAGCTCATTGTCAACATTCTCGTCAATGACGATTTCTTGGGCTCCAGGATCAAAAGACATGGGAGGGGCACAAGGAGTTCGTGTGTCAATGACGTCAATATTTTGGGTTGAAGAAGACTGATTGATTGAGGATAAATTGCGGTATTGTGGACAATGACGAAAAACGTTATCACGGACGTGTTATTTAAAGGGCGTTTCTACGAATGGTGGTGTCTGAAAGAAGGAACAACGGTGTCCCCCTCAAAAAAACATCTCGAATAGCCAAATGTGCTTCATTAACAACAATAGAGCTCTCGTTATCGTCTGAAATGTCATTTTAGTCGACAAGCAGGAGATCTGGCTTGACCTACATTGAATTGCTTTGGAATGACTTAAACATCACTCACTATTCCACGACGCTATGTCTCAATTTGTTTCTCCCACCTCTGTTCTCCATCGGTCTCACCCTCTATCAGTGGCACCCATGATACAGTGGACCGACTCCCATTTCCGCAACTTCCTTCGATCACTGGCTGCCAAGCCGCTCCTCTACACAGAGATGATAATGGATACTGCTCTTACAGGACAGTGGCACTACAGAGGTCAGGACCTATCGCTGCTTCGGCCTTGGCTGGTTGCTTCTCCCGCCGAGCATCCTCTTGCGGTGCAGCTGGGTGGGGGCGGTATCGACGCCACTTCTCCTACCTCCCCCGCCGGCTCCCTCCCTAAAATTATCGGAGGCATCAACCAAGAGTCCTGCGAGACACTTGCTGAGGCCTCTGCTCTGGTTGTTGCATACAACAATTCCGTGTCGGGAATTCCTCTTGCTGAGCTCAACATAAACTCCGGTTGTCCCTCCAATAAGGCCCTCCGCGGAGGCTTTGGCGCCGACCTGATGCGCGCCTCGTCACAAGACCACACGAGAGCCGCTGTCTCTGCCGTGGTTCGCCAGGTTGGTTCTAGCACGAACGTAAGTGTCAAATGTAGAATCGGGGTACTGTCGAAGGGAGAGCCCGCAGACTCCCGCCTGGACTACCCAAGCCTGTGTTCTTACGTCGCGGCAGTCAAGGCAGCTGGCGTGTCTAAGCTCATCGTGCACTCGCGCATTTGTGTGCTTTCAGGTTTGTCAACAGGGGCAAACCGAACTGTACCGCCGCTAAAATACGACGTTGTGAGGGCGCTGGTGAGGGACTTTCCCGACATGGAATTCGTGCTCAACGGAGGCGTCTGCACACTCGCCGAGGCGGAAAGCTTGTTGGGTATCACAAGCCCACGGCAGGTGTTTGACCGCCGCCCCCCCCCGAGGGAAAAGGAAAGCCCTGAGCGGGATATGGTTTCATATGGTTTTCAGTCTTTTGACTGGGAGCTGGAAGGAAAGGGCGGGCGCGGAGACTACTTTCCTGGAGGCTGCATGATCGGCCGAGCGGTTTATAACGATCCTGGCTTATACCACGACGCGGACGAACGTTTTTATGGCGCCCCTACAAATTACAAAACGTGGAGCGAGGTGCTCGACGAATATTTTGCGTACGCTGCGGGGCTTGATTCTCACAAGAACAACAATTTTAACTCGGTTGTGAAGCCGCTGCACAACGTTTTTACGGGGCAACTGAGGAACAGAGAGTACAAGCAGGCCCTCAATGCGGCGACGCGGGAGGAGACACAGAGAGTGAAGAAGCTGGAGAAGGGAGTTGTGATACATAAAGGCGACGAAGAGATACTTGAACGACTTGTTCGAAGAGCTCTCGAGGGGACGATTGCGAAGAAGGTTTTAGATAGCCCGGTACGAGATACCAGGCCGGGCAGCCACTACCACCAAAACGTCGTAAGAAAGTAGTTGCATGTTGTTTTTGCGCCAACACTGTGTGTGTGATAAAGTAGAAATTTTGGGAAAACGATTGCTACAAAAGAATGTAACAACAAACAACGATCTGCTTTTTTTACTGCGATATGCTATGCGTACGAGCGCCCGTATCTATTCTATAATATCTTGCTTTCTACAATTCATGTAAGTCTGTTCGCCACCGCCATCGCCATCACCATCGCCATCGCCATCACCATCGCCATCGCCATCGCCGTCGCCATCGCCATCGCCTTTATATTCATATTCATAAATCGAGATGTACGTTTGTAGTTTCGTTTGTCTGGACCTCCTTGGGCGGAAAAGGTAAAATCTTGCTGATGTACGGCATTGGGGGTACTCCCCTTCTACTATAAAAGATGATGTCATTGAAGCTTGATGCTTCGTCCGTGACCCTCAGTGAATCCTGAGTTGCGTACGCCCAGTATATCTCTTCTTTTGAGCAGACAATATGCTTGGGCATCGAACTGCTGACGTTCCATTTCTGTTTCTGAAAGACTTTGCTATTTTCCTCCTTCGCTGCTTGGTTGTGCTTGAAGATGACAGAGTTGAGCGCACTCTGGTCCCTTTTCTGGTTTGCGAAATTCGAATCTGGCGGGTAGTGGCATCCCATCAGATCCCAAGCACAGCGATTCATCCCACCAACGATCTCATCAAATACTGGTGACTCGATATCATACCCCATGATAGCCGAGGTGCACTCATCAACAAGCGGCAATTCACCCTGGAGGTCAATATCAAAGAATCGTAGCGTCTGGTTCCTGACTGTTTGATAGGTCGGAAATTTGTGCCCCGCCAACGTCAAAAAATAGCCATCTTCTTCTATTTTTTTCACAATCGACCACAGCGGCCTGCGCACCTCTGTGTTGGCGTCTATCCACATAAGTATTGATCTACCATCCTCAGCGACCACATCTCTTGTCGAAATGATCAGGTAAGCCTTGAATGCCGCCAGAGGAATCTGGCTAAAGTGGTCCGGCAACAAGGCGAAATCCACATCGTGTACGAGAACGTTTTTCCATCCCCTAGCGAGTCGCTTATTTCTTGGCGAGAGACCTATGTCGTGCACATGGATGAGAAAGTCTCCACCCCAGTAATGAAGTGATCCTATCAAATTGGCGAGGCGGTCGAAATAAGCGTCGTCCGCTGCGGTGACAACATGAACCGGCAAGAGGCCCCTATTAAACATCTCCTCTGAGTAACGTCGAACGATGAATTCAGCCTGCGACTGATCAAGTAATTTCAACTGCTTGTCATAATTGTAGTAGCTTTCATCGACGCTGAACCGGTCATTCTTATCGACATAAAAACTTATGATGTTGCTCTCGAGACAAGATGGATCGCGAGAAATCGCCAAATGAATGATCTTCTGAGCTTCGAAGGCGCTGGATCTGAATAGAGATGCCTGCCTGAAGTTGAAGGCCAACTCATGGGTTCCCTCTCTTTTTATGGTGAAGATTCCATTGCCAAGCTGCGTGTCGTCGTCGTCGCTGTCGGATAGGCGCCATGTGAAATTGCCCGCGTTTCTCACATTAATATTTGCCTGGAAGCTCATTTTCGTCAGATGAACAGTACTCCGGTGCCTCGGAGCAATTATCTCAACATCATTATTTTTTTTGCAGTGCTCTGGCACTACCTTCTGGGTAAAGCAGCCGGAATCGCAAATAGCGGCTTGTTCGGCAACTGAGAGTCCTAAGATTGGCTCTATTCGGCTTCGTCTCAAGGCGAAGAATCTCACAACTGCTTCGTTGTTCGCTGTGTGCCGGCAGCCAGTGTACCCAATTTCGTTACCTTCAACATCACTTTCGATAATCTTTCCCCGGATCTCGTGCCAACCTTCCTCGAGATCAGTGGGCAGCGCCATACCACCCGGATTCTCGTAAGGTAGACAGCTAAATCCCGTATCGTCAAGATTGAAGCAGATTTCAACTCTTCCCTTTGCATATGCATTCCAATTTTGTATGTCATCATCGTCTCTCTTTCTGTGGATCCCAGGAGAAAGCAGCACAGTGAATTCGATGACATTATTTCCGTTTGTTACATGCAAAACTTGGCCGTTGCTAGGGTTTGTAATATCCAGCTGTAGTTGAGGGTGAAAGCCGACAGCTAATGAAGAAGGATGCTCATCGAGAGTTGGTTCCTGAAGAGTGCAGTGCTCTTGGGCAATCACAATTGTTGCACATGTCAAGAGGATAAGTGATGTCTTGATCATGACGCAGTGTGATACAATGACACAACCAGAATCGTCGAGTGTTTAATCTTGGCTTTCTCTTTTGCTGGAGGTGTGAGATCTTAAAATTATTTTCACCCCGGTTTCGTTCTCTCTCGATCTCTCTCTCCTACTCCAATTTTTTCTCAATCCGAATCCCAACCACCACGAGCATTTTTACGACGAATTTTAGGAATTGCCGGAACCTTCACCTTAGGGGAAAGAGATAGTGATGAATTCGCCGTATTCTACGTTTGTTTGTATCGTTTCAATCTGTTTCCTGCTTTCCACAAGACATGTGGCAAATGCTAACTTTGCCAGCGAACTTTTCTCAGTAGACGTGGACAGTCCGGAGATGAAGGAGGGTAAAGAAGGTACGTTGTTGCGGCGTTTATCGTTAGGAAAGTCGATTGAAAGTTGCCCCATTCTTGATGCAGCTCATGGAATAGATTTTTCTTGCCTGTTAAATGTTCTTTTCTAATGAAAAATCATTCCTTCCCACCTCTCGCTTTCGATTCGATACGTCAAACAATTATATTTAGCGTACGCCGCCGCACTAAAGGAGGCCAACGCTGATAATAATCAAGCCGCCGTCGAACTTTTTGAGAAGGCCGCTGAACTTTACCCATCCAGTTCTGTTTTCAATGACTTGGGTGTGACGTACATTCGGGTGCGCCGCTTCAGCGATGCGCGCAAGTCGCTGCACAAGGCTCTTGAGCTTAATCCTGGCGATGCTTCCATTATTAGAAACCTTGATGTCGTCCAGCAGCACGAAGACTACCATAATTCGTTGCGTGAATCTGATTTTGATAATGACTATGCTGATGATGATTATGACGACGACGACGACGACGAGGAGGAGGATGATGGTGGTATGCCTGCTTTTCGTGATCCCAGCAAACCCCCTCCTCGTAGGAATAAAGAGGGTGCAATGGACGCGCATAGTGCCTACAGAAAGGCAGTCGAGCATGGAAGCAGAAGTGAGTATGATTTGAGCATCGAGTACTTTCAGCAAGCTCTCGACCTTGGTATGGTCGATAACCCAGGGCTGTTTTCTGACTGGGGAGTAACATTCATGCGGATGAATATGCTGGAGGATGCAAAGGAGAAGCTTGAGATGGCGCTGGAAGTCGGCAATCCTGATCAGCACGAATCTGTTTACGAAAATCTCGCAATCTTGCAGACACACTTTGACTACCGAGCTGAGCAGGATCGTATACGGGCGGAAACGGAGGACTCAGGAATTTTTGACTTTAGTGACGACGACGACGACGACGACGACGACGACGATGATGATGACGACAGTGATGACGACAGCGGCGCCGTTGACAACAACGATGACAACGGCGACGACAAGGCTCTGTCTTGGTTTGGGTCGTGGATCAACAATGAAAGCACCAAAACTTTGATTCGCAAAAACCTAGCCGAGGGTAAGGCTGTGGTGGTGAGAGGTGCTTTCGACGAAAAGGTAGCGGGAAAGCTGTCGAAAGAACTGTACAGAAGCAGGAAATTCAAACAATACAGCCTTTTTTCCAAGTGGACATGGGCCTATTCTTTCAAAGCGCTTCACCCCCTGCTCAAAGCTGACTACGAGGAAGATGATAAAGACGAAGAAAATGACGAGTTCATCATCAGTCGGATGCCCCACCTAAACAAATTCGCCGAATTCATGAACTCGCCTGAAGTAAAGGAATACATCGGCTCTCTCTCAAACAACGACGCGGCATTTGCAGGACCCACCGAAGTCTTCGCGAGGACCTACGGACGCTTCGATTTCACCACGGCGCACAACGACATCCCTAAGATTCCGAAGAAGAAGGTTTGGGGACAGAGCGATGAAGACGATGATGGTACCTTGACCGAGGTCGAGCTCAAACACCAAAACGACATCTCATTTGTTGCAACGTTCACAAACCAGTGGGACGAAAAATACGGAGGAGATACAGTCATCGTGAATGGGCAAAATACACACTACCACGTCGCACCGAGCTGGAATACCCTTGTTCTTGTGCCAAACCGTAAAAATGTGCACCACTTTGTCTCTCCCATTGCCGGCAATACGCCAGGAGGACTTCGGCGGATCGAGGTGTCTGGAAAATTTGTCTTCAGTGCCGAAGAAACGGCGATCCCCTTGTCGCGAAGGCCGGTGGTGGATGAAAGCGCTTTGAAGAGGGTCGTTACATCTATTGATGGAGAATCTGGAGAGGAGCTTGACTTTGACGACCAGTATTTTAGTTTTCCTGGAGATCTTTGGCCTCAGTAAGGGATCATCTATCTCATTTAATGGAATAATGTACACCTTTGGCGACGAGAATCGCTTTCAATGCATATTTTACGCTCGCCGCTGCACAAAAAATCACCTCTTACATTACCCGCTGCTACTATTAATCTCAGCATTCCTTCACGAAACACTGTGCCCCAACTAAATCAGCCTCAGCGACAGTCTGGTCCCAGTTCTCAATCCTCGCCTGCGGGTACCCACCCATTACGTAAAACTCCGATGAGACTCCCATCGTGTGGCGGATAATCCCAACAAGACCCTCCACCGCAGTGCTTTTATTTACCTTGGCGACCTTTTTCTGCCTGTTGGGTAGCACAACTTGGATACTCACAAGTGGCTCACCGTCAACCATTTTGGGCGCGCTCTCGACGGAAGCAGAGGTTCTCTTCCCCTCGTCGACCTCGCTTCCTGCGCTTTCCGCGACCATACTATTACCCCCTCCACTAAAGGCAGTGTAGGCGGGGGGGACATACTCCTCACCACGACGGTCTATAAGCTTTATTCCCACAGCGCCTGGAGTCTTGCCCTTTTGCAACTCAGAGGGAACGTACCCAGATGCCAGGTCCTTCAGAAATTTTTCATTCAAGGGATCGTCTACACGGCGGTATTCCCCTTCGTCGATCGTGAATCCATCCCTGTACATGGTGATGGTATGGGAACTGGCAAGCTCCTCTTGAGTCATGTCCTCTCCAGACGTTGCTTCTGCAGCGCTTCTGATTTCATCGAAGGCGTTTTTCGGGGCTTCGTCGCCTGTGGGGAGTACTGCCAGCCCGCTACCTCCCCCGCGCCCGTCGGTACCGCCAACATACCTGCTATTTTCCTCATCATCTGAGTCGCCGCCTCCAAGAGAAAAGGGTTTATTCCCGGACTTGGAGCCATCGTTCAAGCTGTGGATGTTAGCCATGTAGAATGTGTAATGTCTGTTCTCAGGAGTTGCGATTTCGGTGGAAAAAAAAAATGACCCAAAGCGACTTTGGAACGCCTGCTTTTAATGCACCCGTTGCCTTCTAAACAGAATTACACCCTAATTTGCGGTCGAATCTGTATTTTGCGTCGATTGGCAAAACTCAACTATTTTTGAGAGCGTGTTACTACAAAAAGTTACCATCATAAATTCGCTATTATCCAAATTCAATCACCTCCATTCGCAGCGACAAGGTCAGCGAAACGACTCCTCAGGGCACAAAGCCGGTCAAACATCGCACTCGGCAATCCTCAAATCACTCCTCTAATACACCCTTATTCAAAACAAGAACAGCCTTTCGTTGCAACCTAAGCTACCGCCTTGACTTGCCTGATCCCTTCGGACCACTTCTTTCCTATGCCTCCTAAGAAAGCGAAGCGCTCAGCGGCCTCGACACCGAAACCGCCTCAGGACTTTAAGCGATTGAAAGCAAAGGTTGGGAAGAGGGCGCCTAATGCGATCAACGCAACCGATGCGACGTTTAAATCTTCCCAGCTACGGATGACCACTCAACACAGCTCGACAGGCCTTCAGTCCCCTCAAATAACCACCACCACTGACGCTTCTTCAGTCTTTTCGAGCGTTCTTCTCCCTTCAAAATCTGGAAAATCGCTCCCTACGCTCCTACAAACGCTTCGGAATCCTTCGTCGTCGATAAAAAGCTCGGCGCTATCACAGATGCACGATATCGTCACAGACGTCCGAAATGCCCTCCTTCTTCACCGGCACCTGGGTGATATCTGCGGTAAAATAGGGGAAAAGATCGTAGATGACAACGGTTCTGTACGGGAAGGAGGTCTGAAAGTTTTCGAAGGCTTGCTGCGTAATATCCGCGACAATAACAGCAGCATCAACGTTGGAATTTATTTAGGCCCCTTTGTGCCGCTTTTGGTGGCTTATATCACCAGCGGAATGAATTCTCTCGACAGCGATACGAGAATTGATGCCGTAAACCACTTAGGAGTCCTCGTTGATTTCGTCGGGCGGGATGGTTTAGGAGATGAGACGGTGATGGAAAGAGTGTTGGCTGGGTTTGGTGGCGTAATGAAGGGTTTGAGAGGCAAACAAAGGGAGAAGGTTTTGAGAGTATTAGGGGGAGTGCTGCGCTGTGGCGTGCAGTCGTCATCGACGATGATGTCCTCTTTGATTCAAAATAGGAATGTTATGGCTTTGAATGGAGGTTTTACTCTTTTTCGAGGTTTCGATGGCGAGGTGAATCCTGACGCTTCGCATCTCCTCGACTACCTCGCCTCTGCCACACCCAATGCCGACGCCTCTAGGTCAAATCCCCGCAACTCTTCGAAAAAGACGAAAACTACTACCTACAGTTACTGCCCCCTCGACCTATTCCTCCACCTTCGCGACCAGCTGATCGAGCTCTTGTTTACAGATCGCTCCAAGACTTCTTCGAATTCGTCGTCGAATTCGCAAAAGGTGTCAGCATCAAGTCTACAGCTGTCGTCGTTGATGCTCTCTTGCATGCACCTCTTTGCCGCTCGTTACGGGCACCTAATAGATGATGATCTTGCGGTCAAAACTGGACGTCTGTTGATGGAAGTGTTGGAGAAGTTTGAATCATCTGCTGACAGAGACGGAGATGGAGACAGAAAAGTGCCGGGTTTATCAGAGGCTGACGAGGGTCGTAAGGGCATAAGGGAAGGCGCTGTGGTGGGGATGGTAGAGTTGTGTGGAGGCCGCGGCGATTGCGGTAACAAGGTCGATTGGAGAGAGGCAGTGATCAATTTCGTTTCTTGGAGTACTAATGACCTTGGGAACGACAAACTGAAGCTCCTCACCTTAACACTGACCTCTCCAACCCTTCCCCCGGCGACTAAACTCTCGATTATGTCGTCGTTTTTCGACAACAATAAGGACGATATCTATGATTACGCTGCGCGCGGGAAAAATGGCGGGAAACTTGCCGCCGTTGTTGCGAGGGTGTTAGAGGAGGAAGTTAGCCGTGGCCATGCCCTTCCGGAGCAGCTGTTGCCCCGCTGCGTAGAGCTGGCAGTTTTTTCTCTGGTTGGTCTTGTCAGTGACAATGTTAACAAAGATGGCATCGGGGACCACGACCGTGATGAGGTCATTCTTAGGGAGTATATATTAATCGTCTTGACTCAAGTGGTGCGATACCTCCCTCGCCTGTCCTCCTCCTCGTCCCCTCTCCCCCCCACCGTCTCTTTCGTCGACGATGTGGTTACCAAGTCGATCCTCCCGGTCCTTTCCAAATCGAACAAGCAAATTCCCTTCGAACATCTGCCCTCAACGGTCAAGACCATCACGATTGACATGATATCCCTCCTTATTTCCTTTGGTCGTCAAACTGAAGCCATCGCAGAGAAGCTTGGAACAATCTGCGGGAGAAAAGTGTTGGAAAATAATCTGAAAGAACGAATCGCGATGATGATGGACAATATCCGGATGGATCTGAAGCTGTCCAGCTATTTGAACTTCCTCATTCTGTCCCTTGGAATTAGTGGGAAAAAGCAGAAAGATAGTGACACGAATGTTGGTATGCACGTAGACTTGGTCTTAGAGCTTAACTTGGAAAGAGTGTGTAGATCTCTTTCTTGTCTCGGTCCGATTGGTCTGAAGCTCATGAATAAAAACCTTAAGCCGGTAATTCTTGGTCATCTTGGCAGCGAAAAAGCAACGATCATCAGGACTGGTATTCTGATGGTTGTTGCGGCTGTCTCCACCGTGGAGGAATTTGAAACTGTATTGTCCGACGACATCAAATCGGCAATCTTGGCTGGTGCTGGTAAATTACTCTCAATCGAGGATGATGCAGTTGTCAATTTGCTCGTTACTTTATCCTCCCTTACTGAGGAGGGTAAATTATTTTTTGATTTGTTGGCCCTTTCTGGGCCTCAGCTCTCGGTAAATGAGTTGAGGAATATCGGAAGGATTTTGGATCATCCAAGCTTCGTTTGCGTGGACAAGCAGAAATTGACGGATTGGATGTCGACATTGAACCTTGATGGGCAAGAAATGGCAGCCGTGAAGAATGATCTTGAGGGGGCAATATCTCTTATCGGTAGTGTTTTACAGTAGTAGCTTGTGAAATAAGGATTAAGGATAACATCGCCTACACCAATTTTGCCTACGCAATTTAATTTAATCCATTTAAAGAGCTATTTTCGTGTCAATGCTCCTTATCTTGAAGCCGTCGCAGTACAATCCCTCTCACTCCGTCGAGCCAAACCGCCTCTTCCTGGCTCCCTCTCGCAATCACCGCATTCATCTTTACCCTGCCGTCACTCCCCACAACCCCCAGACCGGATGCTGCCCGAACTAAAGTGCACCCCGAGAGGTTGGTGTCAAAGTGATTCTGGACAAAATTATAAACGCGAGGGAGGAGGAGATCGTTTTCATTTCCGCTTTGTTCTCCCAAGGCGAGTATCTGCTGGACGTTACGGCCAGGGATGGTAACTTTAATAGTTTCTAGACCACTTGATGCGACGACAGCGGGCGTTTCGAAGATCAAAAGGAGAGGTTTGCTCTCATTCTCTTCTCCCCCGCCAACCACCCACTCTGTGCCGACTCTGAGTGTTGCAGTGTACCGGTAGTAGTGAGGTCAGGGTCAGTTAATTTTTCGTAAAATATTTTTCCCCTCACTCAACCTCAAACTCAAACTCAATCCCAATCCCAATCTCAAACTCACCTGGCAATGTCTCTGGATGATGGAATCAATGCCGACGATAGAAACTGCGCTGCGTGATTATCGTGCAAGTAGTGCATCAAAACGCTGGTCCAAATGGGCGAACCCCTGACCAAGCTGAACGAAAACTGCACACTCCCCTCCTGTTCATCGATCTTAGGATCGACGAGCAAAATCCCGGCAACGTCGAGCTCCTCCGCGAAGGCGGTAATTGATACCACCAAACAGTTGTTCCCACAGGCTATTTCGTTGACAACGACATACACTCCCCCCGAGGCCTTTTTACTCTTGTTGTTATCCCGGAGGTGGGAGCTCATAGCTTGGCTCAGCTCGTTGATAGAGCCCTTGGTAAATAATTTGTTGAGAGAGGTTTGGCCAGTCTCGCGCTTCCGTTTCTTGCTCTTGTTGTAATTTCCTTCGCCGTCATCGTCGTCGTTTTCGTCGTTTTCGTCTTCTTCTCCATTTTCGTTGTCTTCGTCGTCTTCGTCGTCTTCGTCGTCTTCGTTATTGTCGTTGCCATTACCACCTTCACAGTCTTGCTCGTCGTCATCGCTGTCAATAATGGCCTTCCCCTGCGGGACATAGTTTGGCTGCGCCTGCAATTCTGCTTTCTCGCGCACAGACAGCCCTAACCAAGCGTTAGAGTCCATGTAAGTTCCCTCAAGGGGCTTGAGTACCATCCCTTCACACTGTTTCCCTTTCCCGTGCTTTCTTAACGTGCCCTTTGCATTATCCATCACCACATAATAACAAAAACACTTTGGGCATTGCGCGTATTGTTTGGCACCCTTCTCTCCTTTGTTCCCTCCCTTTTTTTGGTGAATCTTTGTGCGTGGCTGAGTCTTTGTTCGTGGCCGTCCTGGCGGCCGGACGGCCTTCTTCTCAGTGACCTTCGTGTCTTCTACACCCCCAAAGTCCAACGATGCATCATGGCCGACTTTGAGGAAGTTTGTCAGGGATGACAGGGTTCGGATCTGCCAAGGGTGAGGAAAGAACGGGGTTGGCAAGCTTCTCGAAGAGGTGGGCATCAATATTCTGTCAGCTATAACAGGTCAAGAGGAATATTAATGAAGGCCGAAGAAGGGGGGAATTTATTTTTCGCCACATAAATACCCGGTATCGATAATTTATAAGTCTTACATATTCGTTATGCCTCCTCCTAATCGGCACGCTGCTCCTCCAATTGAAGTTCCTACGATCCCGGGCTACTTTTACTCTCTCGTTACCAATTTTTTCAAGACAATCTCTCCACTATTTGACATCAAGACGGCGTATTCCGGAACCCCTCATACATTAGAGACATGGCCCTCCGCTGAGAAGGCCTTGATTTACGTCCGATTCTTCCTGGGTTTTGCCTACGGGTGGTTTTTGTCTCTACGGGCAATCCCACTCCACCTGGCCATTATGCTCTCTACATTTGTAATTATGAACTTGCCTCAAATGTACTTCCAGCGGATTCTCCATTTCAAGTTTGAGCAAGATGGCGAAGAAGAGGGGGGAGGGAGCGCAATGAAGGGGTTGATGAGTGGATACGGAATGTTTGCGTTGATGTGGATTTGGGGCTACACTGCGAGAGTTGGGGAGAGTGGGTTGATCAATGCTGATATTGTTGCGAATGTAGTGAATGCGGCAGCTGGTGGTTCCGGATCCGGAGAAGGAGCTTCCTCCGATGGGCTGGATGACGTTGGGGTCAATAATGTCCCCGTCGAGGATGAGTTCTAAAAAATAAATTAAAAAGTTGCATGGCACCCACCGCACCGCACCGCCAACCATATTCATCTTTAATTTATTCGAACTGATACTTCTTCTTGCAAGAATAATCTAATTTCACTGTCTTGACCTCCTCGCACCCCTCCGCCCTAGCGTTGCTGAGATTGCACAGACAGACGTCCCTGACTCCCTCATCAATGAAAACAGGGATCATGTCAGTGAGGTGCACTTCCATCCCCTTGAAAGCTTTGGGTTTATTCTCTTTGTGTAGTTTGTTGTTGAGTGGTAAGGCCAGTACTCCTTTCGCAGCGTCAGAAATAAGCGTGTAGTAGTGAAAGGTGCCAGATATTATATCTTCCAAGGTTGGTTTGTGGGCCAGTAATGAGTCGTCATCGTCGACATAAGTGGCGACAATGTTCCATGCTCCCACAGAGACGGCTTTATCACCCGCAGTAACCACACTTGAAGTATGCCAAGAATTTTGCTTCCGTGTCTTGGGGAAATACCTCCAGTTGAACACAAACATTTGACCGTCTGAAGCCCTCAAAAACACTTTGTAATCAGGTCTCATGTTGATCCACTCGTTCTGAAGGGCAAGTTTAGAGCCGGGCTTTCCTTTTTCCAAAATACCATTTAATTTTTTCAGAGCGTATCTGATCGCCTCGCTCCCGATCATCCCCAGCCCATGCGAATGCAGCAGATCTGTTAAGGCAGTGTTCCAGAAAAACTCGCTCTTGCCCCTGTGCGCAACTGCATCAAAGCTGAAGCTGTGCGTATCGCGGTAGTAAGCAACCTTATCGTTGAACGGTTGTAACACCTCGTTTAAAATCATTTCCCTAGCAGCATCGCTGGCAAAGGCCAAATGGCTCAGATTTTTCTCGAAACCTTCCCCAAAGATATCATTCAGCAACGGGATGAGCTGGTTCCTGCACTTCCCCCTCGTGCTCCAACTTGGTGTAGTGTCCTTAAAATACGGAACACCAAACTTCTGTGCGTACTGGAAGATCTCTTCTTTTGTGTGTTTTAGAAGCGGACGTAAAACGAGTACGTTGTTGATTATTGAGGAGCTGGTCATTCCAGACAAATTCAGTGGACCGCTTCCTTTCATGCTGTTGGTGATGACATTTTCCTGCACATCGCCGATATGATGCCCAAAGATTACACCAGTGGCCGTTCCTGCACAGTCAAACTCCTCTAAAACCAACTTGTACATCCCATAACGAATATCCCTCGATTTTTTCTCGTATTCGTTGCGATCTTCCCTCCCCCTCTTCACCTCGTCTACCCTCCTCACACGAAACTCTACTCCTCTTTGGTGGCACCATCTCTCAACGAAATCGCTCTCCGCCTTTGACTCGGCGCGGTTGCCGTAGTCGATGTGAATTCCCACCAAAGTTATATTTCCGAACTTTGCGGGGCGTTTCTTCCTCAGCGCAACAAGTATATCCATTATCACCATGCTATCAACCCCACCGCTCAAGCTCACAACCCCCAGCGATGAATTCACATTATTCGTGTCGGAATGCGAGAAGAACTTGTCGACGGACTTCACAAGGTCGTTTTTACCCCACGCGGGGCAGTCGTAGTCCCCTTCGAACCCTACTTCTTCCAATATATCCGCCTCGGAGAATTCGACTGTACTGCTTTCTACATTGTGGTTTCGGATTTTATCTTGCAGGGTTTGTAGTCGCCGAGTCGTCGCCTTCCGAAACCGGGACAACAGCGCGCTGTGAGAATTTTCCAGATCCTGCCGGCTATCGACGTGAGAGATTACTTTTTTCAAGGTCTGCAGCTTGTCATCAGTTGTAGCTGCTTTGTGAGCGTTGGCAGAGTGGCGGAATGGCATCAGCGAGAAAACAAAGTAGGACGTGGGGAGGAACTGAGAAGTCAGTAAGTCGGTGGAAATGAACTTCGATGCGATAGAGAGTGCTAGCGAATCGGTGGATTCTGGAGGTGGGAGCGAGTTCTCGGGCTTATGACGGTGGATGTGTCGAGGAAACTGATCAAGCAAGACTATGGCAGACACAAAACGAACTGTGAGTTCGTGCGGAGAAAGCGGTCGCGGTGAGTCAAACCAAGACTCCTCGTCGAAATTTTCTACGGTATCGAGAAATTTCTCTGTTATTGATTCATCAGCTCTGCGCTGGCCAGCTGTTCCATTCGAGGTCATCCAAAGAGAGCGATGAGATTGTGACGGAGAGGGAAATGAAGAAAACCAGAAGTCTAGCACTACTTTAGAGATGTGATCGGGGTCATAGTGCTCTTGCGAATGTTCATCTTGGTGCTGCTCATCACTGCAACTGTAAAATAAATTATGGACGAAAAATCCAACAGCTACACCAGCGACGCCCCAAATTGCTGAAGTCATTCGCGGAGAGGACATGCCGACGTCAAGTGAACGAGGGCAAAGACAATGGGATGATGATGTGATGAATGGGCACCAGAGACGGGCAACGGATGAAATGACACTTTCCCGTAAATCAAACTTGATTAAAAGTGGATATGGCTATCTACTGTCTATTGGACAAGCCGATGTTGAGGTTTCTTCTGTTTCGACAAAACATTGCGAGGTTTTTTTTCTCAATTCTTCGAATCCGAACTTCGAGCATTTTTGCTTGCAGAGAGGTCCCCTTTTTATCTTGCGCGTTCTCGCCAGATATTCAGTATATTAGTCACCTCAGTTCCTACGAGAAGAAAAAAAATCACCAGAAGACCCTTTTCACACCAACGCCGGACTAGTTCTTCTGCCTGTGTGAATGAGGCTGCAGATTTTGGCAATATTCGTCGCTCTCGGGGTGTTAAGTCCAGCTGTTGTCGGATTCGCGGTGATTGGCAGAGGAATATCGCCGGTCTTGTGGAATTCGTACCGAATTCGTCCGCTATCATTCAGCAATAAAAAAAATGATTTTAAAGCAGGAGGTGGAAATGAGGAAGATGATGAAAATGGTGGTCGTGATACGGGCAGCAATATCGAAGTCAATGAAACGAGGGGTGCAAATAGGTTTGGATGTGAGTAAAGAATAAAATTGCCTTCTTGGGGATGTTCATTTTCTTCCTTGTGTAGCTCTAACCCTTCCTCCCCAGGGCGAAATGAAAAAGAGAGCAGCACAGAATTGCCCGCTAACGTCGACAGCGACAACGATTTCTCGCCTAGCCTCTCAGCTACGATCGCGCTGATATTAGCTAGTCTGCTGCTGCTCAACAACCCATTTTCTTCAAACACTGACAACTTTGTCTATTACAGCCAGGCCACTTCCATGAGAATCAGCACAGATAAAGACACTGGTGAACGCCTTGTCGATCGAAAAGACGAGATAAAGACGAACTTAAAGGGAGTCGATCAGAATTTCGGTAATAATCGAGGCGCTTATGGTTTGGATTTCTTCGAGTGGTGACCAAACACCAGGGTCTTAATTATTGAAAGAAAGTGCAGAAAGGGCAGGGGGCAGCATTTGACATTGTAGCAAGACTTGGAGATGAGCGCTCAATTTCCTACGTTAGCAAGACACGCGCGTCGCGCAGTAGAATAAATTGTTAACGAGGGAGACTCCTTCCGCGGTCAATGGATAGTAGCAACAACAAGAAGGTATTTTAGGTTTCTATTTGTCTTGGTATCTTTTGATTACCAGGTATTATTTATATTTGTTCGTTCTCTAATGCGACTACTTGTTGGTAGTACTTGTTAGTGAGAGATTCACCGCTTCAAATTGTATATTCGTCGCAAAGAATTGGTTGTAAAAGAGCTTCAAGAGTCTGCATTTGCACCCCCCCTACGGTACAAACAACAAACTAACAACTTTGCATTCTCAACGGAGTTGTTTAGAAAATTAAGAAATTATGCCTGTGAGCCTCCTTCATCGCCTAAACCTTAAGTGAGAGATCGAATCGAATGAATGTCACACCACGCACGCCGCTTTCCCCCCACTCTCCTTCTTCCCCCTCTCCACCGTCACCTACAACTTCTAACCAACAACCTCATCAAGAGCAGCATGAACCTCAACAAACGAACCAATATTCTCCTCACCTCTCTCCCCAAAACTTAACGGAGTATCATTTGTCAATCTCGCTCCGCGGTGCCGAGGTGAAAATTTCCAGACTTGGACGAGAAGTCCGTGAACTGAAGGGGAGGGTGAGGGAGGCGGAGAGAGGGTGGAGGGAATGCAGAAATTTGGTAAAGTTGAGGGAGGTCGGAGCTGACTGTTCTACTCAGACGGATCCGCCGCCTTCTGTGCAAAGTCCTCCAACGCATCCTCAACGACCCTCACCCCTTGCCCATTCTTACACCGAAGATGTTGATATTGAAGATATAGGCCACTACGATCACGGCGGTGGGGGTGCTGGCAACGAACACGGCGGTGGGGGTGCTGGCAGCGAAGATTGCCAGGAAAATGATGTTGTGAGCGGTATTCAAGAACATGATGGCAATAAAGATTGCCAGGAAAATGATGTTGTGAGCGGTATTCAAGAACATGATGGCAAAGATAGCAAAGAAACCAATGAGAGCTATGAGTGTAATGAAAGCGAATACCCATCTGATGAGCTTGCTGCTGCAAGAGCAGAAATATCTCGTCTGAAGAGCTTTCTCCACGAACAACAAAAAGCTCATGGTAAGACAATTAAAGTGTTGGAAGAAGAGAGAAACTTACGGATTGCTTTAGAAATGAAGAAGAACGAAGAGAACGATAAGCCCCATTCTGTAGTTTCGACTGAGATGCAAGATAGAGGAGTGGGGACGTCCCTCCTCGTCCCGGCCGAAGATCCCGTTATACCCAGTCCTCCTCGAATTGTACAGACCACCGTTGAGACGCCGAAAAAATCCAACTCTTCTCCTCCGACCTCCATCGTCTCTGTGCTCTCCACTAACCTCACTACCCGGTTGGCAGCGTCGATCCGGCGCCGAATCGAACGCCAGGCGGAAAAGGAAGTAAGCCTTATCAGGCGGGCTGTCGAGAGGTGTTTTAAGGTCCTAAGCCCCCCGCGCAAGGCGGAGGCCAGGCTGGACGTTCCGCTGACCAAGGCGCCGGCAAAGGCCAAAACCAAAATTAAGAACAGCGTCACGAGGAGAGAGAAACAGGACAAGACCTCGTCGACGATGTCCATGAGACCCGGGACGAAGACGAAGGTGAAAATGATGAGGAAGAAGAAACTGCCGTGGAAAGTTTGTGATACTTATCACACCAGAACACCTAGTCCCAAGGTGGGAAAAGGGCCAGCGGCCAAATGAATTGAAGAGTAGTATAGAGTAGTTCATTGATTTATGAAATAGAACATTTTCCTGCGAAGAAGATCCTTCTCTTACTTAATGCTACTTAATTGTGCTTTCCTACAGTGCTTGATACTAATGCTTCCCTAATTCAACCAGTACTTGCTGCCACTGGTAGTCTTCACGAGCTCTCCCTTCTTTCCTTTTGTCGTTAATGGGCTTGTCGTTATCAAGTCATTCTCGTCGTACAGCTTGCTTCCAGTGATGCGCCCAGTAACAGAGCCGTCGCGGTTCTGTTTCCACCTCGTGAGCGCTGGTACACCCTTTGGAGGAACTTTTGGCTTGGTTGATTTAGGCCCGGAAGATTTGGCAGCTACCGTGGGCGGGGAGGGCAGCTTGAAACCGAACGTCGATTTCTTTGTCACCGATACCGTCTTGGGGAGAGGCGTCTTGACGGTGCGCGCTTTGGCAGAAGGTGGGGAAGGCTTCTTGAAACTAAAAGGCGATTTCTTAGCGGGGGCGGCCGCCGCCTTCTTCGTTCCGCCCGCATTCAGCTCTGGCCACTTGAAGTTAAAAAGAGGGGCAGATGGGGCCTCAATGGTGGCCTTCTTGGTGGACGTACGTTTTTGAGCGGGGGAAGGCTTGGGAATTACCTTCTTGGTCGACAACAATTTTGTCGATTTTGCTGTGATAGATTTCTTCTCTTGCTTCTTAACAGTGGCACTTTTGGGGGATGGCAATTTAAACTGGAATGGAATTGAGGGTTTTGCAGGGACTGAAGGCGGGGGTGAAGAAGGGGGTTTAACTCGCAAGGAAGGCTTAGATACAAGCTTTGGTGCAAGCTTTGGTGCAAGCTTTGGTGCAAGCTTTGGTGCAAGCTTTGGTGCAAGCTTTGGTGCAAGCCTGGTTACAGCTTTGGGCGCAGGCTTTGGCGTTGGTTTGGCCAGCGGCTTAGCAGTCGAGGCCTTCGCTACCGGCTTTTTGTTGCTGTTTTTGGTTGGTTCCGTTGTAGTAAACAACTTCTTGACACCAAACACAGCCGAGAGAACGCCACTCTCTGACACAGCAGCGACATTTCCTGCCCCTGCACTCTTTTTCTGCTTAGCCTTCCCCCCAGACTTCGTCAAAAGAGGCTTAGAAACCAAGTTCGCCTTCTGTATCGCCCTAAAGTTTGCCTCCCGTCTTGCCTCGTCAGCGGCAGCCTGTGCATTGAGCAATTCCATGTCGCTTCTGGCAATCCCAAGCAGCTCTTTCTCCATCTCGGCCCGGGCCTTTGCGGCGGCAGCATCTTGAGCCTTCTGCCTGGCGGTTTTCTCCTTTTCCAGTTGTGCTCTCGCATCCTTAATCGCCTGTTCGTTTTTTTTCTTCAGCGCCAGGCGCTCTTGCTCGACTTTCTGCATATCCTCGAGATTTTTCGCCTCAATTTCTTTCCTGGCCTCCCTCTCTTCGGCCAAACGCTCTTCCACCAGGGCGAGTTCTTTAAGCCGAACCTCCTGTGCGGCGGCAGCCTCCTCTCGCCGTTTCTCCACAGCAGCGGCATATTTTTCCTTGAGCTCCCGGTCTGCACTTTCTCGGGAGGCGGTGATCCTCGCCAACTCGGCGCGATAGGTTTCTTCCGCCGAGCCGCCAGACCTTTCTGCCTCGAGGCGAAGCTTGTTGAGCTCGCTATTTTCTTTGCGGCGAGTAGCAATGAGCGACTCTTCCGCCCCGATACGACGGAGTTCTATCTCCGACAGTATACCCTCTACGTCAATCTCGTTGGCCTTTTCGGCAGCAGTAGAAATCACTTTTTCGACGACCTCCATCAAGTCCTTCGACTTCAGCGATTTAGCCTTGTTCTCGAGATCGATTTTGGAATTCACCTTCCCAAAAAGATACTTCACTGTTCCAAGAAAATCATCCGGAACATTAGCCGTGGACGTAGTATCAGTGGAAGTAGTATCAGTTGAAGCGGGATCGGTTGAAGCAGTATCGGTTGAAGCAGTGTCAATCGAAGACGCGTCGGGTGCAGTGTCAATCGAAGACGCGTCGGTTGCAGAGGAGTCGATGGCCGAAGTATCCGTGGCCAAAGTGTCGGTATAACCCTGCCTTTCTAAGATTTCAGTAAGCATCTCGTCGACGCGCCACGCCCGAAGGGATTCAGCCTCAACAGATTCAGCCTCAACAGATTCAGCCTCAACAGATTCAGCCTCAACAGATTCAGTGTCAAGTTCAGAGACACTCTCCTCTTCCTCGACGGCTGCAACGGTGACACCACCTCCTCTGAAGGATTTTTTCGCAACGTCGTCTTTGTAATCCGCATCGGCATCCCCGAGTACATCCTCGATTACAACAGCAGCGGGGTCATCTGAGAGTGAAACGTCCTGCTGCTGGTCGATGAATTCCTCCAACTCTTGGACAGAGTTCAAACCGAGTTGAGATGCCAGGCGCTGCTCCTCAACGGATATTTCTTTCATGGCATCTCCCAATGCTTGAGATGCCTCCATTTGACCACGCGCTGCAACCACAGCCTCGTCCATCAAATTTTTTATGCTGCTTCCAGGCGATCCATCGTCACCATCAGAAACTGTGCGGGCACCAGCAGCAGCACGCACTCCGGACACGCCCATTCCGGTGGCATCGTCTTCACTAAGATCGCCAAACTCGCTGACCTCCAATGCGTCGTCGAGGGCAACGATAGCAAAATTTCGCTTGAAGTTATTGAACTTTTCTGGGGTGGAAGATTTCCCAAACATCTCACACCATACTGCGTAAGCCAGATCAGCGGCACCGTCTCCGTTACTGTCCTGAGATGAACTATCGTCAGAAGTAGCGGGAAAAGGTACCGTCAATCGTCGGTTGGTAGAAATGGGCGCTACCCAGGTAGATGAAGTTCTGCTGACGAGGCGATTGGCGGTCGAAATTGTACTCGAAATAGGTGACGTAAGAAAGCCATGAATAGCCACAGCTGATACAAGTACTATTAGGGTTCTCATCTCTGAATAGTCTCCCGAATTATCGATGGAGAAGGAAGCTTAACATTTGCCCTGCCAGGCCGATTCAGCCATTGAGTATTTTTATTTTAGATCCACTCTGTCCGCAAAATGCTGAAAACCTCCTTACTGGTTGTCGCTCTCTTCTTGAGTGGTACGAGTGCTTTTTTCGGTACGTTAATGCTCAATATCTTGGGCGACCTCGCTTTTTGACGCTCACATCGGTGGTTAATTCCTTCGACATTAGCGAGTACCCCAGGCCATTCTTTCTCTATTTCTGGCTTGGATGAGGGGGGATGTTCTGTTCTCCCTGATACACGGAAATAGGATGTGCTACGGTGATGTCGCCCATTTTGCGAGCATTTTTCATCACACCCTCCTCCTCCACCACACTAACCCCTCCCACAATGCCATTAAATTCCACTCGCAGCCCCTGCCGTTGCACCTCTCCGAATGTCTACTGCTGTAAGTATGCGCCACCGAAAGAAGCTACCGAAATTGGGTTTGCCTGCTGACCAGCGGAAGGCATTGCTCAGGGCACTGACAACAGAAACAATCCGCCACGGGCGCATCAAGACCACACATGCACGAGCAAAGGCGGTCAGGAAGCATGTTGACCACATGATCACACTTGCAAAGGGCGGGACTCTCCACCAGCGGCGACAGGTGAGTGGCTGTGCGAGAGAAAATTTTCTGCATGTGGGCAGGCTGCTCTAACAATGAAGCAAACGCATTTTTTTTCATTTTTCATTTACAGGCAATTGCATGGATGTACGACAAGCAGCTTGTCCATGCACTTTTTGAGAATGCGGCCAGCCGCTACGAAGACAGGAATGGGGGGTACACTCGAGTGCTTCGGACTATGCCCCGGCAAGGAGACAACAGCAAGATGGCTATTGTTGAGCTTGTGTAGGGTTCTTGCTTTGAGGATGCCGTTGGGAGGGAAAGGGACGTAGTAGTTAAAGGAAGAGAATAGGTTTTTAATATGCGTATTCTTTGGCAGCTGCCTGCGATTGTTCTTGACAGTAAGGATGCACCATCTTCATAAGGTTTTTCGTCTTTCAGTCCCAAGGCACAAACAAGGCAAATTTGGGAATCTCACAATGCTGTTCTGGTCAAAGTAAACATGGTCGATGTTTTGTTCTATGGCTGGATTGAGATTATTCATCGTTGGATACGAGAGGTTACACCGTAAATCACTCTTATATACACCAAAAAGATGTTCTTAAAAAGCCCTGAACAAAAGAAAGTTGTTGTTGTTGTTTTGCCTATTTATCGTTTTCATTGATAATTACAACAATTTCTTGTCTCAGCAGCACAATTAATTGTCCAGCAGCATTGCTGGAACTGCTGGAACTCGATTTCTCAGCTTAAAGCACCACCTAGGGGCTGCAACATGATGGGGCACTCATCCAAATCTCCTTATGACTCTGACATGAAGTACACAACCAAGTTGAAGATATATACGCCCCCAAAGGCCGCGCCAGTCGTTAAGAAAGTTAAAAGTGAAGTGCCTGCCTACATCCGTAATCAGCAACTGATGGATAAGGTCACTGCCATGGAGAAGTCTGTTGAGTCTGCGATTGTGTCACATTCCAACCAGTCAGATTACAATGTTGAGCAATTCACCTCATTTCTTGAGTCCCAGGAGTTTCTGAAGAACGTGCACAGTGACTTACGCCTCAATCACGAGAGGACGACGACAGCCTATCAGGAGGAACTCGCAAAGAAGAACGACGTTGTGACTCGACTCAAGCTGCAGTATGACCTGAAGCTCAACAACTTTGAGGCATACTATCCAGAGTGGATGAAGCGGATCTACGAGGTGTTCGATGTGATAAAGGAGCTTGGATACAATAATAGAACAAGATGGAGGAGTGAGGTTGACAAATTACTTCGCTTGTCTGCGAGACAATTCCAGTCAAAGAACGGGCACAACCACAGCATCAATGGAGAGTTCCGCCGTATCGCAATGAGCTTTAACGCGTACGGCTCTGTTGAGCTGAACAAGCAACTTCATGAGCTTATCGATTCAGCAGGGGATGTTGAGGGGGAGCTCGATCCAACCTTTCAGCTCGCACGGTTGGAATACCGAATCGCACGGGATAACTGGGTACGGGAGAGGGACGCCAATCCTGTGAGAGCTGACCGGGTTGTTGAGGGGAGGGACAAGAAGACAACGCTCCTCAATCACTTATCTTCCCACAAGGTCAATCTTGGACTAGAAGACGGAGAGAAGGCCAAAAGAATTGAATCCATAATTGATGTTATCGAAGAGGAGAAACGAAAGGCTGAGAAAGATGAGTCAGCTTATCCGACAAAAAATCAGTCAGCTAATGATACGCTCCCCTCGGCCCTCGAATCGACACTATCTTCCCTCTCTATCTGCGCTCGTACACCGGTTACGAAGGAGACATCTTCTAACCTCTCCAAGCAGTACTACCAAATCTTCGCTTCTTGCTCCCTCCAGGGCGACTGGGTAGGCTCTCTCCGGACCTACTCCTCCTACGTGTCCAGAGGGTTCGTCCCGACCGCCTTCGTTTTCCAGAATATAATCTCCGCTTGCAAAAACGCCGTCCCGACGGAAATAGATAGAGCGATCCTCGTCCTGGGTGAGATGAGGAAGCAGGGGGTCCGCCCAGACGTTCGGCATTACAATGCCGTAATCGACTGCTGCAAGATGGGTGGGGCGTGGAGGAGAGCTGCCGATCTCTTTTCCAAGATGGGCAGGGAAGAGGGAATCGAGCCCAACACTAACACCTACGATCTCATGTCAAGCCTAGGCCTCGGCGCCACCGTCAAGGACTCCCCTGAGGAAATTTACTCCACCCTCAAGTTTGCCGGAGTGCCCGAATACATCGCGTACACGTCCGCTTGTCGTCTGGCACTCTCCGAGTCGGACAGGGCCATCCTCGAGGAGCAAGGGCTTTTGGACGATTCTTTTTTGGACAGCTTGGAGTTTAAGCCTCGGTCACTGCTGGAGAGGAGAAAAAAACTTCTTCTTGAGAAGAGGCAAGAGATGGTCAGGGAGGTACCCAAGGACGAGTTTGGTAGATCAGTGAGGAAAATGAGGAAATTGCAAAGAGCTAGGGAACAGAAGATGAAACTAGAGAAAGAGACGATGGAGTTGCACGAGAAGGCAAGGACATTTGTCAAGAGGGGAGAGTGGGAATTGAAGGAGAAGGAGAGACAGAAAAGTAGGAAGGAGAGGGGAGAAAGAGGGGGAGAAAGCAAAGAAGAGGAGAAGGAAGAAGAGAAAGTGAAGAAATTTCGAGAGAGGGAGGAAGAGAAGGGGAGATAATAAATTAGTTATCGTCTTCCTGTTGTGACGGACTTCGTGTGACAAGCTTTTCTTACCAGTGAAACCAAGAAGAAAGAGGTGAAACGACGTAGATTTTTTTGAAAAAAAATGATAGAAATGGTTTTCTGTCTTAATTCTCAAATTTCAATGAATATCTCCTTCCATCCCCTACTCTCCTTTTCTTCCTCAGGCCCTCGACCCCCCAGCTACTCCCAAATTTTCATTGTCTCGAGAGCTCTTTGTATTTCAATCTCGTCAATATCACTAACAGATTCGGCCGATCCCAGGCCCGAGAGTAACGGTACCCTCTGTTTCCCGTGCCTGTGCTCTGTCGCATCCAGCAGCGACTGCATACACAGAGATTTTGTAAGGAGTTCCGAGTGTGTAGGTAGTTCGAGAGAGTCAGACACGTCCTTGATCCTCCTGAGCAGCTCCTCATCAATCCATCCCCTATTATAGCTCAACACAGCACAGAAGAATCCGTCTATATTAACGGCCTCTCCGTGCATCAAGTCCGCCCCCGGCACCATCTCGATTAATTTTGAGAAAGTGTGCCCGTAATCGACAGGACGATCGAGCTTCGTCTCCCATAAATTCGGCCCGAGTTCCTCAAGCATAATCCTGATGGACATGTGTATTATCCTGTCCCCCCTATCGCCGCCGAAGCCACCCTCCCTTAAAAGCCGCTCGCCCTCTAGCAAAAGTTCCTCGCCACCCTCTTCGAGAAGCTCGAAGAGCTCGGTAGATCGGACCAGTGCGAGCTTCATTATCTCCCCGCATCCGTTTGACAAGTTCCGCCTGGAGAGAGATGGCAGAAAAGTCGTCGGAGAAACGAGGACGGACGAAGGGGCGTAGAAGGTTCCAATGCGATTCTTGTAGCTGCCCCCGGCGCAGCAGTAGTCCAATCCGTTCTTAACACCTACGCTCGCGTCGACAATCGCGAGTAAAGTCGTCGGGACACGAACGAATGGCACTCCTCTCCTGTACATCGACGCGGCCATTCCTGCGACGTCGAGGAGCACTCCTCCACCAATTGCGTAGAATGGGGAGCGGCGGTGGAGGGAGAAGGCGACAAGGGAGGAAAGGATCTTCTCGAGAGAGAGGAGGGTCTTCGATACTTCCTCGCCGGGGATTATGCAAACTGTTAGAGAGATGTTGAAGTGGGAGAAGTAGGCGTGGATTGAGGGGCCATAGAGGTCGTAGACAGTCGAGTCGATGGCGGCGAATCTAATACATGTGCGCAAAAGTAGAAATAAATAAAGGCGTGGCGAAAGGATTGTGTGTGTTTTTAGCTACAACAAACCGGAGCAAGATAGGACGAGAAACAACAAAAGGCAACTCACCTCTTCCCACCGCCACCCAAAAGTGGCCCAGACGCCTCAATGAGCTGTCGGTTATCCGTGTCAAGCAGTCCCGGAACGATGTTAACGTCGTACGATATCGGTAGTTCGAATATATTCCGGTATCCTCCCGTACTTTGTCGGCCAGTTTGGCTGCCGAGAGTGTCAAAGGGTTGAATGCGGAAGACATTAGAAGGGGCACGGGGGAGGGGGATGAGCATGGG
>ERZ651776.1101-NODE-1101-length-34149-cov-4.655318_pt1 | contig 34149 bp, 30 predicted proteins | sample MGYA00514761_ERZ651776 | MGnify/ENA metagenome assembly ERZ651776
GACGACGACGATGACGACGACGACGACGACGACGACGACGACGACGACGACGACGACGACGACGACGAAGACGAAGACGACGACGACGACGATGTTGTACAGCAGCAGAAGAAAGAAAAATAAAGAGAAAAAAAAACTGAAAAGGAGATATATCCTTAGTTGATCCAGAACTTGCCAAAACAAGTAGTAAAAAACGAAAAAAGATCTCATGGGTGCAAAAATTTACACTGCCTCTCGCTGCTTATTTTTTTCAGCCATGCGCTTGCTTATTATGCTTGCGCCAATTCCAGTCCCCAACAAAGCGGTTACAACACCAAGGCTTGTTCCAGTCCCAATCTCAAAGTGGAAATATTCTCCAAGCATTTTCAACCCGATGAAGCCCAAAACCAACGCGACAGACGGTCTCAGGAACGGCAAATCGTTTATCGCTTGGGCGACAATCACGTAAAGTGATCTTAGCGCCATAATTGCGAAAATGTTACTGCTATATACTACCATGGGGTCTTTCGTCACGCCAATGACGGCAGGGATGCTATCGACTGCAAATACAAAATCGCTGAGCTCTATGCAGATCAAGCACATAAAGAGCGGCGTCGCAACATTTTTATTCAAAGTTTTGTCAAAGGTAAAGAACTTCTCTCCGTCGTAATTCGGCGAGCTGCGGAACATGTAATTTGTCAGCTTCATGACCGCATTCTGCTCCATGTGGCCGTCATCAGCAGGGGCATTGGGATCATCAATTCCCTCGGCCAATAACTTCACTGATGACGCAACTAGAATTCCGGCAAAAAGCAAAATCACGGACTTGAATTTCTCGATCGCCTTCACTCCAATGCCAATCATGACTGTGGAAAGAAGAAAAAAACGGGGAAAGTTAGAAAAGTTGTGGGACAATAGTTGAAAGTTGAAAGTTGAAAGTTGAAGTTGGAGAGAAGAATTTCCGGAATGAAGTAAAAGTAGAAATTGATTTTGCACAATGAGAGGAGAATTGCAAGGGGGTAGAGGAAGATGGGAAAAAATAGCACTCACCTCCTCGCATCACTATCGCACCAATCACACCGTAATTCAAGACCCTCTCTTGCAGATTCACCGGCACCCGGAAGTAGTCAAACAGCATTATGAAAACAAAGAGATTGTCGACACTCAGAGACTGCTCCACCAAGTAACCAGCAAAAAACTCCTGCGCAGTCTTGAGACCACGATAACGAAATAAACCAGCTCCAAACACGAGAGCAGAACCTATTGCCAAGGTGGTGCGAAAGACAGCAGCTGTGTAAGCATCTTCTGAGATGGAGGGAATTTTAGGGCTCACTACCGGAAGCGGAAGGGGAACCTGCATCGTCGCAGCACCACCGGTCGGAGAAACAGGAATTGCGCCGCCGCGTTGGTCCCAGTGCAGACTGGTGGGAAGGATCTCAGAAGAAACGTCATCCTCAAGTCGGGGAAGAAGCTTGTTGTCCGCATTCTCTTTCAATTGCTTGGGAAGATGAAGTGCCAATTTTTGTAGATTTTGAGGAACTTTCGACGAATAGCTAAGAGAAAGTAGCGAGAGAAAGGCCAGAAAAATGCTAAAAAGCCTCATTTGAGAGCTTGAGGTGGTAATTTTCGGAGTGAATCGGACCAGGTCAGTGGGCAAAAAAGTGTGAAAAAATCTACTATGAAGAATATTCTGAGTCTTTTTCGTAGTTGCAGAGTGTGCTTTGGGGCGGATAGAAACCACGGGGCGAAAAAAATTGAAAATTATCACAATTTGAGTGAGCTTACAAACGTTTTTGTTTCTTCATCACGAGAATTTTTTGTTTCTACTTCTTCGGTAATACAGGTGCGTAAAATGCCTTCCCTGTTATCGCGGGTATTTGGAAACCTCCTCCTATTCTCAATTGTTGGGGGTACTAACAGGTACACAAACAAATTACCGGCTTCCTTTTCTCCCCCCGCTCTGCAAGATCTGTTTATATCGGGACAGAGCACTAACCCATGGACAGGTGCTGGCACAAATGTGTGCTATCGAATTCCTTCGCTTTTGAGGCTTGGAGATAGTAATACACTGCTGGCCATAGCCAGCGAAAGGCTCTGGGAATTGAGCGAAACCAGTTTTTGTTCCGACGAAGCAGGCAGCAACATCGTTCTGAGGAGATCTGAAGATGGGGGGGAGACATGGTCGGACATGGAGCTTCTCATTCCTACAGGTGACAACCTATCGGAGAGACACTCGTTCTCACTGTTTGACGCGTCAAAGAGCACGGCCTTTGTATTTTCCAACCCAGATGTTACCAAAACCTGCAACTGCACGAATGAATATTACACTTCCAAAGATGGCGGAAGGACTTGGAGTGATCCTGTCTTTGTCGATCCAGATGAATCGGGTGTATACGGAATGGGCCTTGGGCATGGCATCCAACACTCATCTGGCAGGTTAGTGGCAGGCATGAGGCATATCTGTCGCAATAGTTGTCCCGCTGACTTCAAGGCAAAGTCAATCTTCTCAGATGACAACGGTGAGACTTGGTCAAGCTCAGATTGGCTCACGGCTGGAACGACCGAAAATGAGCTTTGCGAGTTGAGCGATGGCACTTTGTACATCAACATGAGGCCTTACCAGGGTTGGGAAGGGCAAAAAGACGTCAGGCTTGTGGCTTATTCGGGGGACCGCGGAAGCACATGGGGCGAGGTAAAACCAGAGCCGGCGCTAATAGACTTTGGCTTCGCTGATGAGGGAAGCGTTGCTTCTGACCCAAAGTCGAATCAGGTATTCTTCCTCCATCCTCACGCAAATGATCGCTCGAATCTAACTCTATATTACGGTCATCAGGACGAAGCATCAGGAGAAGTCGTTTGGGAGGATGGAATGACTACTGTGTACGAGGACGAGGCGGAGTACAGTGATATGGAGGTCCTCGATCCGGGTGCCGCCACCAAGGTGGGGGTGCTTTTTGAAAGGGATTCTTACGACAAGATTTCGTTCGGTGTTGTTCATACAAATACTGTTAGAAAATATTGACAACAGCGACATTTTCTCTCCAAGTTTTCTTCGTTAAGCATCTTCCTCGTTCCGTTAGAAATTGCCTTCTCGCAACGAGGCATGAGCGCTCGTAACGAGGCATAGGCTCATGTGCCACAAATGGTGCCTCTCTCACACAGAGGATCAACCAAGTTGCACGTGAGAGAAATTAGGTTGCCATTCAGGACAGGTAGATAATTTGTGATTTAGACATGTTGTTAACTTGACTTACCTTAGTTAATGTTAGTAATAATGTAACCATAACCACACACCCCCCTGTTAGATAATAACGCCATTTAGGAAAAATGATATTGTCAAAACAGCTCAGAGCAGGAAAGAGGAATTTTCCCTTCCTTAAATGTCGTATTCGTTTACTTAAAAACATTTTTGATACACTATTTTCTTTAATTATATCATTAATATATATATATAGTATAATTTTTCTAAAATAAGACTTTCAATAAATAATTAATTCATTATAATATTTTTTGATAATAAAAAATTAAAATTTTTAAATATATATAATTATAATATATATCTAAAAAATATTTTAAACGTATTTATTCAAAATAATTATTTTTTATATTTTTAAATATAATTAAAAAAAATTGCATTACAAAAATGTATTTAAGTAGGCAAAATTTCAATTTTTTTTCTCAACTTGTAAAAAACAGCTCAGAGCAGGAAAGGGGAATTTTCCCTTCCTTGCCTGACACTTCGACCTTCGGAGTGAACTAACACCCAAAAAAAGCATTATTATCTAACAGGGTTTGTAAAAGGTGATGTTGACCTGGTGGTGAGGGGCGAGGGTTTTCCCTGATTTCCTTGATAGAAGATAAAAAACATGCAAACCAAATGTACGCTCCATTTTAATATGGGGAATCATCATCAATTCATCAGCAATAAGAGAGAGACTCAATATTGGGCAAAGCTCCAAATTCACGTCCATTCGTTTTTTATCTTCTACAAATTTGTTTTCTAGCTGACAGGACATGACATGACATGACAGGACATGACAGGACACTTTAAGGAACGAAATCGTCAAGGATTTCCACGCTAGGATCGAAATCCCAAACGTCTTGCGGTGGAACGGCTCCCTTCTCGTGGTCGAAGCCGATATCACTCCCAATGTCGCTTTTCCCTCCTCTGGACGTCCCTCTGGAAGAAGCTGTGGCCCCCCTGCTCTCAGGTTTGCCGAACCTGGAATGTGCGAGCTGTTGTTTTGTTTTGGTTGGAGATTTTTCCTTGAGCAGACCGAGCCTGGCGTTCTGTTTTTTTGTTGTTCCGATTTTGTTCTTTTTGGGGTATTGTTGTTGTTTCGTCTGTTTCGGTACCGCCGCCGGTGGTAGTTTTTGCGTTCTTTGTGTTTTTTCTTCTGCTGCTTCGAAAAGGTGTGTGTCGTCATTTCTGTCGAGCAGATCGAAGACACTGTCTTGCTCTTCCTCTTGCTCTTTGGTGCCGATGATGTCGTCTCTATTGATGGTGTTGTTGGTGTGTTGTTGGTTTTCTGCATGGTGAGAGTGTGTGGATGATGGCTGTTGGGAAGAAGATCCTTTAAGTTGTTGTTGGGTTCGCCCTTGACGCGGTTTGATTTCTTTGCCTGCTTTTAAGTCGCCTATGACGGAAATTAAATCGGATGTTCGTGGGATGCCGACACTTCGTCCTGCTTTTTCCAGCGCAATCTCTTCTTCGCGCAGCTCCTGGGCCATCATTTGAGTCTGCTGTTCCTTGCTGATGGTCAATTTTTCATTATTTGGTGGACGACGTTGCCGTTCTTGCTGATCGCTGGGATCTCTTCTCGTCCGGCTTCTTCTGGAAGTATTGGTAATGTGCTTGTCACTGTCTCCCCACCTTCCGCCTCCCCCCTCTCCCCTAGTCCCATTCCCATTCCCATTCCCATTCCCAGTCCCACCACCACCTCCTCCTCCTCCTCCTCCTCCTCCTCCTCCTCCTCCTCCCCCTCCCGCCGTGTTCTTCCCACTACCACCCTTGAACTTCCACGGCATCTTTGCCCACCTTTCCAACCCCCAACCGGTCCCTGCCTGCGCAGGTCCCGATTTTTTTTTCACGTGCCTATCCTCCTCTGCCCGGAGTGCACTCTCTAGGTGATTTATAATGATCCAGTGCTCCTCTGTGACAACACTCAGATCATACAACAACTTGCTCATCTGCTCATCAGGTACCAGTGCCTCAACGTCATTTCGCGGAAGGATCATTTCCTGCTTATCCCAACGCACCGTGTGAAGATCAGTATCACCCTCATCTAATCCCCTCAACATTCTCTCTTTCCTCTCCTCTTCCTTCTTCCTCCTCTGTATCTCAAGGCTCTTGCGAACAGCCAGCCTGGGTAGACAAGGGAAAACGAAAGGGTTTCGCAACCCGAACTCGAAGCCGAACAAATTAATCGTCGGCATAACGCGAAATATCTCCGTGTCGTGGATCATTTTCAGCAAGTAATTTTCCCCAGCTACTATGAAGGGTTCCTCCTTCACCAGACCATTTCTCCACTCAAGAATCTCCTGGATCACCTTTACAGTTGCAAATCTCAGCGCATTTAACGCTCGTAGAAATACGTAAGGGTTGAATGGCTTGAACCCGGCGGCATCTTGGCATTGTTGCCTGCAAATCTGCACCAAATTCTCCCTTGCAGACACATTCTCCAAGAGTTTGATTTCTTTGTAAGGATTGAATTGCTGCGTAACAATTCCCATGCCAGTTTGGAACTTCAATTTCCCAATCTGATACTGCTCGTCTTCCAGACCATAGCTCATAGTGAGGAACCAGAAGGAGGAAGTGAGTGGCCCAGCAGCACAAAGTTGGAGTTGGTCCAGAGCTTCCACTTAACCAACCTCCAGGTGACTTTAGAATAATTTTTGGACCCACAGCGGGCTATGATAAGCTAAGGTCTGCTGCGATGTGGTCGATTTAGGTACGATTCATGACGTTTAATGAACACATAAATTCCTTGTTTCATCCCTCGAATTCCGTCGTTGGTTTTGTCACGAAGAACAAACAGCTCATTCTCACTTATCCCCTGGATAATTAATCATTTTAGTTGCTCACGTGACTAAGAATGGCCCAAGATGCACTAAAGTGGAGTGGAGACGTAGGAAAGGTGAGAGAGACTTCCATTACCGACGCCGCGTGATTCCGTTCGAACGCCAACGTATTTGTCACCATTAAACCTCTAACCCGATTAAATACCTCTAAAACTCTCCCAGGCTGTGAGCGACTACCAGGATGCGACTCAAAAGCTTCTCGAAAAGCTGCAGGAGGGATTTAAACCCCCATCACTTCTTCGCCCTGCTGAGAATGACAACCCAAAATACTTTGCCTGGAATCTGCTAGACCAACCGCCCCCGCCAGTACAGAAGCCCCTCCCCCCTAAGCCTCCCTCACCTCCTGGAATTCCCGCCGCTGTACCGATGCCGGACTGCTTGGCAAAATGTTATCTATCTGAAATAGCCTCAATGGTCGCCCCACCACGCATACTCAAACAGGTTATGGAATGTGTCATGCTCATACTCGGAGAGAACAGTACCAATGGTGGTCCCAATGAGATGCACTTTACATCTGCCGACGACGGGTGGGGAAACATTCGCCGCGTGATGCGCAACCCCAAGACACTGGACCGCATGGCCAGAACCAACATTGACAACATCACCAAACCAAACTACAAAAAGATCCACAAAATAATCCAAAATAATCCAAAATTCAATATCGAGGAGGCTTCGAACGTCGCTCCTGTCTGTTTGGACATGATGCGCTGGGTGTTGGCGCTCTACAACAACAAGAGAAGGGACTTGAAGGTAAGTGAGGGAGGGCAGTTGAGGGAGGGCATTTGGTAAATCTGCATAGAAGGTAAACCTAACCTCCACCCCCCGCTTCCCACTTGTTCCTCCTCATTTTTATAATTTCGTAAATTACACAATTTCATAACTTCATAACTTTTATAACTTCATCAGCTTAACTGGAGGCCGAGAAAGAAGAAGAATCATTTGGGCACAGACAAGTACTTTTTGGGGGATGCCGAGGAAGCTGTGAGGGGCGTGGGAGACAAGTACAAAAGCGAGCACACAGACAAGTTCGCTTGGAAAAAATCGCATCTTACATTCAACAAGGAGCAGTTTGCAGCCGGAAATAGCTCCGGCAACACTGGCGACTTGTTGTCCAACAAGATTCACACTTTCAAAGAGGCAAAGTCCTTCGTTCGCCGGTTGCTCAAGGACGAGAGGGAGGAGGCCAAGCGCATCGTCGAGCAAACCAGCAAGGCAGCCCGAAAGCAGTCGTGCGAAAATGTAGACCGAATGCTTCGTCAGCGTCCAACTGAGGGCGACCTCGTCAACCGCAATGTAATACCGGATGTTGTCGGACAAGCTGCGAGGAAAAAAAACAGCGAGGTTGAGATCGAGAAGATGCTCATCTCTCGGCCACACCCGGACGCTCCTCGTCAGCGTGCTGAGAGTGCCGCTGTTCTTGAAAGTAAACTGGTAGAACGACCCACGAAAACAGACCTGGAGGCCAAGAACATTGTCGTGGATGAAGAGTCCAAGCTCAGGAAGAGAAAGAGCAGCATCGATATGCTCAACAACCTCATCAGTGTCAAAAGTGATGCTGCCGACAATAATGGTAACAACAAATCTTCTCCCGAGTCCCCACCCGAAAATCAACGCCCGACAATTCCTAAACGCAACTACCCGCCTCCCATGGAAAACATTGCTGTCTGGCAAAATGCATACGGGAAGGACTTCAAGAAAACAGTCAATATTCAGCGCTGCGCTCGCCGCGTTGAAACCATGCGGGTAGAGCGCAAGAAAGCCCACATCAAGCAGTTGAAAATCCGCCCAGTCGGCCAGATCAAGAATGTGGGCGGGTTCCCCCGCTACCCGACCCAGAGCAACGACTCGGACAGGAAGGTCAGCGAGTACCAAAGAAACTTTGTCAGTTTTGGTTACTACCCTCAGTAATCATCGACAGTTGTTCAGTAAATCGACTGGTATCGATATTTTCTGACGAAGAGAAGTCTACTAGACTGTAAAAAGATTGTATAGGATTTATATAGCGATTTCTTTGTTAAATGGATAGCGATTTCTTTGAGAGAACTTCTGTTTGCTCAATCAAACACTAAAAAAAAATCCTGCCACTGCTACTCGTCATTAATACATTAGAATTCCCATTTAAGCTTCTTGACGCTCTTTGCAATCTTAACTTGCAATTCCAGCTTCTCACCCCGCGTCATGGTCGAGGGATTCCTTTCCAGCACGTCAAAATACGATGCCAGTGCCTCCTCATCTCTGTTTTTCTTTCCGAGTAAGTCACCTTTTGCGATTTTTCTCTCGGTCACTGCACGTTGTTTCTCCTTTGCCTTCTTCTTGATTGCCGATCTTTCACTCCCGTCTTTATCACTGGCGATACTGCTCTTTTTGGGCGTGATAGGTTGGGCAGGGGTAACGTTTGTATCTGCTCCATAATTGAAGTTATTCTCTTTCTCGAAAATGTTCTCCTTCTCGAGGTTGTTCTCTTCATCGACCGAGCCAAAATCAACCATTTCACTTCTCTTCGTCTTCTTAACACTTGCGAATGGGGTCAAGTTGTTGTCGTTATTCATGTTGCTGCAGCTGTTCCCTCCTCCGCTTACCCCCTCAAATACATTATTGCTTCCGTTATTATCACTGGACGTGAGATTTTTGTAGGCCTCGTCGTGGTAAGTTACACCGACAACATGATTGTGAGACGCTAGGAAGGTCTGTTTGCCCGTGGCACCAACCACAGCCTTTTTGCCGACAACTTTTTTATCACCCCTGATAGGGCTCCGGTAGTTACTCAAGTAGCTGTAAAAGTCGTCTCCAAATGTCTTTGCGGACGATTTGTCGTCTGCCTCCCCCCCCTCCCCCCCCCTCTCCTCTTGACTACTGAATGTGTTGTTATCAATTATGTTACAGCACCCGGCAGGTAGCAGTGTAAAGAGTTTTTTCAATTCTTCACTCGAAAAATAACGCTTTGTCGATTTGTTGATCAAGATCATCCGCCGGAGTCCGTCCTTGTGGATCTGCTTCTCGTACATGCATTCCTCGACAGTCCCAGCATTCACCAAGCGGTAGATCGTTACTGGCTTTTTTTGCCCTATCCTATAGCACCTGTCGATCGCCTGGTTGTCGTCGGTCGGATTCCAGCTCGGGTCATAGATTATTGCCCTGTCTGCTCCCGTCAAAGTCAATCCAAGACCTCCCACTTTGGTGCTAAGCAGCATTACATTAGCGCTGCTTTGAGGGTGGTTGAAATCGTCAACACTTTTTTGGCGGAGCTTCATCTTGGTAGCGCCGTCGATTCGCAACTGATTGATTTGCTGGGATGAGAAAACCCTCTCGATGATATCCAGCATTTTCGTCGATGTGCTGAAGATCAGGATGCGGTGCTTCGATTTGATCAGGCGCAGCACCAACTCATTCAAAACTCGTAGTTTGTCTGCCTGCACGAGTAGAGTGTCGACGTTCATGCTAGCGATTTGGTCTGATGTCGTCACACGTGATGGTTGGATATCGACTTCGTTATTCTCCACGTCGGCTGCCTTGTCGCCTTGGGCGCTCCTTAATACGTCATCATCATCATCTTTATCAATTTCATCGCTTCCACCGTTCACCAAGCATGGGTGGCAGCATAGCTTCTTCAGATAGGAAATTGCAAAGAGCGGATTCTTCTTGACACGTACGTTAAGTACGTCCTTGACGTCACCAGAGTCCAGGAACGACTCGTACAGCTCGCGCTGCATGTTAGAAATGTGCGTAAAGACGACCAGCTCTTTCTTAGTTGGTAGTATATCCTTGAAGACAGAGTCCTTGAACCGCTGCAGCAGGTAAGGCTGAATTATCTCCTGCAGTTCTACGCTTTTCTCCTCGCTCTCAGACACCGTTCTCTCACTGGCGTCGATTGACCTCCCCTTTTCGATCGGATCGCTAAAATTCATCTTGAACTCTTTTTTGTTCCCAAGAACGCATCCGCTCGTCGCCCAGGACACCACCGCATGCAGCTCACTCAAATTATTCTGGATTGGAGTTCCAGTGAGCAGAAGCCGGCTGCTCTTGACGGTGCAAATACTTTCGCATGCCTTATATTGTCTCGTTGACTGATTCTTTATCTTGTGACCTTCATCAAGAATAACGTGGTTCCAGTAGTAATCATCCCTGAAGTCGTTGAACTCGTCGTTGTTGTAAGCAAACCGGGAGTGGTTTGAACCAACAAGTCCGTAGGTACTAATCACTAAGGTAGGATGAGAAGGAGTGGTCGACAACGCTGCTTGCAGAATCTTTGTTCTCCTCGATAGAGACATGTCCGATGTGACAACCTCAATTCTGATGTTAATTTCGTCACTGAGAGATTCAAAGTGGTTCTTGTGGATTATTCTCGCCTCGTTCTCCCAGTTGCTTACGAGAGTCAATGGGCAGAGGACCAGCGCGTTAGACGTGCGTGCGTTTTGAAACAGGCTGTAGATCAGTGTTAGGGTTTGGTAAGTCTTGCCCATACCCATGTCGTCGCCCAATATTCCGCCAACTCCTGATTCAAACCGATCAATCATCCACTGAACACCTTCCCTCTGGTGGGGATACAGCTGTTTTTGCAGGCTTTGTGGGATTACCAGGCGGCAGTTTGTGCTAGGGGACGAGAAAGTATGGGAAGAGGACTGGAGAAGAGGGGAAGACGAGGTAAGCGTGGTGGAGGCCGAGGCGCCACGAGGAGGAGTACATTTCTTTTCCTCGTTGTCGTCATTATTGTCATCGTCATCATCATCATCATCGACATCGTCATCGTCAGGTGTGTCAGACTTTTCCTCGAAAACCTTCCTTTTGAAGAAGGCGGGTTCAGCAAACAGTTCGCTGTCGTCGCTGTCGCTATCACTCTCGCCATCCCCAATATTGATGCCGTCGTCGCTGTTGACTCTCTTGTCGCTGTCACTACTCAGCGATCCGTCAATCCTCAAGTTGAGCGCAAAAGACGTGCCAAGGTCATGCCCTGGGGACATGGACCCATTTTCATTCCTAATATCGTCTTCATTTCGACCCTCATCGTCGAAATTGTCGTTGTCTTTGTCATTTTCGCCGTCACTGTCGCTTTCAGTGTTGCTGTCACTGCTCAGCGAACCCTCAATCGTCAAGTTGAGCTTAAAGGCCCCAGATTTTTCGTCGTCACAAATGCCGTCGTCGCTATCATCGCTGTCTTCCAAGACTCGACGCTTGTTAATTGTAACTTTAGACCGTGACACCTCTCTGGAGCTAGAATCCTCTTCCGACACATTCTTGCCACCGATGCTCATTGTTGCAAATGTATCCTCAAGCCTTTTCGCTTCATCGATGACAGCAGAGGCCTCCCTACGCTTTCTAGCAGCTAGAATCTTGCGAAGTGTACTCATATTAGGAGACTCCAACGACGAAATCGAGCCATTGGGCGATGAGAAAGACATGAAGGAAAACGACAGTTTATGTCAGTTTCTATAGATTTCAGAGACTGGCTTATTTTTTTTGTTAAATAGAGCCGTATGAAAGCATGTAGTGTAGCAGTGAGGTTTTATAGCTGAAAGTGCTAGAGATTATTCAATTAAAGGGTGAGAAGATTTTCACCGACTTTTCGCCAATGAAAAATCTTTAACCCGGCAACAAGCAGATACACGGTTTTACGCGCACCGCCAAAATCTCCATCTCATTGTCTGTCTCTACGCTACGCTAATTTAAACTTCAGCTAAGCAATAAGTAAGAGCCAATTCCTGTTCGTTCTTTGCTGTTTGCCCCCCCCCCCCGACCCCAACCCGCAGAATGGAGGACATTGTGAGCATCCTGCACAGGGGTGATAAGCAGTCAATGACAAGCGCCGATAACACTATCGATCTTGAGGTTTGTACTTTTGCGTCGAAGAAAGAGAAAAAACGTGCTGCTGCTGGCGGAATCGCCAAAAATATCGAGATCATCTTTGTAACAGGGTGGAATGAGACTTACATCAAGTACTATGAACTCTTCAAGGATTTCAATGAGAAGGGCTTCACAGTGCACACCTACGACCATCGCAGTCAAGGACTAAGCGGTAGGTCAGAGGCTGCAAGCCACAAGCAGATGAGTTATGTAGAAGATTTCGACGATTACATAAACGACTTCTTTAAGTTTGTCGAGCTGAAGAAGGATAACCGAACTGATGTGAAATTTTGTTTGATTGGGCACAGCATGGGGGGTTTGGTCAGCCTGCACTCCGCCGGAATGAAGCCAGAGTTGTTTGAGTGCGTCATCGTCAATGCTCCAATGATCCAATTCAAAACGGACGGATGGCCGTGGCACGTTGCCGGAGCGCTGGGGAAATTCTTTGTCGCGCTCGGTCTAGGGCCCAAGTTTGCGATAGGGTCTCCCCAGCCACACTGGGAGCACAATGACCTTCTATTCGGCCAGGAGTGCACACACGACCAAAAGCGCCTCACCGTTTACCACAACCAGCGATTTAATAACCCTCAGGTCTGTTTAGCCGGACCTTCATTCCGGTGGGTGCTGGAGGCGTACAAATTCTGTGATCGCTTTATGAACATCTATCTCAGGGGGGACAGTGCATTTCCTCTGAGGACGCTCATGTTCAAGGAAACTTCCGACAGATTTGTCAAGGAGGAGGCTGTGGATGCATTTTGCGAGAAACAAAAGGCAGTTGTCAAGAAAGTAGTGTATCACGGGGCCTACCACGAGCTATTCAGTGAGTATGAAGCGAAGAAAGCGAGAAAAAGAGCAAAAAAAACAGCGAGCTGCCATTTTTTTGGCTGAATAGGCGACGTACTAACAACCGTGAACACTCCGATGCGCAGTTGAACAGGATGCAGTCCGGAGCGATGCCATCGAAAAAATATACTCGTTCATTGCTGGGGAGACGAACATGGAACAAGAGGATGTGAAGAAGGAGATGGTTGATGAAACTAAAAAGGAGCAGACAAAGCTAATAGGCATCATCACCACAGCTGGTCTGGTCTTGCTTGGAGCTTACTATGCGAGCAACAAACTGAGCAAAATCTAACTAGTAATAACGGAAGAAAAAATTTAGGTAGCGCAGGTTTAAACAGAGATGCATGGAACAGAGATGCATGGAACAGAGATGCATGGATTGGATGCACCGGAAGTCTTAGTAAAAACTCCTGGTCAATTTACTTCATAGACGCCATTTTGGCCTTCACGATCTTGCTCTTCTGCTTCCTCGCCACCATAACCTTGAACCGTCCAAAATCATTCAGTCCAGCCCGCTTGGCCTTGTTAGCCAACTTGGTAGCCCACGAACTCTCATCCCACTTCTTCTGAATCTCAGCCTTGGCCCAAGCAGCCTTGAGGGTCTTGGCGCGAGCATTGCGGGGGATGATGACGCGATGGTCAGTCAAAGCAAGCCTCTTGTAGCTCATAACCTTCCTTCCAGTAGCATCTCCGTCAACGAGGCACTTGTTCTGGTCAATAACATCGATAATAGTGGCGAGCTTTCCGGAATCCTCTCCGTAGTTGCACAGAACCACCCGCCCGACTTGTACAAATCTTGTGTAAAGCATTTTATGGTTGAATTGGTCGTTGATTGTGGAATTTTATATTGACTGTGGTGGAACAGAGGGGGGTGCGTTAGTTTTCATTTCAGACGGGGAAAGTGTGAGTGTGTGTGTGCGCAGCAATGGCCATGTTTAGCAAATTTAGCACGTCTCGGGCACAGGATATAAGTAGATCTAACAAGAGACGCGTTTATAACAAGATTCGCCCACCACAAGTTGACATTTCGGCCTCGCTATTCACGTTCGCGAGATAGTGGCACGTCCAACGGGAGTCTTGTGCTGGCTCCACACAATACCGATAGGCTTATAAGTAAGCCCACAGCTAGCATATACATTGCCTGGAGCCCAGCCGCAGCATCAATCGCACGCATGCAATATCCATGCAGAAATGCCCTCTCAAAGATGAGCGGGCAGGCAGAAACTCCAGAGGCCGACCACTACAAGAGTATCGCACTCCACAGCTTCCTTTCGATCGCATTACCACCTCTAGAACTATATATCGCCCCAAGCAAGTTTTCATAAGCGAAGGACAATTCTACGTACCGTGAATGATATAAGAGTGTTTTCCACCTCGAGACCCCATTCCCCGAAAGGCTGAAAGCCAGAACACAACAATAGATCGCAAAGCTTCGCAGATAACCATCCCCACCTCTCCACACAAATCCAAAACCGATACAGACGAAAAAATCACCAAAAATCTTGATTGACAAGCCGCACATTTGGGCAACTTTCTCTCTCTGTCTCTCCGCATGGACCTCCTCTCCCTCCCCCTGTCCCCCTCCACTTCCCTCCCAACGTCGCTGCTGGGAAATTACCTCCCACCACTCAACCCCTCAGCAGCCTCCCCCCTCGAAACGCACCTGCACAAGACATTCAAAGAGGAGTGCTTGCTCTTCGCCAGGAGCGGGGGAACGCTTGAGCTTTGGGGTATCCGAAATGCGGATGGCGAGCTGTCCAAGATAGCCGAGACGAGGTTGTTTTCGCAGGTGCGGAGCATGGCGAACTTCCGGCACCCCGGCAGCAGCCAGGATCACGTGGTGGTTGGCACCACCAGTGGCTCTGTCACTGTCTTTGGCATCAAGGCGGAAACTGGTCAGGTTGTTTTTGAGAAGGTTCACTGCGAGTCCTTCGGGAAGAGCGGCGTCCGGAGGGGCACACCTGGACAATATGTGGCGGTGGACCCTGCCGGTCGTGCCTTGATGATCGCCGCCGTGGAAAAGCAGGTGAGTTTTTTTTTTGAGTTATGAGTTTTGAGTTTTGAGTTTTGTTGTTGTAGAATGTCCTGAATGTCCTGAATGTCCTGAATGTCCTGAATGCCCTGAATGTCCTGAATGTCCTGAATGTCCTTTCGTTCTTGGACACACACTGCCAATTGTGAATTCTTGCCTCTTCACCAAAAACACGCTCCAAAAACAACGCTAACCGTCCAGCCTGCCCTCCCTCACCCACTGCACCCACTGCACCCACTGCCCATAGAAATTCTGCTACGTACTGAACCGTGACGTCTCCTCTCGCCTCACAATTTCCTCCCCCCTGGAGGCCCACAAATCCTACTCAATAACCTTCGACTGCGTCGGCGTGGACAACGGCTACGAAAACCCCATCTTCGCGACGCTCGAGGTGAACTACGCGGACGCGGCCAGCGACCCCACGGGGAAGAAGATCGCCCAGGCCAAGAAGATGCTCACTTATTATGAATTGGACTTGGGATTGAACCATGTTAGCCGTAGGTGGACTTCGCCTGTGGCGCGTCTTGCCAACAAAATTGTCGCTCTTCCTGGCGGTACTAATGGTCCATCTGGTGTACTTGTTGCGTCTCACAATACTATTTCATATCATAATGAGGGCCAGAAGAAGTCAGTTGAGTTGACACTTCCAAAGAGAATCCACAATCCCGAGGATCGACCCCCCATAATTTCAACCATGACAGTCCACAGGCAGAAAAAGAATAAATTCTTTGCACTGATCCAGACCGAGTTTGGCGACGTCTTCAAAATTAGTGTGAAATCAGACAAGCCGACTGCCGACGGGAGCTCTCCCCAGGTGACCGAGCTCATTGCGGAGCTTCTGGACACAATTCCAACGACCACTGCACTCAACGTGACCAAGAAGGGCTTGCTATTTGCCGCTTCAGAGTTCGGAGACCACGCCCTTTACCAATTCGACCGCATTGATCTATCGTCCGTCCCCGCGCGCAACTCTTCCAAGAATGCGAACGGCGCAAATGGTAAAGGTAAAACCCCCGTCTTCACCCCCTCCTCAACTCTCACCAACCTGCACCTGGTTTCCTCAAGTAAATCCCTCACCCCCGCCACCTCCCTCCTACTCGGCGAGTACGCCGGAGGGGAGATATCTCCTCAGCTGTACGTCGGATGCGGTCGCGGCGGTCGCTCGTCGCTCCGCGTGCTCCGACACGGCGCCTCCGTGAAGGAGTTCGCCGCCAGCGAGCTCCCCGGGAGGCCCTCAGCTATTTTCACCATCAAGAACGACGACAACGACAATGACGGGCAGCACTCCGACGATTCCGACTCCGACGACGAAAACGACGGACCCACTGATAAGTACATCGTCGTGTCGTTCACCGATGCGACCCTCGTTCTCTCCATTGGGGACACGGTTGAGGAAATTTCTGGCAAGGACTCAGGCTTCTTGACTGATGTGCAGACCATCTGCGCTGGCGCTCTCGGAAATTCTCAGGGTTACGTCCAGGTCCACCCCAACGGCGTCCGACACATTCGATCCAGCACACATCAGCCCAAGGAGTGGCTCTGTCCCGGCCTGAAGCGCATCCAGACCGCCGCCATCAACGACAATCAGGTGGCTGTCGCTCTGGCGGGGGGGGAGGTCATCTACTTTGTCATGGACAGCGAGTCTGGGGTTCTTACGGAGGTCGACAACGGCACCAAGGATCTCGACTCAGAGATCACTTGCTTGTGCTTCTCACCCAGGAAGAAGGGACACCTCAATTCTGACTACATGGCAGTGGGAACCAAAGACAACACTGTCAGAATCCTCTCTCTCACCTCTCGAAACAACTCCCTTTTAACAACCAAGTCTTCCCAGTCGCTCAAAACCCAGCCAACTTCTCTATCGCTGCAATCCATGCTCGGCGAGAAGAACCAGTTCGACACTTATCTGACTGTCGGCTTGAGCAATGGCTCCGTGCTCTCAACCAAAATGGACGACTCCACTGGCTCCCTCTCCAACACCCCAACCCTGAAGTTCCTCGGCTCGAGACCGGTTAAAGTCCACAACGTAGTCACCGAGGGCAAGAACTGCGTTTTGCTACTCTCATCAAGGAGCTGGATTCTCCACCCTGCCCCCTCAGGGAAGCACCAAATTTCCCCCCTCAGCTACTCCTCTCTTGACCACGCCGTCATGTTCAATTCCCCAGGCATCCAGGGCGGCATAGTCGCGACGGCGAATGAGACCTTTCGGATCATTCAGATCGAGGACGTCGACCAGCCGTTCAGTCAGGTCAAGGTCCCCCTTCGCTACACCCCAAGGCAGACCTGCCTCATCAACAACATGATCGCTGTAGTGGAGGCGGATCACAATGAGCTCAGCGAGGACAAGAAGAAGGAGAAGGCCGACTTCCAGACGAGCGGGGGCAACAACAGCAACGAGAACATGATGGAGGACGGCAGCGACAGTGACAGCGACGACGAGACGGCCAACAAGAAAACTTTTGTCCGCGGACCTCTTCCCGAGGTGAAGGGAACCTGGGGGAGCTGCATTCGCCTTCTCGATCCCAAGCAGAACGGCGACTGCGTCGATGTCGTCGAGCTCGAAGATAATTGCGCGGCCCTGTCGGCTTGCGCTGTTCACTTTCACTCCAAGTCCAGCGAGGTTCTCCTTGCTGTTGGTGTGACTCAATCCATGAAAATGCATCCTGTCAGCTCTGAGCAAAACTTTGTCGATCTTTATCGCATAGTCGACAATAGGCTCACTTTCATCTACCGCACCAAGGTGGATGGCGGGATTGTCATGGCAATGACGCAGTTCCAGGGGAAGCTTCTTTGCGCAGTGGGCCCCTACCTCCGCCTCTATGAGATGGGCGCCAAGCAACTGTTGAGAAAGTGCGAGCTTCGGGCAGCCTCTCCTAACAGCGTCTTCAAGACTCTCGATGCTTGCGGCGACCGCATATTTGCTGGAGATATGCATTCTTCTATGAAACTCCTCAAATACGATCCCGCCTTGAACCGAATGGCAGTCGTCTGCGACGATCTCATGCCGAGGGCAATGGTGGCCTCACAGATTCTTGACTTTGGGACGGTCGCTGGGAGTGACAAATTCGGTAACTTTTTTGTTCTCAGGGCTCCCAAAGATGTTGATAATGAAGCTGTCGGGACTGGTGCCAGGGCCCTTTGGGACATGGGAAGGAATGAGGGGCACAAATTTGAATGCTTGTGTCACTTCCATGTCGGCGAGATTGTCACAGGAATGAAGAGGGGCACACTCATCCCCGGAGGCACGGAAGGAGTAATTTACACCACGATCAGTGGCAGAATTGGCGCTTTCCTCCCCCTAACTAACAAGGACGACGTTGAATTTTATCAAGGGCTCGAGAGCAGCATGAGATTGCAGGTGCCCAAGCCTGTCGGCTTTGAGCCTGTAGCCTTTAGGAGCAGTTTCGTTCCTGTCAAGCATGTCATTGACGGCGAGTTGCTGGAACTGTATGGGGAGCTAAAGGCGGACGAACAGAACAAAATTGCGGACAAGCTTGACAGAACTGTGGAGGAGGTCTCAAAGAAGTTGGTGAGCATGACGTCAGGGTTAATATGAACTTCAATTTCGGGGTCGATGCATTTTGGGTTAATACAATGGGTGACCCTGACGAAGATATTTTGCCCAGAAAAGCTCCCCTTCTCTTTCATTATTTTTTATCAGCATTATTTCCTAGGAGCTATTTGCAACCTTCGAGCCAGTGCCAGTTTTATTCTTCTGTTTCATCATTTTCGCTATTTTCCAGTTTTCCTGGTACATTTTCAGTTTTAGCGGAATTATTAGTGGAACTGGGAAAAGTTTCAACCTCCTCTGCTCGAACTCGGTTGCAACACGGCGGACCTGTACTCTCCCTTCATTCTTGCCAGTCCCAGGCTTCAAATGGTAACGGACCAAGAAGAAGAAGGTGTGTGTAGGCGGTGAAGACAATCCAGTATCTGCAGGCATTTCCCCGCCAATAGCAACCTTGTACGATAGCTGGATATCAGCGTTAGGATCCGGGTTCTTCATCAAGTCAAAGTAACGCACTCCAGTTAGTCTGTTGCCAAATATCATCTTGTTACCAAAAATATCTGTGGGACCCCAAACAGTGAAGAAGTTCTTCTCATCGTTTTTCGTAAAACCCTTCATATTAGGAATAATACTTTCCCATGTTTCCGGAATTCCGACGAGATCAATAAAGTCTTCAATCGAACCATCAACCCAGCCAGTTGTGTCAAGCAATTTTGCTCTTTTTACACAACAGCAAGGTCCAATAATGCAACCCATGCTGAAAAAACCAATAAAAGGTACGATATATGAAAGCTTTTTAGGGGTCTAAACAGGAATGCAATCACAACAAAGTGGTAAAAGTGGGTGTGGAAACCACCTTACTTGCTTCCGTGTTTTTCGAGTTTTCAGTTTTCATTTCGAGTTTTATTTTGTATTTCATCTTCGATTAGAAATGCCATACCGTGAATCATCATCAGCTTCTGGAAGTAAAACGTTTTTTTATTTTAGAAATAACCCTTCAAAAACTACAAAAATCTGGGTTTCTTCTCACGGTTCTCAGGTACAACAACAACAGCTGCAACAGCAACAACAGCAGCAGCAGCAACAACAAACACAAAGCACAATCAAATTCTATGGAAAAGGCCCAACCATTGAAACGAATGTAAGCCAACAGAAGGTCAGGACCCGACCCCGGGGTGAAAAACAGAATCCTCATCTTCCGAAAATGATGATGACATCCCCGAGAAGAGCTTCTATGCCGGCGACTGCTTCAGTAAAGTTTGGTGGCGAGACAATCAATAGTAAAGACCTTGTGAGTCCCTTGACAATTCCTACAAAGCCAACTTCAACTTTTGGAGGTGGTCAAGGAGGATACCGAAGCAATTCCTTCAGCATTGTCGCCAATGACCAACAACAACAAGAAGAAAATCAAGAACAACAAACATCGCCGGCCAACCACATTCATAACACTTTGAAACTACAATCAAGGATTAAAACGCTAGAGAAGGAGGTTAACCTCAAGAACGGAGTCATTGAGGAACTCCAAAAGGAGATGAGTAAACTCAACTTATCAGAGCAAAAACAATCAGAAACTGTCAATCAGCTGAACACAAACCTCAGTGCTCGAACGAAAAAGCTAAACGAGACAGAAGAAAAGTTATTAAATTTGCAGTCTGCTCAAGAAAAATTGCAAAACTTGACCATTAGCGAGAGCAGACAAAGAAAGAGAATACAACAATTGGAGGAGGAGAAAAACTTGATAGAAGACACGGTGACAGAAAAATTTGAGAATATGCTGAAAAATTTCGAAGCGGAGAGAAACAATGCCCTAGCGCAAAAAGACGAGACAGAGAAAGAACTGCTTGCCATGATCCACAGAAAATCGCAAACAAAAACAGTGACAGTCACGAAAACTATCAAAGACGACGACAAATATTTGGCAGAGATGGATGGTCTGAACAAAACAGTCAGTAGCCTTCAACAAGATCTTACAACCTCCAAGAATGCATTTCAAGACAAATGCGGCGAGTTGCATGAACTGCGTTCGAAACTCGATCAGACATCCTTAACGCTAAGCAAGAAATCTATTGAAAACCAGGCCTTAATTTCCCGTATTAAGGAGCTAGAGGATCGACTCGGCAAATGCCAACAACAAAAGTTCGCAAGCAACCTGAAAATTTCGGAGCTACAGCTCAGTATTGAAAAGCTAGAATCTGCAACTCTGCCTACAATAACCACGATAAACGCGGCTTCATCACCGATTCATCTTCAGTCTATTGAAGTTAACAGGGGCAGTGATTCATTTCAGTGGAAAGCAGCAGAAACTAACCCCAAAGTACAACCCTTATCTCCAGCTCCTGCTCCAGCTCCTGCTCCTGCTCCTGCTCTTGCTCAAGAGAAGGCTTCTCTGGCAGATTACGTGAAGGAGGAGATCAAGACGGCCATTCAAGCTGAGATGAAAGCGATTCAACAGCACTCGCACATTCTAAACCTGACGAAGCAAGCCTCCATGCGAGAAGCAAAAATACAGAGCGACGAGATGAAATTAAGACTAGATGCAGCAAAGACACAACAAGATATTCTCCTTTTCTCGATTCAGGCGATGGAACAGAAAATGATAATGTTTGACGAAAAGGTTGTGAACAAAATGGCAAAATCAAGGCAGCAGCAGATGCGGGATTTGAAAGAGGGTCTCGCGAAAAAAATGCAAGAGCTAGAGCAGCGCTCTTCAAGAACAATATTTGACACGGCAGAGCGTTTGCTCCATGTAGACCTGCCTCGAGCGAAGAAGACATGGAAGGAGTGCAGCGAGACCAGGGAGAGACTCGTAGAGAGGCATTTGAGTTGAGCAAGTACATAACGAATTATCTTATGAGTAGGTAGCTAGGGGTAAAATTTAGCGACCCCGAAAATTTTTCGGAATTTTTGGTGTAGCAGCAATATCCCATCGACGTAATGGAAAATTTAAGGTTTGGCAGAAAACGATCCATCGACGTAATGGAAAATTTTAAGGTTTGGCAGAAAACGATCTTTTTTATTACTGCTGGCCGCGTTTGCAAAACTTTGTGTTGTGTACCTGCGCATCTGTGTATTCCTCCAAATATAATAACGAAAACCGAGACGGAATCTCATTTACACTCCATCGCGTCAACATCAAACTTCTATCAACTAATGGTACAACAGCCTTTTGAGGGTTGGCCCCCGCCTCCCAGGGGTGTCGCTTGGATGAAACTGTGACCAGAACTGTAATGAAGTTTGTCGCTAAATGCCGTTTCGCACAGCTTCGCCCCGCTCTCATCGCTGAAACTTAACCGCCGGCCTACTTTTTTAGGCTCTATGTGCTCCCCGCTGGGCGTCACGAAGCTGCTCTCTTTCTTCAGAAGACTATTTCGACGCGGTCGATCTCCCTCTAATCGGATACTGGATTCAAGGTTTTCAGTGGACTGGAGTTTGGTCTGGCTTGCAGCCTCTTCATTACTTACTTCTTCGTTTTCGTGAATACTTGTCTGGGAAGGGGAAGCTGTCATTGGATTGTCAGTTTCACTGACATTATTTTTATTGTCCCTTCTGGTTTCCCCAGAGCCAGCATCATTATTCGTAGCCGTATTATTATTGTCGACCGGATCTTTCTCCGGCTGTTCCTCCTCAACCCCAGCAGCGACCCCCATTCCTTCCAATTCATCCTCGTCCATCACAGTTTCCTCTGTGCAGTTACTAATATCACTGGAGGTGCTGTCTTGTGGCTTAAGGAGTTCAGATTTTTCAAATTTAGTTTCTACAGCAGCTCCGTCTTCCGATTGTATTGCTGGAATTACAGGCGAGGGCATCAGGGGGAATGGGGATTCCCAGGCAGTTTTTATGTTGTCACGTCAACACCAACTTTGGAGAAATAACAGCCCCCTGCCTGGGGTATTTTGAGTTGAAATAAGGGTTACCGAGTACCGACAGAGGATAGTTTAAGCGAAAATGACGTTTCTTATTCCCGAATATTCATTTATTTACACATCTGTAAATTAGCAACTCTCCGACCAATCCGCCCCGGCCACAACTTGGCCAGGTCACATGTTGCATATCCTGCCCTAGTACCTCAAAGGCCCCAAATTTGAGGATCGAACCTGGTAAAAAATTGATTTTGAGGAAAAAAAAGCATTGTTAATGGAACCAGAAATATGTTCACGACACACCAGTATAAGAAAGCTGGGTTAGACAGGGGACGGGAGCGGTTAAAAAAAGCGAAGGAGAAGTTGGAGAAAGATGATCATTTTGAACGTGGTGCAACAATCCAAAATCGGAGGTCAACTAGGAACAAAAACAAGCTCAACTCCGCTATTAACGCAGCGAACAGGAGAAAGTATTCATGGGATAGCGATGACAAGGTTGCGTTCGATGGTTTGCTGGGAAACAGCAGCACCAGCACCAGCAACTTGATGAGCGGAGTTAGCTCGGACAAGCGTCCGAGGAGTAGTAGCTCTGGTTTTGAGTCAGTTAAACGCAACAGCCTGACCAATTCGATATCATTGAAATCAATGGATAGATACAGTGACAGACAAACAAACGCAATTTCGTTGTCCTCTTCTTTGTCACGAAAACAGTCATCCACATTCCGTCTGGAACAACAGGGCTTGGCGAGGGGTGCCCTCCGACCTTCCTATGTAAAGCAGGTGGCGCAGACCACTCCTACTGCAACAATTTCTACAAATACGAGCGACAGAAGCAAGGCGACACGAAACAGTGCCTCTGCCTTTCTGGACAACGCTTTTGTACATTCTGACAATGCCAGTAGTTACAACAAGCTTGATAACAACAATGAGAGTGACAATGACAGCGACACAGACAGCGATTCTGACGATGGCCATCCGTACGAAGACAACAATAAATTTCTCAGCACAGGATTCGCTCCCTCAGAACGGAGAAAGCGACGATCCAAGCTCCGGGAGAAGTTAGACTACGCAAACCAGAATAGCCAGAGCTGGAAGACTGCTCTGTTCTCCTGCGGCAGTAACCACTCGTCGCAGCTTGCTCATAGTAAGAAAAAGGGGATCCCATTCGTGCCCAACCTTTGCCGAGTTGGCGTCTCGCAAGTTGTCAATCATATTACTTCAATTTGCTCCGGTGGGACGTCGACTTTTTTCATCACACACGCACAGGATGTGCACTGCTGGGGAACTGGACCCCTTGGTGGGGCCGACACAAGACAAAACTCGACTAAGAGCAGCGCGAACATGTCTGAAGCCTGGAAATCTACATGTCAAATCCCCACCAAAATCCCCAACCTAAAACACGTTTCTGTTGTGTCTGCGGGCCTAGCACACGCTGCAGCAATTACCAACTCCGGCATCATATTCACTTGGGGGCTTGGATCCAACGGCAGGCTCGGACACGGTGATGAGCACAACCGACCTTGGCCCACCAAGCTAACCATTAGCGAGGAGCACTTCAGCGACAATAAAACCCAAACAACAGGTGATGCACACACTCAATCGTGCGTATTCGACGTGTCATGCGGGGAGAGACATACACTGATTCTGGTAGAAAAGAGTGTCATGGAAGAGAAAAACAGTGGTAGTGGCGCAGGAGGCTTTGGCTGGGTTCCACCCGCCAACAGCGAAGAGGCCAAGGCTTTAAATGGCGTCCGGACGGGTGTTTTGATGGCGTTTGGGAGCAACAAAGGGGGACAGCTGGGAACCGGGGATATTGTCAATCGGCTGTCCCCCGCAGAGGTGACATGTGCGGCTTGGCGTAGGGGAGCGGCGGTGTGCCAGGTGAGCGCGGGAATGCACCACACATTGGCCGTTGCCGTGGTTGGGAACGCAAACATACATCCGGTGAAAAGGAGGGTATACGCGTGGGGATGGGGTGAACATGGAAGACTCGGGGTGGGCCACGAGGAAATGCAAGCAAGTCCAACCGAGGTTGCAATTTTGAGCCATAGGAATGTCATGCAAATTTGCGCGGGAGAGCAGCACAGTCTAGCGAGAACCGCAGGGGGGGATGTCTATAGCTGGGGAAACAACAAATTTGGTCAACTTGGCTTGTGCCTAAATGGCGTGAATCTTCCGTGCAATTTGTTGCCGCAAAAGCTCGACGGATTCGGTGACGAGGAGGGAGACGAAATTGTGAGTGTCTGTGCAGGATCGAGGCACAGTGGCGTAGTTACTAAGGGGGGGAGGGTATATATTTGGGGTTACGGAGAGGAAGGGCAACTTGGAGACAACAGCGAGAAAAGCAACCCGAACCCCAGGATATTAAATTATCCTGATATCAACAGTGTGCCGGGGTGCGTGAAGGAGTTAGCTTTGGGTATCAGTCACACCGTAATCTTAGTCGAAAACGAGGGTGCTGTTGGAGGAAAAATTAGGCCGGTCGCCTTGGTGAACGAGACTAAACCCAGTCCGAAGGAAGTGAAGCACGATGTAGTTAAAGAGAAGGAGGACAATTTGAAAAAAGAGGAGGTAAAGCGAATGCAGGATGAGTTCTTGAAAGAACAACTGAAAATTGAGGAAGCAAAAATAGCCGCCAACAGGAAGAGGCAAGAGGAGAACGAAAGGCTCTTTGAACGGCAGCTCAAATTGAGACGAGAGAAGGAAGCCATTACGATGAAAAAATTCGAGCTGCGGAAACAGAGGAAAATCGAAGTGGACCTCAAGAAAGAGGCCAAGATGGTTGTTACACCTACTTCGCTGGTAGACGACACACCGAGAGAACTAACGACGAGTGAAGAAGCGAGTGTCAACAGCGAAAGCAAGGACGACAACAACGAAGAGAGCGAACCAGTTGCTGAAGAAGTTGTAGTGACTTTCAGGCCTACAACTCCTAGCAACGTCAGCTTTGGGAAGAAACAAAGTTATGATCAGATCTACTACCACCCCGATCAACCTGTCGAAAAGTGCTTTGTTGCAAATACTGCTAGAAGAAGCTTAGCTAGAAAAGCTCTAAAGAGCGGAGGAGGCGCTCGTGCCAAAGATAATACTGCTTACTTGACGAACGGCACAGGTGTGAGAGGGAATGGTGCGAAACATTTTTTGCAGATAGATAACGCGGAGAACGAGGTGGTGGGGGAGCGGCCACGTACGCCAAGCATTTTGCGAAACAAACTCACTTCCCAGCAGGTAGATACAAATAACAGCAACGCCCTCGCACAACTGCGGCAAAAGAACGTTGGTGCCCGCAAAGGGAGTGGTAGGCCAAAGCGGAACAGCTCCTGAGCCCGTCGGGAAAGCCGATTGCCGATAATATATGGGTAAGAATTGGGCAATCGCCGGCAACAAAAAAAGAAATTGCATTGCGTACTGTAACAACAACAAACTGTTGCTTTTGCTTGCTATTTTTTACTGTTCTCTTCGCAAAATTAGAGTTCATCCCCATTGACCTCTTTTTCACCATCCTCAGCATTATCGTTCTCATCTTCGGCGTCCGCTTCATCGTCCGCGTCGTTCTCGTCCTCTTTCTCCTCCCCCTCTTCCTCTCCTTCCCCTTTCTCACCCTCACCCTCACCCTCACCCTCTCCCTCACCATCAACCTCCGTCTCGTTCTTTTTTGGCGGCTTGGGCTTGGGCTTTTTGCTCAGCTTGGTGACCAGCACGTCGACTGGTCTAGTAAGTGAAGCAAGGTCAGCGCTCTTGAAAGCAGGAGTTTCCCACGCATTCAGCTTGCTCTGTTCCTCGATTTTCCCCTCGAGTTCCTTCTCAACCTCGTCAACTTTATCGAAGACATCTTGCCTCTCCTCCTCTGTCACTTGGGGCATTTTCGCTTCCCACTTCTCCATCAGCGCGCGAATCTTAGACAGGCGCTCTTTGATCGCGGTGACAAACTTAGGACGGTCGGCGGCCTCGCTGACGCGGAAGTAGATGGCCTCAGCCGGCTCGCTGAGCTCCTCATATTTGGCGTTAAATTTATCAATGTCAGCGTCGTAGCCCTCGTCATCCATCCACTCCTGTTGCGCCTCGGCGAGTTTCAGAAGGGACTCCCTCTGCTCCTCGTTGGTGACCTTGGCGATCTCCTCCTCGTTGTCCATGAGCTGATTTTTCACGGCGTAGATGTAGGATTCGCACTTGTTCCTTGCCTCCTCGAGGTCAGCCCTCGCCTTGTCCCTCGCAGCGAGGGTGCGCAGCTTGGATCTCGACTTCTTCATCAGATCGTCAGTGTAGGGGGAGAGAGAAGCAGCATAATATGTGTTGATCTTCAAACTCTGTTTGTGAGTCTTGGTTCGCTTCTGCATCTCCATCTTGGTGGCGGTTTTCTTCTTCCTTTTCTTTTTGGGTTTGCTGCTTTTCTTGGACTTGGATTTGGATTTGGTGGACTTGGAGTCATCGTCGTTGCCATCCACGGTAGAATCAGCATTGTCAGCATCAGCATCGTCAGCATCAGCATCGTCAGCATCAGCGTCAGCGTCGTCTTTATCGACCTTCGACTCATCATCCTTGTCATCATCCTTGTCATCAACCTTGGCCTCTTTGCCATCCTTCCCCCCCTCCTCTATTGCTCCATCGTCTTCGCTTTCGTCTTCCTTGGAGACTGCGGCAGTCTCCTCCTCCTCCTCCTCCTGCTCTTCTGGCTCCTCATCTTCGTATTCGTCGAGCTCGTAGGTAACTTCGACCTCCTCCTCGATCTCTTCTTCGAGAACAGCGTGTGCGCTCACGAGACGGGTGATCCCACTTCCGCTCAGCTCGAACTGCATGCTGACCTTAGGCTTGCCGAGGTTCTTCTCGGCCATCTTCTTGGCGAAGGCCTTCACGCCCGTGACATTGTAGTTCACCAAGCTCTTCTCGGTGCCCTCAGGTAGGAGCGCGGAATCTTCGTAGCAGATTTCAACGCTAATGTCGCAGTCGTGCGTGAAGGCGATTTTCTTCGTCGTGCCAACCTTGCCGCTGGGCTTGAAGATAACTACCTGTTTTGCCCAGGGTTCATCGCTCTTTTCTCCATCAGCCTTGTCGTTCTCGCTGTCACCTTCGCCTTTGTCTTCCTTCTTCTTGTTCTTCCCAAACAGACCTCCAAGGAGACCCCCAGACGAGCCGCCTTCGCCGTCTTCCTCAGTGTCCTCCATCTCTGTGAGGCGCACGCCCACGGGGAAGACGTTAATGTCAGTCATGCCCACCTTGCGGACTCTGAAAGCGGTGGAAATGTTTGCGCCGTGGAAGGCAGCTCCAAGTGCCATCGACTCGTCAGAGTTGATGTGCATCCCGAGCTCCATATTGTTGATGTTCTTCTTGATCTTTTCCTGTACCCTCGGGACCCTCATTCCCCCGCCGATCATCTCCACATCATTGACGTCAGCGATGGTCATATTGGCCATGTCCAGGGCCATTTGGATGGGCTCTGTGGCGCGGTCAAAGAGACCCTCCTGCTTGCACAGCTCCTCGAATTTTTCGCGAGAAAGCTCGCTCTTGAAGTCCGTGTCGTCGTGGAGAGACTCGATGTAGATGGGGACATTCGTGTTGGCTGACAAGACCTCCTTCACCTTAGTCGCCTGCAGGCGGAGCTTGGTGGCAGCGCGGGGGAAGTCGAGAACGTTTCCTTTTCCCCACTTCTTGTTGAATTCGTCGGCCAGAAACTTTACGATGACGGCATCGAAGCGGCCGCCACCAAGCGTAGCATCCCACCCCTTTCCGAGAACTTCAAATCCACCGATCTTCTTCTCGTCTTTCCCGGATTTCACGGACCAGCTGTAGAACTTCACAATGGACACCTGGGTGCCCATTCCTCCCAAGTTGTAGAACATGACGACCTTGGGCTCCTCCTCGACCCTGTCCATGCCGTAGTGCAGAGCGGCAGCAGTGTTTTCCTATGATGATCGTGTACGTTTTTTAAGTGTGAGAGGTGTGTAACGTTGTTTGCAGCATTGTTTGCTGCGTTGGGTGTGCAGTTTTGTGTACAATTTGTGCTCACCTCAATTAGAGAAAGAACATTCAGGCCCCCCAAAGCGGCCGACTTGGTGAGCGAAACACGCTCCTGCTGAGTGTAAAACATCGGCACAGTGAGGACTGCATCTTGCTTCGGCTTCTTCCCCTTCGAAGGGGGAATGGGCTGCCCTGTCACTTCCTCAATGTAAGCCTTGGTGATCTCAGTAGAATACGACAGGAGCATGGCAGACAGCTCTTCAGGAGTGTAGTACTTGATCGGATCGCGCTCAATTTCTAGCATGACACGGGGAGCACCAGTAGCAATAGAAGTAGAATCACCACCTTCTCCGTCTTCCTCAGTGTCCTCGGAGGATTCCTCGAAATCCTCGTACAAACGCTCTTCCCCAGTTACGCTAAAGTGACGGTCAGCAATCTCCTTCACTCCCGGGTGCGAGGCAGAACGACCGAGCATCCTGTTAAAACTCGCGGCCGTCCTATGAATTCGATTGGCGGTTGCCCGGTTAGAATTGCGGTTGCTTACTGCAGAGCATTCCGGAATGGAAAAATTTAAACAAAACAATGAACTTCTGAAAAAGTGACAAGTGGCACTCTTGCATGAATGCAATACAATTGAACTCACCTCAAAGGCTTCCTTGCGATGAGCGAGCTCGCATCGCTACCATAAAAGCGGCTGCCCTCGTCGAAAAGAATCATGGTCTCGGTTTTCCTCTTGCTGTGAAGGTTTGTCACAATGGAGAGGGGCGAACCTCGGCGAACCAGGGCGATTTTTGTGTACAGCGACCCCATATCAATGCCGATGATCGACTGGGACCATGCCAACGCCAGCAAGAGAGAAAAAGTCACGTACAGGAGAAGGGCAGACGACATAGTGCGAGTTGTGAGGCTTGAGGGGGACAAACAGTGGAGAGCCAGCAAAAGACGATGCGGATGTTTATTCTAGGGATGTCGATTTTGAGAGAGTGAAAAGTGTTCGAGACGGAGACAAATTTGTCACTTGCGTGGCGTGGGTTCCCGGAAAACAATTATATATATTTTCTCGTAAGAGCATTTATTGTCCCCATGGCGACCTCGGTCGGACTCGAGGCGTCCGGGCGTCCGGGCCCAGCACGTGCCACGGACGGGCCACAATTAGAGTCTGCAACTTGATCCAAAATATCCAGAACGACAACTCTCCGATTTTATCATCACATTCACGTTTGTTGGTCGATTGGGAGTTTTTTTAATTGAAAATTGTAGTTTGTTTTTGTGTCTCCTTTAAGACTAATTTTTTAGGAAGGAATTTAACTCCTCCCTATTGGTGATGGAATCAGCAATGGCCGTAGACACTACGCCTCCACCGCAATCACCGCCATTAGCAGCAGCAGAACTGCCCCTTCCTCGTTGGGATGCCAGTGATGAACCTGGGACCCATTTCTGTGAATTCAAGGAGAAATACCACGGAGACCCTCTGGATAATGATACATACAAAACAGTAAGTGAGCCCTGAATTGCTTGTGCGCTCGACCCGTTCTCTGCCATTTCATGTAATTGCGCGCATGCACTCATGTGGCACACTATTGTAGTCGACATTCTTTGGTTTTTTGTGGATGTATTTTTTCATGATTTTTCATGACTTGCTTGGGTGCTTGATTCCCCCGCTGATTTCTGCTCATGTCCTCACTTCCTTCTACCTTTATACAATCGACTCACCCCTTACGCGCTCACTATCGTACTCAGGAAAAAGTAAGAGACGTCTGGTTAGAACCATCTCCATCAGAATTCAGTCTCAGGCTCCCAAACTACTCGAACGAGAAGAAAAAAGCCAAATCTCAACCTCCTGGCTTCCGGCCAATTGTGGCCAAGGCCATTGGCTACCCCACGAAGCTGACCCACCTTACCTCTAGGATAAAGTGCATCAAAGATTTCGTCGCCGCCCACCCAGAAACGCAATTCATGACCGTCGTACGGCAGGTCCCTACCAAGTATGTCACTCACATGCTCTTTTTGTATGCCAGGGTGCTGCCCGTTGGAGAGGACAAAGCTTTCGACAAATTGGTGGACGAATTTGTCGGAGGAGAAGGCGGCGACGAATTCAGGAGGGAGAGGTTTAAATATCTACCTCAGCTGCCGACGGCTCCATTCATTGTGAAGAACAGCCTTCGTGCGTTGGGAGGTCACAGACCGGTTTTAATAGGCAATGGCTACTTGGAGTGCAGCTACTACTCTGGGTCCAACTACTTTGAGGTTGACATTGACATTTCCTCGAGCTCCGTTGCTAAAACGATCGCAAATACCGTAGTTGGGCGCTGTGACAAGGTTGTAATCGACGAAGGTTTTGTTATTGAAGGTCGGGCAGAGGATGAGCTCCCCGAAAGGTTGCTAGGCTGCCACAGATTTGTTTACTGTGATCTCAAGGGCAGGACCACCATGTGGAAAGAGGGGGACTTGGAGAGTGTGGATGATACAGAAGTACCGAAGGACAAGGACAAGGACAAGGACAAGGACAAGGACAAGGAAGGGGAGACAATGGACGAAAAGAAGTAAACTAAACTATAAAATAGAACTTTACAGAGTGAGGGATGAGGGAGAGAGAAAGAGAGGTGCTTTCAAAGGCCAAAGGCATGTACGTGCTTCAATCTTTAGCTATCATCTTAGCTATCATCTTAGCTATCATCTTAGATTCTTAGCAGCAAGTTGTGTGGGTCCCTTTTGTCCTTTATTATTTTGTCCTACTCCCCTCTCCTCTAGCAACAAAGAAAATATTCCATTCCCGTCACTCTGCCGCCAGCTTCGCCGGGTTACCGCAGACAAGAATGACGCTATCTCCCCTCAAAAACATTTTGCTCACAAACCTATCCCTCCCCACTACCTTGCCTCCCTTCCCTCCCTTTCCCTTCACCACCTCGCTCCACATCTCCTTCACATCAACCAGCACCATGTTAAAGTGCCTGTCAAATGCCTTGACTCGGCACAGCAGCTTGTGGTTGGAACGGAGGTTTATCAGTATTTGAGTATTGGATTTCACGGCATTGAGGAGGAGGGAAAGAGGACCGGAGGTGAAGGTGTCTGGCCCAGGAGTTGTGTGCAGAGCCAGACTCGGCACAGTCCGCTTGTCGTCAATACTCGCCCTGCAAAAAGGGGAGGCGAGGTGAGTATGGTTATAAAATGACTGGAGGCAAAGGAGGGCACTTACATTGGGCTATATAATCAAGCGAAGATGGGGTCACTGCTATCCACGGTATTGTATTTTACTGGATTGTGGGTTAAAAACGCCGGGGTGGTACTTTGAGAGGTAATAGAAGGAGGAATTCGGGGTAATTTGTGCCGATTATCGAATTAAATTGTGTGGCTTCCGGATTTGTGTGCTCCACGACTTCGCTAGCGGGGAGTAAGCCCACATCCACGATCAAGGTATGTAATAGTCGTTCGCTCATGAAAACTTGACCATGGCGAGCTAGTCGCACTTGGATGGCCCGTGCGGGTTATTGACCTTTTCCAGTCATAACTCTTGTCGTGGTTGGCTGGACAGCTGTGGCCTTTCAGCTTGTCATTCGAGAGGTTCCTGCTGACTGGATTTATTGTATTCGAGCCGGATGCTGCGGCTCAGGCCGTAACAAAGCCTGTAATACCCGCACACCCTGTCTTGATCGCATTGATGATTTGTGGGTCTAGCATAAGGGCCTCGCTGATCGATCCACTATTTCGCGAACCTGGATAGCGAGGCCTGATTGTCATCTTATGGTGGACAAATCGTCTTATAACTGCGTATTGTGCTTTATATGGTCATATAAGCTGCCATTGACGTGCCTATATTGGCAAAAAACGATCAAAGGGTCCAAGCATCCTTTTCATAGTTTCACTCCCCACCCTCCAACAATCTCTGCCCCCGTAAGCAGCAAATCTAACACGACGTCCACCTTTAACGCAGCTAATAACAGACAACTACGACATCGAATAGCTAGAAATGAAGATTAATATTGCATCCCCCCAGACTGGGCTCCAGAAGCTCATTGAGATTGATGATGAGAAGACTCTGCAACAATTGTATGACCGCCGAATGGCCCAGGAGGTGGACGGAGGAATCCTCGGAGAGGAGTTCGAGGGCTACGTCATGCGAATCAGCGGTGGAAACGACAAGCAGGGCTTCCCCATGAAGCAGGGAGTGTTGACTAATACCCGGGTGCGCCTTTTGCTCACCAAAGGACTTTCTTGCTACAGGCCCAGGAGGGCTGGAGAGAGGAAGGTGAGTTTTAGTTGTTTGTTTGTTCGTCGTCTTTTGCGAGGGCGAGCACTCGACTTGGCGAGTACTCGACTTGGCGAGTACTCGACTTGGCGAGTACTCGACTCGATCGGTGCTGCTGCTAATTGCGTCTTCTAATTGTGTCTCCAAAAAAAACACTCAAACTCACTCAACTCACTCAACTCACTCAACTCACTCAACTCACTCAACTCACTCAACTCAATCAACTCCTTTCTTTTCTTCAGAGGGCTTCTGTTCGTGGATGCATCGTCGGACACGACATCGCCGTGCTCAACCTTGTGATCGCCAGGAGGGGAGCCAAGGACATCCCGGGACTTACCGACGACCAGACCCCCTGCCGCCTCGGCCCCAAGCGTGCCTCCAAGATCAGGAAGCTCTTCAACCTCGATAAAGGAGACGATGTCCGCAAGTTCGTCATCAAGAGGTCCTTCACCAACAAGGCCGGCAAGGAAGTCACCAAATCCACCAAGATCCAGCGATTAATTACCCCCGTGATGCTCCAGCGCAAGCGCGCCCGTAAGGAGAAGAAGATGGCCTCCGTCAAGAGGAGCAAGAAGGATGCCGCCGAGTACAAAAAGCTCATGGCCCAGCGTGCCGCCGAGCAGAGGGAGGCTCGCCGATCCGCCATCTCCAAGAGGAGGAGCACCCGCAAGTCGCAGAAGCAGGAATAGGCGTGCAGCTAAAAGAAAAAAAAATGATTTGGTTGCCAGAAAAAAGGGTTTTTATAATTTCCTATTTATTGTTGTTTTGTTATTGTTGCCCCCTTTTTTGGAGAGAAGTTTGTGCTTCGGAAAAGTCAACTGAGGTTCCATATGGGTTCTTGCAAGGCATCTCAATCCTAAGTACCTCTCAACGCCATTATGTACAGACGTGAGAGTGCCCCACTTCTCATCGCTCTTAAAAATCGTCTCGCTTTACCACTTTACTCATTCTTTTTTTTTCTATTCGATTTCATCTCACTATCGCTCCTATTCGATCCTCTTCTCTCCTCTTCACTAGAATCCCAAAAACATAAAAAATGTCACCTGAAACCCTTCATCACCTGAAACCTTTGATTGTCTCCAGCCACCTCATTGCACCTTCCGCAAGAACGGTGGCATTGTCAATGATTTCCTCCCTGGTAAACGCGCCTTCCGCCCGTCCCCGCTCTCCGCCCTCCTGAGGTTCGCGTTCACGTTCACGTTCGCGTTCACGTTCGCGTTCACGTCCCCCCCCCCCGCAGCACTTGTTGGCAATGCGCAGGCACTCATCCCCTTCCCTCTCCAGCCTCTCCTTGATGACCTCCTCCTCCTCCTCGTCGACGAACAGACCCCCTCCGCCTCTCCCTCTCCCGCTCTTCATCTCCCTTTCCCTCAACCGCTCGCCCTCCTGACAGAACACGACCATCTTGCTGAGCGCCTTGGCGAGAAGTACGGTGTCCTCCTCCATCCCCTCCACCGTCCTCTTCAGCCCTCCCACCTCCTCCGCCAGCGCCTTGAAGTCCTCCCTCTGCTTCCTCTGCTCCTCCCCCTGCGACCACCTGTCCAGAAAGACGAACCGCGGCAGGGGGCAGTGCAGCACGACCGAGGAGAGGAGGTTCCGCAAGGAAAGACCGACGTGGGACGACCACGAGGGGGAAAAGTATGGGGAGAAATGCGGGTCCAGATGGGGAGAGGGCAAGAACGGCAAAGAGTGCCAGCTTCGGATCCAAGGATACGCAGTCGAAGGGCGGGGAAGCGAAAAAAACGGAGACGAAGAGAGTGCAGCGTTGAAGTTGTTGAAGTTGTTGAAGTTGTTGAAGTTATTGATA
>ERZ651776.1102-NODE-1102-length-34113-cov-4.316077_pt1 | contig 34113 bp, 29 predicted proteins | sample MGYA00514761_ERZ651776 | MGnify/ENA metagenome assembly ERZ651776
CACTTACAGTTTCAGAACCTTCATTCGCCTTTGAAATAACCCCTAAAATACCACCAGCAGTTAAAACTTTATTACCTCTTTTTAAGTTTTCAACCATTAATTTGTGTTGCTTAACTCTTTTTTGTTGAGGTCTAATGAGTAAAAAATAGAATATAATAAAAATGAGGACGAAAGGAAGAAGACCTTGCAGAGAAAACCCTCCGGCTCCTCCTGCTGCGGATTGAGCAAATGCACTTGAAATCATGAGTAACTCCTAGAAAGTAAAATTAATAATATCTTATATAAAAAAAAAAACATAAACACCATAGATAAAATTTAAAATATATATATATTGCTATTTTTATGATTTACTTAGGTTAATTCAAAAATGATTGATGATAATTCGAAACACTTATTAGAACGAATTGCAAATGCCTTAGACAGAATGGCTCCTGCAGAAAAAAAAATTAATAACTTAGATAGAAGTGAAGGTTTTGTGTATGAATCTAAATCAGGTTTAGTTAGACCAATCCTAGAAATTAATAGAATACCAATTGAACTTCTCCAAGGTATAGATTCACAAAAACAAACATTGTTGGATAATACAATTAGCTTTGCCAATGACTTGTCTGCCAACAATGCTTTATTATGGGGAGCCAGGGGGACAGGTAAATCATCATTAGTTAAAGCAGTACATGCAGAAGTTATATTAAAAACAAAATCTGAACAGCTGAAATTAGTAGAAATTCACCGTGAAGATATTGCAGAATTACCCGAACTATTGTCACTTTTATCAAACTATAAAAAATATAAATTTATTTTATTATGCGATGATTTATCTTTTGATGCCGGCGAAAATACATACAAAAGTCTTAAGGCTGCCTTAGATGGTGGAATTGAAGGAAAACCTAATAATGTTATATTTTATGCAACATCTAACAGAAGACATTTAATGCCTAGAGATATGATGGAAAATGAGCAATCAACTGCAATTAATCCATCTGAATCAGTAGAGGAAAAAGTTTCATTATCTGATAGATTTGGACTTTGGATAGGGTTTCATAACATGTCTCAAGATGTTTATTTAGAAATTGTTTTCGCCTATTGTAAAGAATTCAAGATTAGCCTTGAGCAAAATATTTTAAGGTCTCAGGCATTAGAATGGTCCATAACAAGAGGCGCCCGATCTGGTCGAGTAGCTTGGCAATTTATTCAAGACATAGCAAGCAAACAAAAAGTAAAGATTAATTAATCTATATAACTGTTGGGATTAACAGGGTTTCTTTTATATCTAATCTGGAAATGCAAAACATCTTCACTTAAAGAACTGTAACCTATAACTTGTTTTTTTTTCACTGACTGGCCTTGTTTAACATTATATTTAGCAATGTTTGAATAAGCTGTTAACCAACCGTCATCATGTTTTATAAGAATAAGATTTCCAAATTTTTTTATTTGAGAACCAACAAAAGCTATTTTTCCACCGTGAGAGGAATATATAGGTGAATTATTATTTAATTTTATATCTATACCATCGTTATGTTGACCTTTGCCAAAGCTGCCATAGCCTTTAATGATTTTACCTTTAGCAGGCCATATAAAATTTGGAGCATTTTTAATTTTTTTTGCTTCATTAGTTTTATAATTTTTTTTACTTGGTTTAACGTTATAAATTTTTTTATCTATAATTTGATCTATTAGGGAATAATTCCTTTTAACTGGAATTAAAATTTTATTCCCAACTTTTAATATATGATTTTGTTTTAACTTGTTTAGACTTATTACGTCTAATTTGTTTACTGCAAATCTCAAAGAGATTTTATCAAGTGTATCTCCTTGCTTGATAATGTAAATGTTCTTGTTTCTCAAAAATAGAATTTGATTTTCTTTTAAAGAGTAAGGTTTAATCAAATTATTATCTTCAATAATATCTTTAGGAATGACTTTATATTCGTTTGCAATCGAGAATATTGTTTCATTCTTTTTAACGAATATCATTCCATTTGTTGGAATGTTATCTTTTAAAACATTAGATTTATTAAATATTGTAGCTTTTGTTTCTAAAGCAAAATCACCTTTAACATTTTCAATTAACTCTGCAGTTTTACAACTAGTCAGGAACAAAAAAAGTAAAATAAACTTAAACAAAATAAAAAACCTTTTAAAATTTGAATTTTAACAACTTACTTAAAAAATTCAATCCTTATCACTAATTAGCGGAACAAAACTCACTGGACCTAGATCCTCCCATATATCATCAGATCTATTCTTTTTGACTGTAATTTTTTTAAGTCTCTGTCCTGAATTTAAATCACCTACTGGAGCTATACAAATACCATTATATCTAATTTGATTTAACAATCTTCCATCTAATTCTTTAATTGCACACGTTATAATAATATGATCAAAAGGAGCTAATTTTGGCCAACCTAAAAAACCATCACCCTCTTCAGAAACAATATTTGTCAATTTTAGTTTTTTAAAACAAGCTTGTGCATTGACTAATAATGGTTTCAATCTCTCAATTGAATATACCCTTCTAGTCATAAGTGATAATATAGACGCCTGATATCCTGAGCCAGTTCCTATTTCTAATACTATTTCATTGCCCTGAAGCGCCAGTGCCTCTGTCATTGTTGCTACTATAAAAGGCTGACTAATGGTTTGATCAAATCCAATTGGTAAAGGGTTATTTTGATAAGCATAAGAATGAAAATTTGAAGGTAAGAACATTTCTCTTGGAATATACTCTATTGCAGAAAGAACTCTATCCGAAGTAATGCCCATAGATCTTAATGTCATTATTAAATTAGCTTTTTGAATTGAAGTCTCATATAGCATTTTATTTATCTTTTATTTAATTGATTAAATAAAGAAATATTAGTTAGATCTAATGTTAAAGGTGTTAAAGAAATTTTGTTTTTGCTTAAAGCATCCATATCAGTTTCTTGTGTGGTTTGATAAGAGTTTAACATTCTTCCAATTTTATATGAGGTATCTGTAGTGTTAACAAAAATTTCATCAGATTTTTTTTGAGATGCTAATTTTGTATATAAGAAGTTACTGTTATCAGATTCAGATATATTCAATGGAAAATTAACATTAAAATACAATGGAGCCTTAATTTTAAGCTTTAAAAGATTTTTAATAATTTCGACACTATAATTCTTTGAACATAAATATGAATTACTTTTATGGTCTCCTCCGAGTTGACTTAATGCAATAGAATTTATACCCCTTAAAGCACCCTCCATAGCAGCCGCTACAGTACCAGAATAAGAAACTTCATCACCAATGTTACTTCCAGCGTTAATTCCACTTAAAATAAGATCAGGTTTACTAGTATTCATTATATGATTTAATGCAAAAATAACACAATCTGTTGGAGTTCCATCAACTATCCATTCGTATAGATTTTTGTGCTCAAAATTTATCTTATCCATGAGAGTTATAGATCTGGATTTTGCAGATTGATTATGCTTGGGAGACACTACATAAACAGTATCACAAAACTCATAAGCAATACTTTTTAATACTTGAAGACCAACAGCGTCAAAGCCATCGTCATTAGTTATTAAAATTTTATTTATAAAATTTTCCATTTATTTCATATTTGGATTTTGAATTTTAGTAATGCCTTTCATATAAGGTATTAAAACTTCAGGTATTAAAATTGATCCATCTTCTTGTTGATAATTTTCTAATACAGCAATCATAGTTCTACCTATTGCTAAACCAGAACCATTAAGAGTATGCAAAAATTCAATTTTATTTGTTTCTTTATCTTTAAATTTTGCATTCATTCTTCTTGCTTGAAAATCTCCACAATTAGAACAAGATGAGATTTCTCTATAAGCACCCTTTCCATTATTTTGACCCGGTAACCACACTTCTAAATCAAATGTTTTTTTTGCAGAAAACCCAACATCACCTGAACATAATTTCATAACTCTATAAGGTAATTGTAATTTTTTTAGTATAGATTCTGCACAAGAAACTAAAACATTTAATTCTTCATTCGAATTTTCAGGCTCCGTAATAAAAACCATCTCAACTTTAGAAAATTGATGCTGTCTTATCATTCCTCTTGTATCACTTCCAGCAGCACCTGCCTCAGATCTAAAACAAGGTGTGTTAGCAACAAATCTTAAAGGTAATATTTTTTTATCAATTATTTCATTACTGACTATGTTTGTTAATGGAACTTCTGATGTTGGTATTAACCACCTATTATCAATAGTGTTAAATAAATCATCTGAAAACTTTGGAAGTTGTCCTGTGCCATATAAAGCATCTTCTCTTACAATATAGGGAGGAGAAATTTCTTCAAAATTTAAATTATTTAAATGAGTATCAATCATGAAAGAAGATAAAGCCCGTTCAAGCAAAGCTAAATGACCTCGTAATAATACAAATCTAGATCCAGAAATTTTAACCCCTGTTTTAAAATCAAGTCCGTTTAACTGTTCCCCAAGGTCAACATGATCTAATGGGTGATATTCAAATTGAGGAATTTTACCCCATTCTTTAATCAATTCATTATGACTTTCGTCTTTTCCTAAAGGAACATCAGCTTCTAAATAATTAGGAAATGTAATAAGTAAAGAATGTAGTTTATTTGATAATGTTTTAATTTTCTCATCTAATTTTGTGAGATCAGATTTGTAAAGAGACACTTGTGACTGCAATTCGGCTACATCTTTACCTTGAGAAATTAACTTTCCAATATCTTTAGACGTATTATTCCTTTTTTCTTGTATTTCTTGAATACTTGTTTGGTAATTTCTGATTTGCCTATCAAGTTCTAGTATTTCAGGTAGATCAATTTTTAATCCCCTCTTTTCCATTAACAACTGAAATTCATTTGGCTTGTTTCTGATAAATTTTATATCATGCATAAAAAAACTCGTTTAAAAAAATTAACTCTTATTTAAGAACTTAGAAAATATAATTGAAATTTCATATAAAACAATAATTGGAAGCGCTAATAATATTTGTGAAATTACATCTGGGGGAGTTAAGATCGCTGCAATAACAAAGGCAATTAAAATAGCATATTTTCTTTTATTTGCTAAATCATCAGGCGTTATAATACCAGTTTTAACAAGTAATAATAATATAACAGGTAACTCAAAACAAAGACCAAACGCAAAAATCAATTTCATAACTAAGGATAAGTATTCTGATATTCGTGGCTCAAGCTCAATTGGAAGAGAACCATCTACACCGTTAACTTGAAATGATAAAAAAAAGTCCCAAGCTAAAGGAATTACAATATAATAAACCATGGCGGCACCTGCTACAAAAAGAACTGGTGTAGCTAATAAAAAAGGTAGAAAAGCTTTTTTTTCATTTTGATATAGTCCTGGTGCTACAAAACGCCATATTTGAATTAAAAAAATTGGTAAAGAAACACAAAGTGATATAAAAAAAGCCACTTTAACCTGAGTAAAAAAACCTTCATGTAATGCAGTATAAATCATTCTTCCACCATTTTCTGATATCTGAGAAGCTAATGGCGCTTGTAAAAAGTTATATACAATATCAGCCAGGTTTTGATTATTAGAAGTAAATTTAATAAAACATAAAAAAAATAAAAAAATAAACGCGCAAAATGAGATTAAAAGTCTATTTCTTAATTCTATAAGATGATCGAGTAACGTCATATTTTGTTCTGACTTTTTTGTCTTTGCCATTATATTCTCGAATATCAAGTATTATTTATTTTTTTTTATTTTATTAGAACTTAAGTTATTGATTTCATTTAAATCTTTTTTCAAAGATTTCATATTTAATTCATTTTCAACACCTTTAATTTCGTCTATTTCAGAATTATAAGTTGAACTATTTTCTATTTTTGAAATCTCACTTCTTAAGTTGGATATCTCAGATTCATTTGCTAAATCATCTATTCCTGAATGAAACTGAGAAGCCATTGATTTAATTTTTGTAATAAAAGATTTTATAGAACGTAAAACCTTAGGTAAATCTTTGGGACCAACTACTATCAATAAGACAAAAGAGATAAGTAAAAATTCTGGAAAACCAATATCTAGCATTTAAAAACTCTCTAAGAATTATGTTTTCTTTTTTGTAGTTTTTTTAACAACCTTTTTCTTAACAACTTTCTTTTTTGTAGTTTTTGGTTTTTCTGGAATTGATTCAACCACTTCCTCTTCAACTTCTTTATTAGATTTAACTTGATCTTTAAAGTTTTTTAAACCTTTACCAAAGTCACCCATTATACTTGAAAGCTTTCCCTTACCACCAAAAAGGATAAGCACCACGATTAAAACGATAACCCAATGCCAAATACTAAAAGCACCCATTTTATCTTCTCCCGAAATTATATTCCTAAAAACAATATATTAACATATGTAACATTTATTTCTTAAAAAGACATAAATTATTTTTTAAAAACAAAAATTTGATTTGGGTCAGTCAAGACTTTAACTTTTTCATTAATATGAAAAAAATTTAATCCTGGAATTCTTGCATGAATATGATAATTAGTTTGATTTACCTTTAAAGACAGGTGAATTAAAGTAGAGCCTGCTAACAATCTAGTCTCCATTACATAACCAAAGTATGGTGACACAATAAAACCATTCTCATTTACTATTTCAGACATAGCTTTATTTACGGCATATAATTTAATAGCCTCATTTCTAATTACAATTGTAACTTTATTTTTATTAAGTTTTTTAGAACATTTAAAAGTCCCTAAAACAGTATTTACCAAGCCACCATCCACAGATCCTTCAAATAAATTAATTTCACCAAAAAACTCTGCAATAAAAGCTGATTTAGGACGTAAATATAAATCAATAGGGCTACCAAATTGTTCAACAACACCGTTATTTAAAACGCCAATTTTGTCAGACATAAACATAGCTTCTTCTGGATCATGTGTGACAAGTAAGGCAGATATGTTATGTTCTCTTAGAATATGTAGCATTTGGTCTCTAATTTTTTCCTTTAATCTTGAATCTAAATTAGAGTATGGTTCATCTAGTAAAATAATTTTTGGATCGGATGCAATTGCCCTTACAAGCGCTACTTGTTGTTGCTGTCCACCTGATAATTCGTGAGGAAAACTATCAGACAGTCTAGAAATATTAATTTCATTCATTAAATTTTGAATTTTATTTGTTTGAGCACTTATTTCTTTACTATTCATTCCAAAAAAAATGTTCTGTAAAATAGTTAGATGTGGAAATAATGCACAATCTTGAAAAACATAACCAACTTTTCGTTTGTCTGGACTAAGATGAGTGTTTGAAGAAGAAATTATTTTATCATTTAACTTAATTTCACCTTTTTGAAGTTTCTCAATTCCACTTGCTAATTTTAATAAAGTAGTTTTACCACAACCAGATGGTCCTAACAGAGAAACAACTTCACCATCATTTAGTCTCATAGAGAAATCATTAAGAATATAATTTTTATCATACGAGTGAGATATTTTTATAAATTCAAGCAAAGTAAAACCAATCTAATAACAGTTTTAAAAAATTATTTAGCAGGATCATCTTTAAAAATAATATTATCTTTTTCTAAAAGGCCAGAACTTTTTAAATCTTCAATACCAGGGAGATCTGATATATTTTTTAAACCAAAATGATCTAAAAAAGTATCAGATGTTCTCCAAGTTAATGGATTGCCTGGAGTTGACTTTCTTTGACCTGGTTTTATCCAATTTAATTCCAACAAGGCGTCTAAAGTTCCTCTGCTAAAAGAAACACCTCTAATGTTTTCTATTTCTGCTCGAGTTACAGGTTGATGATAAGCAATAATTGCTAAAGTTTCAGAAGCAGCTCTTGATAATGGTCTAGGTATTATTGTTTCAACATTTAAAAATTCTGATACTTCTGGAGATGTCCTAAAGGCGTAGCTGTTATTAATTTTATATAAATTAAATCCGCCTGATAAATATTTATTTTCCAAAGATTCCAGTATTGCTTCTAAAATATCTATGTCTGGAATAGTTTTTTTTAATTCATTAAATGAAACAGGTTCAGGTGAAGCAAAAATTAATGCTTCCACAATTTTAAGATTAAAATTAAAATCTATATTGTTTTCATTTAAATCTGTCATTATTACTCCATACATGCATTGTATATCTAATACTTACACATAATGTCTACATATTAGTTTTAGAAATTAAATAAATTTCTTCTTTAAAACTTTCTTGTCTTAAAGATAAAGCCCCTTCTTTTGCAAGCTCTAAAGAAGCTACAAAATAAGACGCCGTAGCAGATCTATTTTCAAGATTATCTCTAATATTTTGTGGTAAATACTCAAAAAGATTTTTCCAGCCAGTAGATTTATTAATCAAACTTCTCAAATTTTTTACGGCTTCTTCTACTGCGTATAGTCTTGACCTTGCTATTGTAACTGATTGATTTTTATCTTTTGATATAATTTGGCCATAGGATTTAATTAAATCAAATAAGCTCAAATCATAAAGCACTTTTTGATTAGGTTTAAAAACCTCAGAGACCCCTCTTTTAAAAAAATGAAGCCCTAGTTGATGTTTCTTAAATAGTAGTTTGGATACTTTTTGAATGGCTTCTAATCTTTTTAATTGAAGTGCAAGAAGCTCTGACATTTCTTGTGCATTATTTATATCGTCATCGGTATTAACTGGTAAAAGAATTTTAGATTTTAAAAAAGCAAGCCAAGCTCCCATAACTAAGTATTCTGCTGCGACATCTATATCTTTCTTAATAGCATAATCTAAAAACTCAAGATATTGTTCAGCTAGGGGCAATATAGACAACTTAGACAAATCTATCTTATGGTCTCTTGCTAAGCTCAAAAGTAAATCAATTGGTCCTTGAAAACCGTCTAATGTTAGACTTAATACATCTGATTGTTTATTTACCAAGTTAGACATTAAAAACTCTCATTTATTTGGCTGTAAAATACAAACTATATTTTTTAATTTAAATTTCTCACATAAATCAAGACCGTCTTTCTTAATTAAAGGTGAAGTCCAAACTCTATGAAATAAAAAATTTTTAGTATTTTTAAAAGTATAAATTTCTAACGTCACATTAGATAATAAGATTTTATGTTGTTTATTCATAGATTTTATTGCAATTCGTGCTTTATCTAAATTTTTAAAAGAACCAAATTGAACTCTATAAAGACCTGATTTTTGTTTAGTTTTATCAATTTTGATTGGTTTAATTTTTGGTTCTATTTTAGTTAAAATATTATTCTTTAAATCCTGTTTATTAAAATTCTTCTTTGTTTTGTTACTTTCAAACACTTCAATTGGCAGTAATTCTGGTTTAACTGGAAGAGGTCTCAACTTTTCATTTTCAATTAAAGCTTTTTTATTATTTAAAATTTCAACATCTAAATTAGGAACTTTTAATCCCTTAGGGTCACTTGGCTTTAAAATAACATCAGCATTATCAGGTCCTAGTATTATTAAACTATCATTATGGTTATCATAAAAGAAAATTTTTAAAGCAAAAATTCCTAAAGAAAATAAGATACCCACTCCTAAAAAAAAATATGCTGATAATTTTAAATAATTAATCATATAGGTTACATTTCAAAAATAGGTTCTATTGAGAGAAGAGTTAATCCTTTTCTTAAGGTTAATGCTACTGCTTTAACTAAAGATAGTCTGGAATTTGTTAAGACATGATTGCCCTCTAGAACAAACTTAATATTATTATCGTCCTTTCCTTTGCTCCAAAGGCTATGAAAATTACTTGCTAATTCAATTAAATAATAACAAATTCTATGCGGCTCATGATTTCTCGCTGCCAACTCTAGAACTCTAGGCCATAAAGTAATAAACTTTATAAGCGCAATTTCATTTTCATTTGTAAGCAAGTTTAAATTTTCTGGCAACACATCTTCTTCTAAAACTTTAGCAGATTTAAATATAGAATTACACCTTGCATGGGCGTATTGAACATAAAAGACAGGATTTTCCTTTGATTTTTCTGTAACTTTTTTAAAGTCGAAATCTAAAGTTTGATCATTACGTCTTGTTAACATTATAAATCTAATTACATCTTTTCCAACTGCTTCAATAATCTCAGAAAGTGTTACAAAATTGCCAGCTCTTTTGCTCATTTTTATTGGCTTACCATCTTCTAAAAGATTTACCAAAGCACAAACTTTAGTATCTATGGAACTCTTTTCATTAGAAAGCGCTCTAACGGCAGCATTTATTCTTGAAATATAACCAGTATGATCTGCGCCAAGTACATTAATTAAGTTTCCATTAGTTCTTTTTATTTTATCTAAATGATAAGCCATATCAGTTGCAAAGTATGTCCAACTACCATCTGATTTTTTTAGAGCTCTATCAGTATCATCACCATAACTTGTTGATCTAAAAAGAAGCTGTTCACGCTTTTCCCAATTTTCAGAATTGACACCTTTTGGAGCTGGTAATGTTCCAGAGTAAACAAGTTCTTTATCTTCTAAAATTTTTATCACATTTTCTAGTAACTCACTTGAAACAATCCTCTGTTCACTAGAATAAACATCCATTTCTATGCCAATTTTTTGTAAATCAGTTTTTATTGTTTTCAAAATTATTTCTAATGAAATTGATCTAGCCATTTCAAAAACCTTAGTTTTATCTTTAAGTAATAAATCTTTACCATATTTATCAAATAAAACTTTCCCAACATCCTTCAAATATTCTCCTGGATACAAACCATCAGGAATTTGGTCAATTTTCTTTCCCATGCATTCTTCATATCTTAATAAAGATGATTTCACTAATTTCTCAATTTGGCTCCCTGCATCATTAATATAATATTCTCTTGTTACCTTATACCCAACTTTAGTTAAAAGAGAAGCTAGCGCATCTCCAAAAACTGCACCCCTTGCATGCCCGGCATGTAATGGTCCTGTTGGATTTGCAGACACAAATTCTAGATTAATATTTTTTCCTTTTCCTAGATCAAATTTATCCCAATCTAATTCATTTAATAAAATATTTTTTAAGCAACTTGTCCAGGTTACTTGAGCCAATTTAATATTAATAAAACCTGCTCCAGCTACATCAACTTTTTCTATACCAGGAATTTTTATAATATAAGGAACAAAATTTTGAGCAATCTGACGAGGGTTTAATTTGATTTCCTTAGATAAAACCATTGCCATATTTGTAGACATGTCACCATTAATTGTTTCCTTAGGAGGCTCTAAAGTTAACTTTGTGAGGTAAGATTCAATATCAAATGTATAACTAAAGTCATTTTTAAAAGAATTAATCGCATTTATTAGATGACCAAAATATATTTTATAGATATTCATAAATACTAATCTTCCTCTTTATAAAACTTTAAGTATTCTTTTTTTAAGAAAATATCGGTCATTCCAGCAATATAATCTACAATCACTCTTGCTTTATCAATTTTAGAGAGACTTGATAAAGGAACCCCTCTTAAATTTCTCCATTGTTTTGGGAGTAAATTAATATCTTTGTTATATAAAGAAAATAATTTGTCTATCATTAATGAAGCTTTGTTTAAGTTATCTAAAATAGATTTATTATGATACATATTTTTGAATAAAAAAGTTCTAATTTGTTCCATATTTTTGAATGCAATAGGTGATAATTGTACTACGTTTCTATCAAAGTTTCTTATATCATCCACAGTTTTAAAATTGTTTTTATTTATAATTAATTTTGATGTTAAAACAATGTCATTTATAAAATAACTTATTAAATGTCTAATAAATTGATGAATTAAAATATCATATTGTATACTTGGAAATTTTTTTTCAATTTTTTCTATAATTAAATCTACAATTTTTATCTCTCGAAGTTGATTGATCGTAAATAATTTTTTACGAAGACCATCATCAAAGTCATGTGTTAAATATGCAATGTCGTCAGATATGTTAGCTACCTGGCCTTCAATAGATGGGAAATTATTTAGATCCAATGAAATCAGCTTATTAATTTCTAAAATATAAGGTGGGATTTTTTTATTATCTAAATATGGGCCATTATGTTTAATTAAACCTTCTAATGTTTCAATAGTAAGATTTAATCCTTCAAAATTATAATATTTTTTTTCAAGAAATGTTATAATTCTTACAGTTTGCACATTATGATTAAAACCACCTAAATTGAACATTAACTTTTTTAAAACCTCTTCACCTCTATGACCTAGTGGAGGGTGACCTAAATCATGAGCTAGTGATATAGTTTCTGCCAAATCTTCATTAACATTAAGAGCTTTTGCAATAGATCTAGCAATTTGAGCTACTTCTATTGTGTGTGTGAGCCGTGTTCTATAATGATCTCCATCATCATAAACAAAAACTTGAGTTTTGTCTTTTAACCTTCTGAAAGCTTCAGAGTGAATAATTCTATCTCTATCTCTTTGAAACTCTGAACGACCAAGTATTAAAGGCTCATCTTTATAAATTCTTCCTCTAGTTTTTGAGCTGTGACACGCAAAGGTGCTTAAAAACCTATTATCTATAGAATTTACCAATAATTTGTCCTAAAATTAGTTCGTTATGTATAACAAATATGATAATATAAATTATTAAACAATGTAATAACTGTTTCAATTAGTAAATAAAATTGATAGGGTGTTTTTTATGCAAGATATTGATAATATAATAGAAAATGAATTTAAATTATCCCAAGACGCGTCAAACAGAATTAAAATTTTACTGAAAAGTGAAGATAGTTCCTTTTTTAGAATTTCAGTTTTAGGTGGAGGATGTTCTGGTTTTCAATATGACTTTTCTTTTTCATCATCTCCTAATGATGATGATTATGTCTTCAATCAAGATGGAATAAGTTACCTTATTGACAAACCATCCATGGATTTTCTCGCAGGAAGCACTTTAGAATACGTTTCTGAATTATCAGGCGCATACTTTAAAATTGAAAACCCTAACGCAACAGCTAATTGTGGTTGTGGTACAAGCTTTTCAATATGAAACCATTTTAAGTCTATGTCATTAAAAGTTGCAAGTTTTAATGTAAATTCTATAAAAATGAGATTACCTAAGGTAATTAATTGGCTTGAAGAAACCAATACTAATATTTTGTTAATGCAAGAAACGAAAACAGTAAATGAAAATTTTCCTCAAAATGAATTCTTAGAAAAAGGTTATAATACTGTCTATTTAGGGCAAAAATCCTATAATGGAGTTGCGATAGCTAGTAAGTTTAAGATAGAGAAAATATCTGATAATTTGCCTATTTATGAACAAGATAGCAAAACTGACGATCAGGCGAGGTTTTTGCACGTAAAAATTGAAAACATAAATATTATTTGTTTGTACTTACCTAATGGTAATCCAGCGCCTGGTCCTAAATATGATTACAAAATAAATTGGATGCGACGATTAATAAAATACACACAAATGATTTATGATACTAATGAACCTCTTATATTAGGTGGTGACTTTAATGTAATACAACAAAAAATTGATTGCCATGATGTTTCTCAGTGGCTAGATGATGCTTTATATCTTGACGAAACAAGATCTAAAATGAAAGAATTAATTAATGTGGGTCTTATAGACTCATATCGTTTAAAACATCCAAATTTAACTGAGTATAGCTTTTGGGACTATCAAGGTGGAGCATGGCAAAAAGATAATGGAATAAGAATAGATTTTCTTTTAATTTCACCTGAAATAGTTGATATATTAATAGACGTAGGTATAGACAAAAATCTCAGAGGGCAAGAAAAGCCTAGTGACCACACTCCAGTTTGGATAGAAATTGAAGAAAAATATTAAATTATTTTTTATGAATATTTTTTGGTATAAAATCTGATTTTTTGATTTCACGTGGATTTGGTATCCATACTTCCCTGTTGGGATGCATTCCTGCTCCAAACATGGCAGAGACAGCAGAGCTTCTCATTCTATTTAATAACCTAGTGTCAGCATCACCTACCGCTGGATGAAGCCCATTATTCATATCAACAATTTTTTGCCATGCCTTCTTTCTTTCACTAAAAGTGTTTGTATCTAATAACTGAGTGCAGTCTAAAGTGTTTTTATTCAAATCTACTATAATTTCGTCTCCATCTTCAATTAGACCAATAGGCCCCCCAAGCGCCGCTTCTGGACCTACATGACCAATTACAAGACCTACTGAACCACCAGAAAACCTTCCATCCGTCATTAAACCTACTATTATATTTTTTTCCCTACATAAAGATGTAATTCTTGAAGTTGAATCCAACATTTCAGGCATTCCAGGTCCACCTACAGGCCCCTCATATCTTACGATTATCATATCCTTATCATTAATTTTTTCAGGTTCATTTTCTAGTGTATCTAAAAGTTTTTGTTCTCCATTAAATATTCTAGCCCTACCAATAAAAACGTTATCTTCTAATCCACCTTCAACTCCAGCGAGCTTTAAAATTGAACTATATTCTGGAGATAAATTACCTCCTAAAAGCCTTAGTCCTCCAGTTTCTTTAAAAGGTTTTTTAACAGTATATATAACTTCTCCATCTGGATCTTTAGGAGAAATTCTTTTGATTTGTTCTTCTAATGTTTCACCAGTACAAGTAAGTGTATTTCCATTCAACAATCCAGAATCAAGTAAATCTTTTACAAAAACTTGAACCCCACCTTTTGCGTCAACGTCAACCATTGAGTATTTACCAAATGGTCTAGCATCCACTAAAACAGGAACGACGTTTTTAGATAGATGATTGAATTCTTCAAAACTCATTATGTCTTCGTTAAAATTATTATAACCTGCTGCACGAGCTAATTCTGGAGCATGAAGCATAACATTTGTTGAGCCACCTATAGACATTGCAACTATCAAAGCATTTCTGATAGAATCTCTTGTAACAATGTCTCTTGGTTTAATATCATTTTTAACCATATCGTCTAAATAGGTAATAAGCTCATCGGGAAAAATATCTGTTCTTCTTTTATCATCCGAGGGTGGCGACACCATATGTAATGGCTGCATACCAACTACACCAATAAAAGTTTGCATTGTATTGTATGTAAACATACCACCACAACTCCCAAAACCAGGACAAGCTTCACATGCAATTCTTTTTTTCAACTCTTCATCGTCACTACCAGCAATTTGATAACTTGAAATTATATCCAGGGGCTCTTTAGTCACTGAGTCAATACCAGGTCTTATTGGACCATCTGACATGATTATAGCAGGCCTATTATGTTCTAATATTGCTGACAAAGTACCAACTGGAGGTTTGTCACATGCTACTACAGCTATTGTTCCTTCTAGACCTGACGCACTCAAATGTTCACATAGAGTGTCGTTAGTAACCTCTCGTCCTATTAGAGAGTATCGCATTTCTCTGGTGCCGTTTCTAATCCCATCAGAGGTAGCAACTGTATATTCTGGTTGGACCAATCTCATTCTTATGTCCCCAGAGTTTTGACCAATTCTTAAACGAAGTTTTTCATGAATTGTTTTAACTTTTTCTTCTACTCCTAAATAGCATTGGGAGTCCCCTTTATTTCCAACCACACCAACTGATGGCTCATGAATTAATTCAAGGTCTGTATTAAGAACTCTAGCAATACCATAGGTTTGAGAATTTCTACCAGGATTTTTATCTATTAAAACTGTTTTTGAGTTCTTCATTAATTTCTCCAATTATTTTTTTATAAATTTAATAAAGCTTTTTCTAATTCGGTTTTTCTTTGTTTAAAAATATCATGTTTATTATTAACATCCTCTACAACCTTTGAAGGCGCTTTGCTAACAAACATAGGATTATTCAATCTTTTATTAATAATTTCAATTTCATTATTAATATTTGACAACTCTTTATTCAACCTGTTTTTTTCACCTTCAATATCAATCAAACCATCAAGAGGTATCATAAGAGTAATTTCATCAACAGTGCTTACTATGAAATTATCAATTGATAAATCTTCTTCAAGAGAGAATGATAATTCATTTAATTTTGCTAAATTAATTATTAATTTTTTATTCTCATCTATAATTTTCTTTTTTTCAGAATTAACATTTTTAAGAATTACACTTGGCTTAGACGCAAGAGGTATGTTTTTTTCAACTCTTAATGACCTAATTTCAGAAACTAATTTAATTGATAAATCAATACCATTATTTAAAGAAATATCATTAAACATAGTCTCAGGCCAAGATGACGATATAACCAATTCAGAAGGCTTCAATAAATTTTCAAAAATTTCTTCTGTAACATAAGGCATAATTGGGTGAAGCATCAATAAAACGTTCTTCATAACATTAATGGAAACACATTTAGTTTCTTTTATAGCTTCATTATTATCTTTATTGTTTAACAAAGGTTTTATAAATTCAATGTACCAATCACAATAATCTCTCCAAATAAACTGATATAATGCATCTGCAGCATCGTTGAATTTATATTCCTTTATTGAAATTTCCACTTTTTTATTTAGTTGATTATAAAGATTAATTATCCATTTATTTACTTGTAAATCTACAGTATTTAAATTTGTGTTTAATTCTGAAGTACATTCGTTGAATTCTAAAAACTTGCAGCCATTCCAAATTTTTGTAGAAAAGTTACGATAACCAGCAATTCTTTCTTCGGATAACTTAATGTCTCTACCTTGAGCTGCCATTGCAGTAAGTGTAAATCTTAAAGAATCTGCACCATATTTATGAGACAAATCTAGTGGGTCCATAACATTACCTTTAGATTTTGACATTTTTTGACCTTTGTCATCTCTAACCAAAGCGTGAATATAAACTTCTTTGAAAGGAACTTGACCATCCATAAAATGAATTCCCATCATCATCATTCTAGCAACCCAAAAAAAGATAATATCAAAGCCTGTCACTAAAACATTTGTAGGGTAATATTTTTTTAAGTCAGCTGTTTCATCTGGCCAACCGAGTGTAGAAAAAGGCCACAAAGCAGATGAAAACCAGGTGTCTAAAACATCATCATCTTGCTTAAGGACTACTTTCTTACCGTAATGTAGTTCGGCAGCTTTTTCAGCATCTTTTTGGTTTAACTCTACAAATATTTTTTTATCTGGACCATACCAAGCTGGTATTCTGTGTCCCCACCATAGTTGCCTTGAAACACACCAAGGTTGAATATTATTCATCCAATCAAAATATGTTTTATCCCAATTTTTAGGTATAAATTTTGTTCTATTATCTCTAACAGCTTGAATGGCTGGTATTGCCATTTTCTGAGCATCTACATACCACTGATCCATAAGCCATGGCTCTATAACTTCATTTGACCTATCACCATGAGGTACCGTATGGGTAATAGTTTCTTCTTTTACAAATAAATTTAATGACTTTAAGGTTTCTAAAATTTTTTTCCTAGCTTGAAACCTGTCTAAACCTTCAAAGTCCTTTGTTCCATTCTCATTTATTGATGCATCAGCATTAAAAATATTAATCATTTCTAAATTATGACGTTTACCAACCTCAAAATCGTTAAAATCATGTGCAGGAGTTATTTTTACAGCTCCTGAACCTTTTTTAGGATCAGAATATTTATCAAAAATAATAGGTATAGGTTTGTTTAAAATTGGCAGAATTACATTTTTACCTTTTAAATGACTATATCTTTCGTCCTCTGGATTAACAGCAACAGCTGTATCACCCAGCATGGTTTCAGGCCTTGTTGTTGCAATAGTTATATATTCATTGCTATCTTCAATGGGGTAATTAAAATACCAGAACTTTCCTTGTGTCTCTTTTTGCTCAACCTCGAGATCAGAAATTGCTGTAAATAATTTGGGGTCCCAATTTACTAAGCGCTTATCTCTATAAATCAAACCTTCTTTAAATAATTTAACGAATACTAGATTGACAGCTTTAGATAAACCATCATCCATTGTAAATCGTTCCTTTTCCCAATCAGGTGATGCTCCAAGAGCCCTCAATTGTTTAGTGATTTCACCACCAGATTTATCTTTCCATTCCCATATCTTTTCAATAAATTTTTCTCTTCCAAGAGAGTGTCGTGTTATGTCAGATTTTGCCAATTCTCTCTCGACAACCATTTGTGTAGCTATACCTGCGTGATCAGTCCCAGGTTGCCAAAGAACATCAAAGCCTTGCATTCTATGAAATCTAATTAAAATATCTTGTATTGTAAAAGTTAAAGCATGACCTATGTGCAAGGACCCGGTAACATTAGGCGGTGGCATCATAATTACATAAGGTTTTTTTGATGACGTGTTGTTAGAAGCAAAAGCACCGCTTTCCAACCATTTTTGATACCATTTTCTTTCTATTGACTTTGAATCAAATCTTTTATCCATCATAATATAATTATATCCACGGTTTAATTTAATTAAACATTTTCATATCTAAAATGTTAAAGTTTAAATCTTTATCTTTTAAAACAAAGTTATCTATATATTTACTATCAATAACTTTTATTGTGAGTTCACCTAAAATTGCTTTGATAGACAATAAGTTATAAACTTTTTCTGCTTCACTTTTAATTAAATTTGCCGAAGCATTCAAATATTCAACTTCTGCGTCAAGTTCCTCTAAAACAGTTCTAATTCCAAATTCCGCTTCTTTTTTAATACCATTTAATGCTAATAAAGATGACTTTTTTTCACTTTCAGATGCAATTATTTTAGCTATAGAATTTTTATAATTTTGAAATGAAGAAATAGCATCCAATTCAACCTTCCTATATTTTTCAGACAAGTCTAAAGAAGATGCCATATATAATTTATCTAATCGTCTTAATGAACTTTTTGAAGAATTATTATAAAAAAGTGGTGAACTGAAAGTAATATTTGCTCCATAACTTTGATAATCGCTCGTTGAATTTGAAGCAGATGATTGACTATCTTTTAGAAGAAATTCTAATTTTAAAGATGGCCTGTTACCTGTTTTATATAATTTAATGTTTTTTTCAGCTAAAGCTTTATTTAGCTTTGCGATATTTAATGAAAGATTGTTTTTATTAGACAATTTTATTGTCTCATTTTCAGTTTTCGGTTCTTTGAAATTCAAACTTGGTAAATATAATTTATTAGGAACAACCTTGAATTTAGTAATACTTTTGAATTTTGAAACTGCATTTTTTAAGTTACCTTCGGCTAAAATCAAATCATAATTTGCTTTTGCTAGTTTAGATTCTGCTTCAGCTAAGATCGTTGGTGTTACAGTCCCTGCTTCTAGCTTTAAACGAGTTGCTTCAACGTTCTCTTTGAATCTTTCTAAACTTCTCTTTCTTAAACTAAAAAAAGATTGATTTGTATAAACATCTAAATAAGAATTAACTGCATTTAATATAACTTTTTGCTCAATTAATTTTAATTTATTTTCCTGTAGTTTAATATTATCCATTGCAATTGAATATTTTTCAAAAGCCTCTCCACCATCTAATATTTTTTTGCTTAATGAAATAGTAGAAGTTGTTGTGTCATCATTAACATAAGAACCAACTGAGTCAGACTGTTTGTTTAATGAATTATAAACAGTGGTAAACGAATTTGACCAATCTTTTGAAGAATATGATTCCTCTAGAGAATGCCTAACAGATTCTAAACGGTATTTTTCTGACTTAAGCTCCAAACTGTTTTTAAGAGCTTCAGTGATTGATAATTTGAAAGTAAAATCAGACGCTGATACTTTCGGGATATTACCTATTGAACAAATTAGCAAAAATGCTGACAAAAATATAAAAGCTCTATTTTTTTCTAATGGTAAAATCATTAAAACTCCAATTTATAATATTAACTTAATTTAGCTAATAAATAACATCTCTTAAAAATTTGAAAAGAAAATTATATAAATAGTACATACATTATATTTATTATTTTAAAAAGAATTACAAATTAAATTACATAAGATATTTTTTTATTTGCTTGTATGTTAATGTAAAGTTATAGATTTAAATATAACTATTCAGTGGCCCGATGGCAGAGTGGTGATGCGACGGCCTGCAAAGCCGTTAACAGCGGTTCGATTCCGCTTCGGGCCTCCACTTAAAGATGATTTTAAAAATGATTGAGAAAGAAGACATACCAATTACGAATGATCTTGTTTTAGTTGGTGGTGGACATTCACACATAGTGTTAATGATGGAGTTATCTAAAAAACCTATTCAAGGTAATAGAATTACATTAGTAAGTAATGAAATTGACACTCCATATTCTGGTATGATACCAGGCTTTATTGAAGGGGTTTATTCATGGCGAGAAAGCCATATCGATCTTTATAAGTTATCTTTAAGACTAAATATTCGTTTTATTCATTCTAAAGTTATAAATATTTCTTCTGCAAATAAAGAGATTTATCTAAAAGATAGACCATCATTAAAATTTGACGTTTTATCTGTAGATTCTGGAATTGAAAGTAATTATAAAAAAATAAAAGGTGCAGAAAAATTTTGTATTCCTGTTAAACCTATCTCAGGGTTGGCAAATAATTTTTTAAATAAAATTAAAAATTTAAATGACATCGCTTTTATTGGAGGTGGTGCGGGAGCTGTTGAATTAGCATTAGCTATAAAGAAAAGATATATAAAAGATAAACCAAATTTAAAAATATCAATAATTACCGGTATAAATGGTCTGTTAAGCTCTTTTTCTAATCATACAAGACAGACCTCAAAAAATGTCCTTAAAGAAGCTGGTATAGATATTATAGAAAACACTGAGGTTTTAGAGGTCAAACAAAACAAAGTCATTATGTCAGATAATAATACGTTAAAGATTGATAAATGTATTCTGTCTACAAATGCCATGGCTCCAAATTGGTTAAAATCCTCGGATATAAAATTAAATGAAAATGGTTTTATTATAGTAAATAGTGCTTTTCAAACAAATAGAGAATTCATTTTTGCAGCAGGTGATATAGTTGATTTTGATAATCAAAACCTTCATAAAGCTGGAGTTTTTGCTGTAAGATCTGGTAAACCATTAGCTAGAAGCATTAAGTCCTACATAATGACTAAATCAGGAAAAAAATATTCTTTTAATAAAAATTACTTAGCCTTGATTGGTCTCTCTAATGGATATACAATTGGAACTAAATATAATTTTTCATATTCTTCAAAATTTAATAGTTTTTTAAAAAAGTATATTGATCAAAAATTTATAAATAAATTTAATAATAAAAACTCTAAACAAAGTGAATATATCTTAAACATAATAGATAAAACTCTTTCATTTTTGAACATAACCTCAAATTTAAATTTTGTTAAAACTAACCAAATGCAATGTAAAGGCTGCGCAGCAAAAGTTCCTTTTACTGCATTAAAGAATACCCTTCCTAAAAATATAACAGCTTCATCAGATGATGCATCTTCAATTTTTAATTACCCACAACTTTTTCAAACTATAGATATGATAAATGCTATAATTACCGACCCTTATTTATTGGGCAAGATAGCGGCTAACCATTCGCTGAGTGATATTATAGCTGTGAAATCCAACCCAATTGCAGCTTTAATGATGCTTCAATTACCTTTTTCTACAGTTGATATAAATTCTAGAGATTTAGAACAAGTTTTATCCGGGGCAAAAGAGGTATTTGATAAACATAATTGTATTATAAATGGTGGCCATACCATGATAGGTAAAGATAGTGATCCAGTAATAGGATTTACAGTTACTGGTGAAAGTAAACTAAAAGAAAATAAAAATAAAAAAAGTTATAAGATTAAAAATAATGATACTTTAGTCCTAACAGAAAAAATTGGTTCTGGTATTATTTTTTCTGGTATCAACAATGATATAATTGACAGTTATTTTCAAAAAGACGTGATAACTCAAATGATAAATGGCAACTTCTTGTTTGGTAGTATAACTGAAAAATTAAATATTTTATCAATGACTGACATTACTGGATTTGGCCTTGCAAACCATCTTCTTAATTTGATAAAAAGGGATAAGAATAAGACTGGGTTAACGATTTTCCCTGAAAAAATACCAATATTTAATGGAGTTAAAGAAGCTATTGATAAAGATGTAAAATCTTCTTTGTTTGAATCAAATTATAATTCAGCTATTAAAAGTATTATTTATGATCGACAAAAAAAATCAATCGATGAAATATTATATGACCCTCAAACTGTTGGAGGATTAGCTTTTATAATACCTAGGGAAGATAAAGAAAAACAATTTGCAATTTTAAAAAATTACAAAATCAACTTTGTTGAAATAGGTTATGTGAATAATTTAGATAACCAAATCAAAATAATGTAACTTCATCTCATGACAAAACATAAAGTAATTAAAAAATGGAACAACAAAAAGTTTGATACTATTATAGATGTAAGGTCACCATTAGAATTTGCAGAAGACCATATTGTTGGCGCTATAAATTGCCCAGTTTTATCAGATCTAGAAAGACAAAAAGTAGGAACTATCTATAAAAAAGAAAGTTCATTTAAGGCAAAAATAATTGGATCTTCATTGGCAGCTAAAAATATAGCATTCCATATTCAAAATAATTTCATAGAAAAAAAGGGGTCTTGGCAACCTTTAATTTATTGCTGGAGAGGAGGACAAAGATCGAAAGCTTTTTCAATTGTACTTTCAGAAGTTGGATGGAGAACAAACCAACTTAAAGGTGGTTATAAAGAATATAGAAACCAAGTGATTAATTTTTTAGAAAATATTGGTCCTAAATTAAAAATTACTTTGATTAGTGGGAAAACAGGATCTGCTAAAACTAAAATATTAAAAAGTATTGAAAATGAAGGTGGACAAATTTTAGATTTAGAAGGACTCGCAAATCATAAAGGTTCTCTTTTAGGTAAAATTCCAGATTTAATTCAACCATCACAAAAATTCTTTGAAAGCTTAATTTTCAATAAGATACAAAATCTTAATCTTAAAGATAAAATTTATATTGAAGCTGAAAGTAGTAAAATTGGGAATATTCATATACCTAAATCTATTTGGAAAAAAATGATCAATGCACCTAGAATAGAAATATCCGCAAATGTGGATTTACGTGCTAAGTTTTTAGTTAAAGATTATGATTACATGTGTAATGATCCAACATTAATAAAACCTATAATTAAAGGTCTTAAAAATAGATTAAGCAAGAAACTACTTGATGAATGGGCAAATCTAATTGATAGCAAAAAATGGTTTGATTTAACTAAAAGTTTTTTAGAAAATCATTACGACCCTTCATACTCATCAAATACCATTAAAAATGATCGCAAGGTTTTAAAAAAGATTACTGCATCATCTCTAAACAACTCTGACATTGAACATATTGCAAAAAATATTTTAAATAAAAATTAATAAAAAAACTAATATTTTTAGTTATTACAAATCATTTTTTAATTTCTTGCATTTTCCTTTTTTTATATTTAAAACATGATTAAATGAGCATTAAACGTTAATATTCCCCGGTAGCTCAGCGGTAGAGCAGACGACTGTTAATCGTCTGGCCGGCGGTTCGAATCCGTCCCGGGGAGCCATATCTTTAAATCAAACATATGAATAGACAAGTTATCATTTTTTTAAAAGAAATTTAAAGCTATCAAACTTATAAACACATATCTTAATATTTTTGAAATAGACACTATAATTACAAAAGTAATTATTGGAATACGAAGAATTCCAGCTACCACCGTGAGAGGGTCACCAATAAAAGGCACCCAACTTAAAAATAAAGTCCATTTCCCATAAGTTGCGAACCATAAAGAAGCCTTTTCTAATTGTGAACTATTTATTGGGAACCACTTCTTTTCTTTAAATTTTACAAAATAAAAACCTAAATACCAATTTAAAACAGAGCCTAGTATATTTCCAAGGCTAGCAACAAGAATAAGATTTGTAGTAGAGAATTTATTTAAATAAATAAAAGCCGTTAATGTTAATTCAGAGTGACCAGGTAGGACGGTTGAGGATACAAAAGAGGATGTAAAAAGAGTAAAGTAAACTTCAGTTTCATTCATTTATCAAAATTTTCAATGTCTTCAGCAATTTTTTCCCATAATTTTTCTTCTTGTTTAAGTAATTGTATAATTTTTTTCAAATCAGTGTTTACTTCTTTAATACGTAATGTATTTTTAAGGTCATAAAATTGATTGCCAAGCATTTCATTTTCTAAATCAGATTTCGTTTTCTCATACTCATTCATTTTTTTTTCAGAAACAGATAATCGTTTTTTTAAATCAGATAACGATGACGTACTATCAAAATTGTTGTTAGAATTAATTCTAATATTCTTTTTATTATTCTTCTTCTGATTTTGATTTCTATTTAAAACTAAATCTCTATATTCATGAATATCACCAGAAAACTCTGATACTCCGCCATTTTTTACAATGAGTAATCTATCCACTAACCTTTCAACCAAAAAAGCGTCGTGACTAACTAATATTAATGAACCTGAATAATCATTCAATGCCATAATGAGAGCTTCCCTACTTTCTATATCAAGATGATTTGTAGGTTCATCTAAAATTAATAAGTCAGGCTTTTCTATTACAACTAATAAAAGTAATAATCTAGCCTTTTGACCTCCAGACAATCTTTTTACTTGTAAATCCATTGTATCAGCTGCAAAACCAGCTGAGCCTAGCCTAGCTCTAACTTTAGACGGTATTTCTGAGTTTAACTTTGAATAAACATGTTCAAAAGCTGTTTCACTAGGCCTTAATTCATCTAATTGATGTTGGGCAAAATAACCAATTTTTAATTTTTGGGGAATTTGCAGAGAACCATTAATTAATTTAATTTTTTTTGCAATAAGTTTTGAAAAAGTAGACTTGCCTTCTCCATTTACACCTAACAAACCTATCCTATCATCAGGGTTTATTTGTATATTTATATTTTTTAATACTTCAACATCATTATAACCAACAGAAGCCTTATCTAAAGTTACCAAAGGTGGAGCAAACTTAATAGCTTCGTCAAATTTAAATCTTGGTATTTTTTGATCTTCTTCAATAACGATAGGCTTCATTTTTTCTAATATTTTTATTCTGGATTGCGCTTGTCTGGCTTTAGATGCTTTTGCTTTAAAACGATCTACAAAACTTTGAATATGAGCTCTTTGGGCATCTTGTTTATTTTTTAAAGAAATCTTCTGTTCTAATTGAATCCTTCTTTCATTATCAAAAGTATCGTAATTACCAGTATAAAATTGTAATTTTTTATTAGAAAGATGAAGTATACCATTTACAGATTTATTTAATAAACTTCTGTCATGAGATATTACTAAAACTGTGTTCTTAAATTTTTGTAAATAATTCTCCAGCCATGCTGTACCCTCAAAATCTAGGTAATTAGTGGGCTCATCTAGTAATAAAAGATCAGGATTTGAAAATAAGACACTAGCTAGTGCAACTCTCATTCTCCAACCACCAGAAAAACTAGAACATGGACTGTTTTGATCATTTTGACTGAAACCCAGTCCAGTTAATATAGAAGAAGCTCTAGCATCTGCAGAATATGCGTCAATGTCTGCTAATCTAATATGAATATTAGCAATTTTATTTGGGTCTGTTTCTATTTCTGCATCTCTTAATAATTCGGCTCGTTCAAAATCAGCTGCCAATACGGTATCTAAAAGTGTTTCTTCTGTAGATGGTGCTTCTTGAGCAACAGAACCTACTTTAAAGTTTCTTGGTATTTCAATAACTCCGCCATCAATAATAAGTTCTTTTTGAATTAATTTGAATAATGTTGTTTTACCAGCGCCATTTCTTCCAACAATACCAACTTTGTGCCCAGTAGGAACAAAAGCAGATGTTTCTTCTAGAAGAGAAACACCACCAATAGAAAAAGAAATATTTTTAAAGTTTATCATTTGATTTTTTCTTTAATTTAAAATTTAAAATAGTTTTTTGACATAGGCTCTATATAGTCATTATATAATAATAACTTGGTATAAACAAAATCACCTAATTAGTAAGTAAAATTTATGAAAAAATTAATAAAAGAAAACTTCATTGATACTATTGGCAATACACCTTTAATTAGATTAAATAAAGCTAGTGAATTAACTGGCTGCGAAATATTAGGGAAAGCTGAATTTTTAAATCCCGGATCCTCCATTAAAGACAGAGCAGCAAAAGGAATAATTTTAGATGCAATTGATAAAAAAAAATTATTACCAGGTGGTTTGATAGTTGAAGGTACAGCAGGAAATACTGGTATTGGACTCGGTCTAGTTGGTAATTCTCTTGGTTATAAAACAGTAATTGTAATGCCTGAAACGCAGAGTCAGGAAAAAAAAGACGCTCTTAAGTTAATAGGTTGTGAACTGCGACTTGTACCTGCCCTACCCTATTCAAATCCAGGTAATTACATAAGGCAATCAGAAGAAATTGCAAAAATGTTAGGAGAGACTAATGAAAAAGGAGTTCTTTGGGCCAATCAATTTGACAATATTGCAAATCAAATGTCTCATTATAACTCTACAGGACCTGAAATATGGGAACAAACTAATGGTGCAGTAGACGCTTTTACATGTGCTGTAGGAACTGGTGGGACTTTGTCAGGAACAGGCTTATATTTAAAAGAACAAAATAATAATATTAAAATAGCATTATCGGATCCTTATGGATCAGGTTTATACAATTACTATCAAAAAGGTGAGATGAAATCTGAAGGAAATTCTATTACTGAAGGTATAGGACAAGGTAGGGTTACTAAAAACCTAGAAAACTGTCCAATAGACATGTCATTTAGAATTGACGACAATCAAGCTCTTACTATAATTTTTGAATTACTAAAAGAAGAAGGATTATTTCTTGGAGGTTCTAGTGGAATTAATGTTGCAGGTGCAATTAAACTTGCTAAAGAATTAGGACCAGGTCACACAATTGTAACTATTCTTTGTGATTCTGGTCAAAGGTATCAATCTAAAATCTGGAATCCTTCATTTTTAAAAAGTAAAGATTTAGTCGTTCCACATTGGCTTTAAATGGAGATTACGTATGGAGAAAGATTTATTTATCAAACCAAAAGACTTGAGCGTAAAGTTAAGCACTCAAAATAATCTAAAGATCTTAGATGCAACTTTTTACCTTCCAAATTCTGATTTAATTGCTAAAGATGAGTATGACAAAAAACATATTCCAAATGCCGTTTTTTTTGATATTAATAAAATTGCTGATCCCAATAACTCTTTGCCTCACATGATACCATCAAAGGAATTGTTTTCCGAACAGATGAGAGATCTTGGCTTAAATGATAGAGATGAAATAATTATTTATGATAACTCACCATTCTTGTCATCTGCACGAGCATGGTTTTTATTTAGATATTTTGGTTACGATAATATATTTATTCTTCAAGGAGGTTTAAATAATTGGATAAAGTTTAATGGGGAAGTTACAGACCAAACAACTTCTTTACCTAAAGGTAATTTTGCTGCTAAAACTGAAAAAAAAGAACTTGTTGTTACTTTAGATCAAATGATAACTGCCTCTAAAGACGAAAAAAGCATAATCCTAGACGCCAGGTCTTATAAACGATTTACAGGGGAAGCTAAAGAACCAAGACCTGGGTTACCATCTGGACACATTCCAAGTTCTAAAAGTCTTCCTTCATCAGATTTTGTTAATTCGCAAGGTTTTTTAAAGTCTCTTGACGAAATAAATTTAATTTTTTCTAATCAAGAAATTTCTATTAAAGACGATATAATTGCAACATGTGGTTCTGGTGTTTCTGCTTGTGTTATCTCTTTAGCTCTTTTTTGTATGGGCAAAGTAGACGTTCCAATATACGATGGCTCTTGGACAGAGTGGGCGACCTCTGAACAAAAAATAGCTAAATCTATTTAACTTACAAACTAATGATTAAGAATTTGACTTAAAAATAATTTAGTTCTTTCATTCTTGGGATTATTAAAAAAGTTCTTAGGATCATTCTGCTCAATAATTTCACCTTCATCCATAAAAATTACACTATCCGCAACTTTTTTTGCAAAACCCATTTCATGCGTAACAACAAGCATTGTCATACCTGTTTCAGCTAGCTCAATCATAGTGTCTAGTACTTCTTTTATCATTTCTGGATCTAAGGCAGAAGTAGGTTCATCAAACAACATGATCTTAGGTTGCATACATAATGACCTAGCAATTGCAACTCTTTGCTGTTGTCCTCCAGATAATTGACCAGGAAACTTTAGAGCTTGTTCTGGTATTTTAACACGTGTTAATAATTCCATAGCAAGTTCATTTGCTTCTTTTTTAGGAAGACCTTTGACCCAAATTGGAGCTAATGTACAGTTTTCAAGAACTGTTAAGTGTTGAAAAAGATTAAAAGATTGAAATACCATTCCAACGTCACTTCTAATCGCTTCGAGGTTTTTAAGATCACCAGTGAGTTCTGTACCATTTACGATAATATCACCTTTTTGATGAACTTCTAAACGATTTATACATCTAATAAGAGTGGATTTTCCAGAGCCTGATGGACCACATACAACGATACGATCACCTTGATTAACACCTAATGAAATGTTTTTTAAAACGTGAAAGTTTCCAAACCACTTATGCATTTCCTTAATTTCAATAACAGGTTTAGACGATTCATTTTTATTTTTTACCATTTTTAAGCTCACTTATGATCGGTGTTTAATTTATTTTCAAGCCATAGGGAATATCTAGACATAGCAAAACAACTTACAAAGAAGAATAATGCCACAAATAGATATGTTTCTGTCGATAGACCGTTCCATTTAGTGTCAGCTAAGGCCGCTCTTCCTATGCCAAGTGGATCTAATAAACCTATCACTACTACAAGTGTTGTATCTTTGTATAATCCTATAAAAGTATTCATTATGCCTGGAATTGATATTTTTAAAGCTTGTGGAAGTGTTATAAACCTAGTTGTTTGCCAATAATTCATGCCTAATGCATCTGCAGCCTCATATTGACCTTTTGGAATTGCTTGAATTCCACCTCTAATAACCTCTGCAATATATGCAGCAGAAAAAAAGGTAAACATAATAATAACTCTGACTAGAATACTAAAGTTAGTACCTGGAGGCATAAAATAGTTCAGCATTGACGAAGCTACAAACAATAAGGTTATTAAAGGAACACCTCTCATAAACTCTATAAAACAAACACTAAGTGTTCTAACAACTGTTAATTTTGATTGTCTTCCAAGAGCTAAAAATATACCTATGGGTAGTGAACAAACAATACCAGTAACACCTATTATAACGGTTAGCATAAAACCACCAAATAAACTATATTCAATCTTAGTTAGCCCAAAATAACCACCATTGATAAGGATAAAAGCAAAGAAAGGATAAATTCCACTGAACCATAGTAGCCATTTTCTTTTAGGTAAATCAGGGTAAAGTAACGGAGCAAAAGCAATAAACATTGTTAAAAATGAAATATCAATTCTCCACCTTTCTACTTCAGGATAGAAGCCATATACAAACTGACCAACTCTTCTAGTTATAACAGCCCAACAGGCTCCGTCATTTATCTTCCTACATTCAATTTTTGAGTTTGCATCAAATACAGCATCAAAAAAGAACCAACCAATTATTCCATCGATTAAGTAATAAATAAGCACTACTGAAATAATTGTTAATGTAGAATTACTAATAGACGAAAATAAATTATTTTTAATCCAACCATAAACACCAACCGTTCCAGGGGGAGGCGGAAGATTAGGATATGAACCTGGTTTATAGATTTCTGAGCTCATTTTATCTTCCTACTAATTTTACTTTATTATTATACCAGTTCATGAAAGCAGATATGCTAAGCGAAACAGATAAATATATTAACATCACAATAACCATCGTCTCCATCTCTCTACCAGTTTGGTTTAGAGAAATACCCCCAAGTGTAGCAACAAGATCCATATAACCTATTGCAATTGCTAAAGAAGAGTTTTTGGTTAAATTTAAATATTGACTAGTTAAGGGAGGAATTATAACTCTACGAGCTTGTGGCAAAATAACTAATTTCATCACTTTAGAAGGTTTTAAACCAATTGATTCAGCAGCCTCTCTTTGACCTTTATCAACAGCCAATATTCCAGCCCTTACTATTTCAGCAATAAATGCAGCGGTATAAATACCTAATGCAAAGGTTAATGCCGCCAGTTCAGGGCTCATATGCATTCCACCTTTAAAATTAAAGCCCTTAAGCACCGGTATTTCAAGAGAAATGGGCAAGCCTGAAACGAAAAAACCTATTACAGGCAGAGATATAATTACTGATAAATTAATCCAAAAAACCGGAAGTTGTAAACCTGTCAAATCTTGCTTTTTCTTTGCATGTTTAAAAAAAAGAACAGAAAAAATAATCCCAATAACTAAAAGTAAATATACTAATTCAATACCATTTTCAGTTAACGGTTTTGGAATATAAAATCCTCTATTAGATAAAAAACTAATATCCGCAATATTAATTGCATTTTTGGAATGAGGAAGAGTATTTATAATAATACCATGCCAGAGAAGGATGTGTAATAATATAGGAACGTTTCTTGTAAACTCTATGTACCAATAAGCTATTCTACTGGCTAACCAATTTTTTGATAACCTTATTATTCCAAGAGTAACTCCTAAAATCGTAGCTAAAATAATACCAAAAACTGCGACTAACCCAGTATTTAAAAGCCCTACAATACCTGCTCTTAGGTGACTATCTCTATTGTTATAATCGATTAAATACTGATTAATATCATAACCAGCTGGGATAAATAAAAATTCAAAACTAATGTCTTTACCAAGCGCTTTAAAGTTAGCATCAACATTAGAAATAAGCCAAGACAAAAACCAACCTATGCATAGTAAAACAAAGATTTGGATAATAATTTCTCTACTTTTTTCGTTGTGCCAAATATTATGTAAAAATGTCATAGGTGGGCCAAAATAATCAAAAAAAACTGCGTCTATTTAATATATAGACGCAGTTTAAAAAATTTTATTTAATTGGTGGAATGTAAAATAATCCACCATCTCTGCTTAACTGATTAGCTCCTCTTGCAATTTTAAGAGGAGTACTCATACCAAGATTTTTTTCAAAAACTTCAGCATAGTTACCAACCTGACTAATAACTTGAACAGCCCAATCTGGAGATAAACCTAGCTTTGAAACACCTTGCAATGGATCTTTACCTAACAAACGATTAATTTCTTTGTTTTTATTGTCTTTTCCAGCAAGAGATTTAACATTGGAAGAAGTAATATTTAATTCTTCACCAGCCATCATAGCTTTTAAAGTCCAAGCAACGATATCAGCCCATTGATCATCACCATGTCTTACAACAGGTCCTAAAGGCTCTTTAGACACAATCTCTGGTAAAACCATATGATCTGAAGGATTATCAAAACTAGACATAGTTGCATATAAACCAGATGCATCTGTTGTATAAACATCACATCTTCCAGCTTTGTATAATTCTTGAGCTTCAGAGTTAGTTTCAATAGGCACAGGATTATACTTCATATTATTTGAAGCAAAAAATTCTGCTAAATTAAGTTCTGTTGTAGTTCCAGTTTGAATACATACTGAAGCACCATCTAAACCCTTAGCTGACGTAACACCTAATGATTTAGGAACCATGAAACCTTGGCCATCATAGTAACTTACACCAACAAATGTCTGTGATAAATCAACATCTCTTGAAAATGTCCAAGTAGTGTTTCTTGATAATATCTCACCTTCACCAGCTGCTAATTTAGTAAATCGAGTTTTACCAGTTGCAGTAGTGTAATTAACTTTATCAGCATCGCCTAATGTTGCAGCTGCAACAGCTCTACAAAAGTCGACGTCAAAACCAGTCCATTTACCTTTATCATCAGGGGCAGCAAATCCAGCCAAACCAGTATTAATAATACAATTTAGACTTCCTCTTGCCCTAACCTCGTCTAGAGTACCTGCACCAGAAGGTGCTGATGTTACAGTTTCTTTTTCTACAGTTTGTGTTGGCTGCCCTGAAAACAAAGCATAACCCGCTCCTATTCCAACTGCGCCAGCAACAACTGCTGCTATAATAACATTATTGCTCATTTTATTTTCTCCACTTTGATTTTTTCATGAAACCATGAATTTAATAGTACTTTCCAACTTATTTGTTATAGTTACAAGACAAATATTTTGAAAATTAATATTCTGTTAACCTTTTTGATTTATTGAATCAACATAAATTATTTTTTAACAAACTAAAAGCTAAAGCATGACATCAAAAAACAAAAAATTAAGCATTCACACTTTAATTGCTCATACAGGCAAAAATGCTTATGAAAACTTTGGAATCCCAGCTCCACCCTTGTATAGAACTAGTACAATTTTAAGCCCAAATATGAATGCTTATAGAAATAAAACAGGTAAATATACTTATGGCAGAAACGGAACGCCAACAACTGATTCGCTCTCTTTGTCTATCGCAAAATTATATAGTGCTGACGGATGCGTCCTTGCTCCTTCTGGAATGAGTGCAATAACAACTGGATTAATGTCTACAATTAAGACAAATGACCATATTCTAGTACCTGATTCTGTCTATGGCTCTACTAGAAGATTTGTAAAAGAGGAATTTCCTAGATTAAATATAGATTATCAATTTTATAACTCTAGAGACATTTCTAGTTTAGAAACTTTAATTAAAGAAAATACAACTGCTATTTATATAGAGACACCTGGAACTTACACTTTTGAAATAATAGATATTGAAGAAGTTATTCGTGTTTGTAAAAAATTTAAATTAAAATCAATTATAGATAATACATGGGCAACAGCACTATATTTTAATCCTTTAGAATTTGGCGTTGATATTGTAATTGAGGCTGTTACTAAGTACATATCTGGTCATTCTGATATTATGATGGGTGCTGTTGTTGCTAATGATGAAAATTTAATAAACTTGCAACGATGGACAAGGAACTCTGGAACTTATGTAAGCCCAGATGATGTATATCTTTCTTTAAGAGGCCTTAGGACACTTCCTTTAAGGCTCAAACAATCTTCAGAAAATAGTTTAGCTATAGCAAAATATCTAGAAACAAAAAAAGAAGTTAAAAAAGTTATTCATCCAGCTTTAACTCAACACCCTGACCATGAAAAATGGAAAAATTATTTTAATGGAGCATCTGGTCTGTTTGCTATTGAATTTCAAGATTATATAACACAAACTGACGTAGATAAGTTGGCTGATGCTTGTAAAATATTTGGAATTGGTGCTTCCTGGGGTGGATATTCTAGTCTTTTGTCTACTATGAATATTAGTGAAAATAGGCATTTAAAATCTAGTTACGTACCCAAAGGGGAATATTTAAGAATTTATGCTGGTTCAGAAAACATCGACGACTTGATAAATGACTTAGAAAATGGATTTAAAGAGCTATGCTTAAAATAGATAAAAGGTGATTTATTACATTAACCTCTCTTCTCCTAAAACGGTAGTTCTTCTCATATCTCTTTTTTCTTTTAAATCGTCAAAGGCTCTGACTCTATGCATAGTTTGTCTATTATCCCAAATGATAAGATCATTTTGTGACCATTTATGAATATATTTAAACTTAATTTGAGTTGCGTACTCTATTAGGTCATCAATAAAACACATGGAATCTGGTCTAATCCAGTCTCTAATTTTACCAATGTGACTAGAAAGAAAAATTACCTTTCTTCCAGTTATTTTATTTATTCTAACAAGTGGTTGTTCAACTGGCGTAAAATTTTTAATTTCTTCAGAAGATAATTCTTTTACCATATCAAAACCTAACCTCTGACGAGAATAAATTAAAGAATGTTCACATACCATATCTTGTATTTTATTTTGAGTTAACTCATCAAGATTATCATATGCACTTCTCATATCTGCAAATTCTGTATTACCACCCTGTTCAGAAATATTTCTTGCAGACAAAAGTGAATATTTAGCAGGTATTGATTTAAAAGAACTATCAGTGTGCCATAAACGATTACCTAAATTAAATATCCTTCTTGGGTCATTTTGACTAAATGGCTTATTATTTTTATCTAAATTTGATACATCCGCTAAATCTGTAGACAACCTTCTATCTTTAGCTTTTGTGATATTTGATGTTTTTCCTGAAGCCTCTATATCACCAAAATATTTAGTAAATCTAACTTGATCATCATCGCTAATATCTTGGTCTTTAAAAACAATTACAGAGTATTTGTTTATGGACAGATCTATTTCTTCTATCTGCTTGATATCTAGTTTTTGTCTTAAGTCAATATT
>ERZ651776.1106-NODE-1106-length-33990-cov-28.337658_pt1 | contig 33990 bp, 36 predicted proteins | sample MGYA00514761_ERZ651776 | MGnify/ENA metagenome assembly ERZ651776
GATCCATATTCCAGTTGGATATTTTAAAACTATGCATAACCCTGATGTTGATTGGTGTTACAAAACTGAGCCTGATGAAAGTATGAATAATATTTCTATAAGGTATCCAAGAGGGAAAACATTAGGTGGGAGCTCTTCTATTAATGGACTTTTGTATGTTAGAGGACAACATAGAGATTATGATGTTTGGAGACAGTTAGGAAATGCTGGATGGAGCTGGGATGATGTATTGCCTTACTTTATTAAAGCTGAAAATCAAGAAAGAGGGGAAAATGAGTTTCATGGCGTTGGTGGACCATTATCGGTATCTGATCAAAGAATTCAATTACCTCTTTTAAATGAGTTCCAAAATGCTGCTGAAGAATTTGGAATACCAAAAACAAAAGATTTTAATACTGGTAACAACCATGGTTGTGGTTATTTTCAGGTTACAGAAAAAGATGGTTTTAGATGTAGTACTTCGGTTGGCTATTTAAACCCAATCAAACATAGAAAAAATTTAAAAATAATTACTAAAGCTCATGTTAAAAAAATTAATTTTGAAAACAAAACAGCAAAAGAAGTTGAGTACTGGCAGGATAATGAATTAAAAAAAGTTCAGGCTAATAGAGAAATAATTTTATCATCAGGTGCAATAGGATCTCCTCAAATTTTACAAGTATCAGGTATAGGTAATCCTGATAAATTACAAAAATTAGGAATTGAGATAGTTCATAATTTAAATGGAGTTGGTGAAAATCTACAAGACCATTTAATGTTCAGACCTATTTATAAAATCCATGGGATAAAATCGCTTAATAAAAAAATTAATAGTTTATTTGGAAATTTAATGATTGGATTAGAATATGTTTTCAAAAGAAGTGGTCCAATGACTATGGGGGCAAGTCAACTTTGTATGTTTGCAAAAAGTGATCCTTCTTTAGAACTTCCTGATTTACAGTGGCATGTTCAACCAATGAGCATGGACACTTTGGGTGCAACTAAAAATCATGATTTTCATGCTTTTACTCCCACGGTATCCAATATAAGACCTTCTAGCAGAGGACACGTTAGCATAGTAGATCAAGACTCTAGAATTTATGCAAAGATCAAACAAAATTATCTATCGACTGATCATGACAGGATGGTTGCAGCAAAAGGATTAAAATTAACAAGAAAAATTGTTTTAGAGTCTGAAACTTTCAAAAAATATACACCAGAAGAGTATAGACCTGGGATAAGTATTAATGAAGATGAAGAATTGGTTAAAGAAGCTTCAAATTATGCGCAAACTATTTTTCACCCAGTTGGAACTTGTAAAATGGGCCAAGATGATATGGCTGTAGTTGACGAAAAATTAAAAGTTAGAGGTATTAAAAATTTAAGAGTGATAGATGCCTCGATCATGCCTAACATCACATCAGGAAATACAAATGCACCAACAATAATGATTGCAGAAAAAGGTGCAGATATGATATTAAACAGCTAATGTTTTCAGAGTTATTTGGGGCTGAACAGCTCGTCATATTAAGCCAAATTATTTTCATAGATCTAGTCTTAGCTGGTGACAACGCAATAATAATTGGAATGGTTGCATCAAAATTTCCAATCGAGCAAAGAAAAAAAGTTATTTTCTGGGGTATTGGTGGTGCTGTAATTTTGAGAATTATCTTAACAATGCTGACGGCATATTTGCTTCAAATCACAGGGTTAAGATTAATTGGAGGATTATTATTACTTTATATTGTCTACAAACTTTATGTGGATGTGATCAAAGGTCAATCAAATGAAGAGGATATTAAAGTAGATAACTCAAGTTTTATGAAAGCAATTTGGACTGTTTTGCTTGCTGATTTTACAATGAGCTTGGATAATGTCTTAGGAGTAGCGGGAGCCGCAGGTGATCATTATGTTTTATTGATATTTGGATTAGCGCTATCAATTGTTTTAATGGCTACTGCAGCAAATTTAATATCTAGATGGATTAATGAATATAAGTGGATAGCTTGGATTGGATTAATTGCTATACTAGTAGTTGCTATAGAATTAATTTACACTGATTTAAAATTATTTATTTAAAAATGTACCTACAAAAAATTAATTTAAAAAATAAATATGCATTAGTTACAGGTGCTGGCAAGGGTTTAGGTAGAGCATGTTCCATTGCTCTAGCTGAAGCTGGTGCCACTGTTGTTGCTCTAAGCAGAACCTCATCTGATTTAGATAAATTAGAAAAAGAAATAAAAAAAATAAAAGGTAAAATCATAAAAGTTACTTGTGATGTAATGAACTATGAGGACTTAAAAATGAATATTGAAAAAATTAAAATTATTGATGTGCTTGTTAATAATGCGGGAACAAATATTCCAGAACCTTTTGAAAAAATTAAACAAGAAAGTATGAACTACTTAGTCGATCTAAATCTTAAAGCTGCATTTAATGTAGCTCAACTGGTAGTTAAAAAGATGTTAAAAAATAAAAAAAGACCAGGTTCAATAATTAATATGTCTTCTCAATTGGGTCATGTTGGTATGAGTGGAAGAAATGTGTACAATATGACAAAATTTGGTATTGAAGGCTTAACTAAGGGAATGGGTGTTGAATTAGCAAAAAATGATATTAGAGTAAATACTGTTGCCCCTACATTTGTTGCAACACCAATGGTAATTAATTTCTTTAAAAATAAAAAATTTAAGAAACTTGCTTTAGGAAAAATTCCTATGGGAAAATTAGCAACAGAAAGTGATGTAGCAACAACAGTTTGTTTCCTAGCATCTTCAGCTTCTTCTATGATCACAGGTACATCAATAGTAATAGATGGTGGATGGACAGCTCAATAATACATAAATTTTTTTTAGTACTATTAATTTTAACCACATCACAAGTAAAAGCTGTAGAATTTCAAGGAAAGTTTATTCAGGGTCATTTTATTCTGGGAAAAACTGACCCTAATGCAAAAATTATTGTTGGTAAAAAAGAAGTAAAAGTTTCTAAAGATGGTTTTTTTGTTTTTGGAATTGATAGAGATAGAAAATTTGATTTAACTTTTACTAAAATTCTAGATGATAAAAAATCAAAGATAACAAAAAAAGTTTTAAAAAGAAAATATAATATTCAAAGAATTGATGGACTTGAAGAAAGCAAGGTAACACCTCCTGAATCTGTTTACAAAAGAATTAAAAAAGAAAACAATGCAATTGGTGAAGCAAGAGCAATAAATTCTAATTTAAATTTCTTTAAAGATAAATTTATAATGCCTGTAGAAGGAATTATTAGTGGAGTTTATGGTAGCCAAAGAATATTAAACGGTAAACCAAAATGGCCCCACTACGGAATAGATATAGCTGCAAAACAAGGGACAATGATTAAATCCTCTGGAACTGGTGTGGTAACAATGGCTGAAGATGATTTGTATTATACTGGAGGTACAATTATTATGGATCATGGTCATGGAATTTCGACAATTTACTCTCACCTAGAAAATACTCTAGTGTCAGTTGGTGATCAAATAAATCAAGGAGATGTAATAGGAACAGTCGGATCAACCGGCAGATCAACTGGTCCTCATCTTGATTTTAGAATTAATTGGTTTCAAACAAGACTTGATCCAATGTCTGTATTAAAATAAAAAAGTTGAATGAAAAAAACTTTAAAAGATAAAATTTCAGATAAGCTTGTTAATGCTTTTCTTAAAAATAATACGATCTCATCTATTCCAAAAAAGTTTACTAAAACACTAACAGAAGCTGATAAGTTTAGAAAATTATGTGAAAGCAAAATCAAAGAACCTGTTATTGGGTTTAAGGTAGGTGGAACTGGCATTCCTCTTATGAAAAAATTAAATGAAAAAGAACCCTTTTATGCATCTGTTTATAATAGAAATTTTTTAAAAAGTGGTAAACGAGTTAAAATTAATAAATATACATTAGGCATTGAAGTTGAGGTTTGTTATTTAATTAAAAAAACATTTTTTTTATCAAAAGGACTGGTTAATAAAAAAAATGTTACAAAATTTATTACTCATATGGCTCCGTGTATTGAGGTTGTTGGATACCGTCAAAAAAGAAAAGGTATCACCTCTTTTGGCGATTTAAGTAGTGATTTTGGTGGAAATATTAAATTTTTAATTGGCCAAAAGAAAAAATATAAAAAAATTAATATAGGCAATTTAAAAGCGAATATTGCTAACAAAAAAACTAAACAAAATATTAATGGAAATACTAATGCAGTCTATATTAACCCATTAAACTCCTTAAGATTTGTGCTGAATAAAATTAAAAAAGATAAAACTAATTTAAATAAAGATTTTTATGTGTTTACAGGATCAACTGTGGGTGTCGTGCCAATTCTTGGTAAAGGTCTATATACAGGTAAAATTGAAAAATTAGGATCTGTAAAAGCAATCATTTCTTAATGGCTCTTCATTTTAGCAAAGAAGAATTTTTCAATAGAAAACAAGATGTTTTAAAATCTATGAATGAGCAAAATCTAGATGCTCTTTTAATGTTTAGGCAAGAGTCTATGTATTGGCTAACTGGCTATGACACTTTTGGATATGTTTTTTTTCAAACTTTGGTCTTGGATAAAAAAGGTAATGTAATTCTTTTAACTCGTGCACCTGATTTAAGACAAGCACAAAATACTTCTAATATTGAAGATATAAGAATTTGGGTTGATAAAGATGGAATAAATCCGACTGATGACCTTAAACAAATATTAAATGAGCTTGAATTAAAAGGTAAAAATATTGGTGTTGAATATGAAGCTTATGGAATGACAGGTCGTAACGCTTTAAGATTAAATAAATCCTTAGAGAATTATTGCAGCATTGAAGATCAGTCAGAATTAATAACAAAATTAAGAGTTATTAAATCAGATGAAGAATTAGTTTATGTTAAAAAGGCAGCAGAGCTTGCTGATAGAGCTCTTGATGAAGCTTGGAAATATACTAAAGCTGGCGCTAGTGAAGCTAAAATTTTAGCAGAAATGCAAAGAGCTGTTCTTGAAGGCGGTGGAGACTACCCAGCTAATGAATATATTATTGGTTCAGGGGACAATGCTTTACTCTGTAGATATCAGTCAGAAAAAAGAAATTTGTCTGACACAGACCAATTAAGTTTAGAATGGGCTGGAACTTATAAGCATTATCATTCTGCAATGTTTAGAACTATTCCTATTGGAAAAGCAGATTCTAAACATATAAAAATGCATGAAGCTTGCGTTGATGCGTTAACAAATTGTGTAAAAACTTTAGTTCCAGGTAAAACTGCAGGAGATGTATTTGATGCACATGCTAAAACATTTGACAATTTAGGTTTTAATAAAGCAAGAATGAATGCTTGCGGTTATTCTTTAGGTTCAACTTTCTCACCTAATTGGATGGACTGGCCAATGCTTTACACAGGTAATCCTTATAAGATTGTACCTGGTAATGTCTTCTTCATGCACATGATACTTATGGATTCAGATAGTAATTTAGCCATGAATTTGGGTGAAACCTATTTAGTTACCGAGAATGGTAACGAAAGATTAGGGAAACAAAAACTGGATTTAGTTATTCTTTAATCTTTGATAATCTACCTTAAACATTGCTTCATTTCTTCTCATGAGCGGAAGAGTAAAAGGACTGTTATAAGTTGCTTTAATTGCTAGGCTCTTTATTTTAATATTATCCTTAAATAATTCATCCTCTAAAATATTTTTATGCTTGATAAAATTATTTTCAGATGCTCTACCGGAGTATCTAATTACAGCATAGTAACCACCCTCTATATTGATTACCTTAACATCAGAACCTGTGGGATTTGGTATATTGTTTTTATCAAATTTAGAAGGTAGATAAAACTGCATGGTCGTATTTCCAGATTTTTCCATCACCGTAACTGGTACTGTCATTTTTATTTTCTGATTTTTTTCATTATTACCTGAGATATAATTAAATAATTTTCTAAAACCATTATTTCCACTTGTGCTTGCAACTTGTACAGCTAAACGATCAGAATATTTTCTAATCTCGTAGGTATCATTTGATTTCACAATATCATATTTAGCTTCTTCATTGGCCATTACATGAGAATATGTAAAAAAATAAATACTGTAAAATATAATCTTAAAAATTTTACTCATAACTTATAATTCAAGATCAACTTTACTTGAATTTTAATATTTTTAAATTCTTTTATGATCAATTATTACTGTAATTAAGAAATGTATTGTTGTATATAAAATCTATGCCCTCATTTGATGTAATAAGTAAAATTAATTATCCAGAATTTGATAATGCTCTTGCTAATTGTTTAAGAGAAATTACTAACCGATATGACTTTAAAGGACTTAATATTTCAATTGAAAGAAAAGATAAGACAATCACAACACTTGCGCCAGATGAATTAAAGTTAAAACAAGTAAATGAATTACTACAAGTTCATCTTATAAGAAGGAAAGTAGATCCAAGAGTGATAGTTGTTAAGAATTCAGAAAGTGCTGCAGGTACAACTATTAGACAAGTCAGTGAATTAAAAGAGGGTATTAGTCAAGAAAATGCTAAAAAAATTATTGCTGATGTTAAAAAACTAAAACTTAAAATCCAAATTAAAATTCAAGGTGAAGAATTAAGGGCTGAAGGAAAGAAAAGAGACGATCTTCAAGAAGCAATATCTGCAATAGAAGCTATTGATATTGGTCTTCCAATTGAGTTTGTAAATTTTAGAGATTAATATCGTTTTAATGGTAAATTTAGTTCAACGATCCCATAATTAGTTTTTTTAATTCTTTAATTACTCTAGCCAATTGATATCAAAGTAAGATCATCACTTAATTTTTTAGACTCGGAAATCTCAATTACTTTTTTTGTAATATCTGATAAGTGTTTTTTTCGATCACTTGTATAATTATCTTCAATAATCTTAATTGAGCCTTCAATGCCTATTTCATTTCCTTCATTATCCAAACTTTCTGACAAACCATCTGTAAATACATAAAACTTGTTGCCATTTAATTTAAGTTTATGAGTTTTATAAATGGATTTATCTTTTTGCGGAATAACACCCATTGGTGGCGCATCACTTTCGAAGTTTTGATACTCACCAAGCAAACTCCTAATTATAACTGGCTGATGTCCGCCATTAACCCACGAAATTTCATCTGAAATTAAATCGTATTTACCAAGAACGGAAGTGACAAACATGCCTGAAGTTTTGGTAATATATAAGTCATTGTTCATATGAAACATCATTTCATCAGGATCAACCTCATCTCTCGACATTACCTCAAATAAAGTTGAGGCTTTTGCCATTACCATTCCGGCATGGACACCTTTGCCAGCAACATCGGCTATTATAAAATAAATACTATCGTTGTGGGGATAGAAACTAAAAAAATCCCCCGAAACTTCTCTTGCAGCAATATTAATTCCATGAACAGGGTAATTCTGTAAATCTCTTTTCGGTAAAAAATTTTCTTGAACCTTTACAGCTAAGTTTACCTCTTTAGATATTCTATTACGCCATTTTTGTTTCTCTTTTTCACTTATCTCAAGTTTATTCATCAATTTATTATAATAAAGTCCAATTACACCACCTGCTGTAAACGGATCTTGTGGACCTCTAATTGCAAGATCTCCACTTTCAGATTGTTTTTCTAAAATTGAAATTAAATCATGTTCTACTGAGACTGCATTATGTTCTGCAATATTCAATCCCAACTCTTCTTGTAAAGGAGTTACTCTTAATGGATAAAAATAATTTAAAATTTTTAAAATTATAAATGATCCCAAAAAAGAGAATGCTCCTATTGTTACAACGCCAATAAATTGTGCTTTTATTTGTTCAAATCTAGTTAATTCTGTTCCTAAAATATTTAAATCACTAAAAAATCCCACTGCTAAAGTTCCCCAAATACCTGCTCCTAAGTGAACTGGTATTGCACCAACCACATCATCAATTTCGAATTTATTCAAAATTTCTGTGATTAATATTGCAACTAATGCTCCAATAATTCCTACAATAATTGCAACTACAGTTGTCATTGAATTGCATCCTGCGGTAATAGACACTAATCCTGCTAATGGACCTAAAACAACATAAAAAGGATCTGGTTTTTTATAAATTATAAATGAAGTGCCCAAACTTGTTAACAAACCAAATGCTGCTGCAAGAAATGTATTTATTAAAATTAATGGAACAGAATCGTCCATTGCACCATTACTACCACCATTAAATCCAAACCAACCAAACCATAAAATTAAGGTTCCGAGAACAGCTAAAGGAAAACTTGAGCCGGTAAATTTTCCTTTATTTGCCTCAGAATATTTACCAATTCTGGGACCAATAATTATAACAGCTGAAAAAGCAATCCATCCACCTACAGAATGAACTATTGTACTACCAGCAAAATCTATAAAACCTAAATTAGTTAGCCAACCTGACGTGGTTACCTGTTCTGCAACATTTAACAATTCATTAGTATTACCAACATTACTTAAATAGCTAGAAGACCAAGCCCAATGACCAACGATGGGATAAATAATTCCAGTTGCTAAAATTGTAACAATTAAATAACCATTAAATTTCATTCTTTCTGCGACTGCTCCAGAAATGATTGTGGCTGCTGTTGCAACAAACATTGCTTGAAAAACAAAATAAGTCATATACTCAGCATTACTTGTCTGAAAAAAGAATAAATCAGTTCCAAAGAAACCATTATAGCTTGAGCCAAACATCAAGCCAAAACCAAAAATCCAAAAAATAACAACCGAAACACCAAAGTCAGCTGCATTTTTTAATGCAACATTTATACTGTTTTTATGTCTTGAAAGTCCTGTTTCCATGCACATAAAACCTGCCTGCATAATAAAAACTAATATTGCGCAATCAATAACCCACAAAGTATCTACATATGATTTTACATTTTCTAGATTTAAATTTTCCATAACAAAAATATTGACAATTTATTTTGAACACATTTGAAATGCTTTTAAAACGTGACTTTATAACATTTAAATTATAAGTCTAATTTGGGTTTTATTCAATATTTTTTTAAGATTGAAATATGGTAATCTATATGTTCTTCAATAAATGAATTAATAAAGTAGTAACCATGATCATAACCTGGATGTTTTGCTACAAGTAATTTTTGACCTGTCTCGTCACACACATTTATAAAATCATCTATATAAAGATCTTTTAAAAAATCATCATTTAAACCAACATCTATTTTAATACTTTCAAATTTTTTTTTAGAATTTTTTATTAAAGTTATTGGGTCATATAAATTTAATTCATCTTCATTATTATCTAAATAATTAGAAAACATATCTTTTGCAAATGTACTATTATAAAGAGAACATATTGGTGAAAAAGCTGAGACTGATTTATATAAATCATTTTTGAGCGCGAATTGAATAGCGCCACCCCCACCCATTGAGTGACCAAATATTCCAATTTTTGATTTACTAAATTCAAACTTATTTGAAATTAACTCTGGTAATTCTTTTGTGATATAATCATACATCTTATAATTTTTAGACCAGGGTTCTCTTGTAGCGTTAAGATAAAATCCTGCACCACAACCAAGTTTGTAATCTTCGTTATCTGGTATACCCTCTCCTCTTGGGCTAGTATCAGGAACAACAACAGCAACCTGATGTTTTGAGGCAAATTGTTGAAATCCAGATTTTTGAATAAAATTTTGCTCAGTACAAGTTATGCCGCTTAGAAAATATAATAATGGGCAATCCTTACTATTATCAGGCAAATAAACAGCAAACTGCATGGTACAATTTGTTGTTTCTGAAAAATGTTTGTAAACTTCTTGAGATCCTTTGTGTGACCTATGTTTTTCAACTAATTCCATTTTAGAAGTTAATCACACTTCTTATTGACTTTCCTTCGTGCATTAAATCAAATGCCTTGTTGATGTCTTCAATAGCAAACTCATGAGTAATTAAATCATCTATATTAATTTTTTTATCCATATACCAATCAACAATTTTAGGAACATCCGTTCTTCCTTTAGCTCCTCCAAAAGCAGTTCCTTTCCAAACACGTCCTGTAACTAGTTGAAATGGTCTAGTTGCAATTTCCTGACCAGAACCTGCAACTCCAATAATAATTGATTCACCCCAACCTTTATGACAGCACTCTAGCGCTTGACGCATAACATTTACATTACCAATACATTCAAAACTATAATCAGCTCCACCATTGGTTAATTCAATTAATTTTTCTTGTAATTTATTATCTGGAAAATCTTTTGGGTTAACAAAATCTGTCATCCCAAATTTCTCAGCTATATTTTTACGTTCTGGATTTAAATCTACCCCAACAATCACACTTGCTTTAGCTAACTTACATCCTTGAATTACATTTAGACCAATTCCACCTAAACCAAAAACAACTGTGGTTGCACCCTCTTCAACTTTTGCTGTATTAATTACTGCACCAATACCAGTTGTTACACCACAACCAATATAACAAGCTTTACTTGCTGGTGCATCATCACGGATTTTAGCTAAAGCAATTTCTGGTACAACTGTATAATTTGCAAATGTTGAGGTGCCCATATAATGAAATAAAGTTTTTCCTTTATACGAAAATCTTGAAGTCCCATCAGGCATTAATCCTTTACCTTGTGTTTCACGAATAGCTTGGCATAAATTTGTTTTACCAGATAGACAAAACTTACATTTACGACATTCAGGTGTATATAAAGGTATAACATGATCATCTTTTTTTAAAGAGGTTACCCCTTCACCTACTTCAACAACAACTCCTGCACCTTCATGGCCTAATATTGATGGAAAAATACCCTCGGGGTCATCTCCCGATAACGTATATGCATCTGTATGACATACTCCTGTAGATTTTATTTCAACAAGAACCTCTCCTTGTTTTGGTCCCTCAAGATCTACATAATCTACAATTAATGGCTTAGCTTTTTCTAATGCAATTGCTGCTTTTACTTTCATTTTAAAATCCTATTTTTATTAAAATATTTTAACATAAAAAACTTTAGTATAACAGAATACCAAATCAAATTTCTGATCTTGCTTTAAAGCGTTCAAAAATTAGTCGAGTTTTAACCCCTAGATTTAAAAAAGGTTGTGGTGGAAGCCAAGTAGGTTTGTTTCTAGCTTCAATAACTTCTATTTCTTTAGTGTTTTCATTGCTTACTTTCATTGCAATTTGTTCGCCAAATAAAGTGCCAACCCCAATGCCAGATCCATTATAACAGCCGGCAACAAAGACATTGTTATCAATTTTTTCAAATATTTGAGAACTATTTCTTGTTCTAGAGACAATTCCAGACCAGGAAGATTGGATAATATCACCAGGTAATTGTGGAAATCTTTTTTTAATTCCAATTTTTTGATTAATTGATCTCTTATCCAAATCTGTCTTAGACATCTTAAAAGGATTGTGTACTTCAGCAGTATTTCTAATCAAAATTCTTCTGTCTTTTGTCATTCTTATTGTTGCACCCATTGGTCTTACCGGTAATACACCCCATTCTTTTGGTTGACCGATTGATCGAAATTCTTCTTCAGTTAAAGATCTTGTCATGCTGGCAGTTAAAGTAATTGGAAAATTATAATTAGATTTAATTCCTAAGGATTTTAAAAAACCATTTGTAGCAAAAATAATTTTCTTTGTATTAATTGTTGCATTTTTAAAATTACAGGAAATTATATCTTTGTTTTTACTCCAATTTAATAATGTCGAATTTTCATACAAACATATATTGCTTGGCAAAACATCAATCATTGCTCTAACTAATTTTCCAGGATGTAACAAAACTCCACCTTTAGTATGAAGTGCTACATTATAAAAACTAGTGCCCAATCTTTTTAATAACTCATTACTTGATAATAAATTATGTTCAAATCCTAATTTTGAAAGAGTATCTGAAAAATTTGTTAAAATTTTTTGATCTTCTCGATTTGAAGATGCAAAATATTTTCCACACTCGTTCCAATCACAATCAACTTGATACTCATTTATAAATTTTTTAACTGTATTGATGCCTAAATCATAAATGTCAGATTTTTTTTTGTAATTATCTAATTCCTTATTAGATGTAAAACCGTCATTAAGAGTGGTATCAACTAGATATCCTGAATTTCTACTGCTAGCACCCTCGCCTGCCAATTGTGCATCTATTAATATAATTTTTTGGTTTGGATATAATTGACCTAATTTTCTAGCAGCAGATAAACCTGTATATCCTGCTCCTATTATTAACCATTCACAATCTTCATTTGATTGAAGTGATTGAATATTTGTTCGTGGGATTAAATCATTAACCCAGCTACAACCATTATCGTTAGTCACTTCCATGAAGTGACCATACGATAATTGTTTAATTTTTAAAAGGCCTTAAGAATTTAATGAAGGTTGTTTCTTCATATCTGCTTTGTTGATACCAGCAACTTTAACTGGTTTCTTCATAGCATCTCTTCTAAATGGCTCACCAAGTTCTTGGTTAAGAATTACTTCAATAAACGTTGTAATTCCTTTCTTTTGATCTTCGCAAGATTGCTTGATAGCAGCCGTAGTTTCTTCCATTGTTCTCACAGAAACTCCTTTTAACCCACATGCATCAGCAACTTTAGCGTAGCTTAATTCTGGATCAAGTTCTGTTCCAACAAAATTATCATCAAACCATAAAGTAGTATTTCTTTTCTCAGCACCCCATTGGTAATTTCTAAAGATAACCATTGCAATTGCAGGCCATTCTTCTCTAGCACATGAACTCATTTCATTCATACTAATACCAAAAGCACCATCACCAGCAAAACCTATTACTGGAGTATCTGGACAACCAATTTTTGCACCTAGAATTGATGGAAAACCATAACCACATGGACCAAATAATCCTGGAGCTAGATATTTTCTTCCTTTTTCAAAAGTAGGATAAGCATTTCCAATTGCACAGTTGTTTCCAATATCACTTGAAATAATTACATCATCAGGCATTCCAGCTTGAATTGCTCTCCATGCTTGTCTAGGAGACATTCTATCTGAATCCCTTTCTCTTGCTTCTTTATTCCAAACTGTACCTTCATCATCATCTTCATGATCAAGACTTGACAATTTTTGTAACCATGCTGATTTAGTTTGATGAATAGTATCTTTTCTTTTTTGTCTATCAGTATCACCCGCTGTTGGTGAAAGTTGAGCAAGGATTTGTTGTGCAACTAATTTAGCATCACCACAAATTCCAACACTTACTTTTTTAGTTAAACCAATTCTATCAGAATTCATATCAACTTGAATAATACTTGCATCTTTTGGCCAGTAATCCATTCCATAGCCTGGTAAAGTTGAAAAAGGATTAAGTCTTGTCCCTAATGCTAAAACCACATCAGCTTTTTGAATTAATTCCATTCCAGCTTTTGAACCATTATATCCTAATGGACCAGCAGCTAACGGATGACTTCCTGGAAAACTATCATTATGTTGATAACCAGAACAAACTGGTGCGTCTAATTTTTCAGCAAGTTTTTTACAATCTTCTATTGCTCCACCAATTACTACACCTGCACCAGATAAAATTACTGGAAATTTTGCATTAGATAATAAGTCGGCAGCTTTTTTAATTGCTTCAACACCCCCTGCTTGTCTCTCTAATCTTACAATTGGAGGAAGGTCTATATCAATTACTTGTGTCCAATAATCTCTTGGTACATTAATTTGTGCTGGAGCAGATCCTCTAATTGCTTTTTCAATTACTCTATTTAATACTTCTGCCATTCTTGAAGGGTCTCTAACTTCTTCTTGATAGCAAACCATGTCTTTAAATAAGTTCATTTGTTCAACTTCTTGAAAACCACCTTGACCCATAGTTTTATTTGCAGCCTGAGGTGAAACTAATAAAAGTGGAGTGTGGTTCCAATATGCAGTTTTAATAGGTGTAACTAATCCTGTAATACCAGGTCCGTTTTGTGCAATCACCATTGAGATTTTACCAGTGGCTCTTGTGTAACCATCTGCAATTAATCCACCATTAGTCTCATGAGCAACATCCCAAAAAGTAATTCCTGCATCTGGGAAAATATCTGAAATTGGCATAAATGCTGAACCAATAATTCCGAACGCGTGCTCAATTCCATGCATTTGTAAAACTTTTACAAAAGCTTCCTCTGTTGTCATTTTTGTCATAAAACTAGAACCTCTCTAAAGTATAAATTTAAACTATTTTAAAATTCGTTTGTTAATTTTTGCGATTAATATATAAGATTTTAGAAATTTCAAACAAACAATTGACACAATAAATATGGCTACTGATATCATAATTCACGATAAAAAAGACAACGTAGGAGTAGTTGTAATTGAAAAAATCACTCCAAAACAAGACTGCGATTGCTGGATAATGGAAGATGACAGTTCAACTAGCATTCAATCATTAGATGAAATTCCTTTAGGACACAAAATTGCAATGGCTGATCTAAATGAGGGTGATACAATTCTTAAATATGGTCACGACATAGGAAAAGTCGTTAAATCAATTAAAAAAGGTGAACACGTGCATGTTCACAATGTAAAAACGAAGAAGTGGTAATAATATGGAAATTCCAAAAAGTTTTTTAGGTTATAAAAGAGAAAATGGCAGAGCCGGTACTAGAAATCATGTAATCATTCTTCCGGTTGATGATATTTCAAATGCATGTGCTGAAGCAGTTGCTAATAATATTAAAGGAACAATGGCACTTCCCCATTCATATGGAAGACTTCAATTTGGAGCAGATTTAGATCTTCACTTTAGAACTATGATTGGAACTGGTTGTAACCCAAATGTTGCTGCAGTAATTGTTATTGGTATTGAGCCTAAGTGGACTAAAAAAATTGTTGATGGAATAGCTAAAACTGGAAAACCAGTTGAAGGATTTCACATAGAGCGTACTGGAGATATTGGTACTGTTATGAAAGCTTCTAAAAAAGCTCAAGAATTAGTGATGTGGGCGTCTGAAAAACAAAGAGAAGAATGTCCTATGAGTGATCTTTGGATATCAGTAAAATGTGGTGAATCTGATACAACATCAGGATTAGCTGCAAACCCTACAGTCGGTAATCTAATGGATAAATTGGAGCCAATGGGCGTTCATTTATGTTTTGGAGAAACATCAGAATTAACTGGTGCTGAACAAGTTTGTGCTACAAGAGGTGCAACGCCAGAGGCATCTGATAAATTTATGAAAACTTGGAATTCATATAATGATTTTATTTTAAAAGAAGCAACAGATGATCTTTCAGAAAGTCAACCAACAGCTGGAAATATTGCTGGTGGATTAACTACTATTGAAGAAAAAGCTTTTGGAAATTTCCAAAAAATTGGAAATTGTAAATTTATCGATGTTTTAGAACCAGCAGAAGAACCTACTAAAGGTAAAGGTTTATATTTTATGGATACTTCATCTGCAGCAGCAGAATGTGTAACTCTTCAAGCAGCGGCGGGTTTTAATATTCATTTATTTCCAACAGGCCAAGGTAACATTGTTGGTAACCCAATTGAACCTGTTGTGAAATTAACTGCAAATCCATTAACTGTTAAAGGGATGGGCGAACACATTGATTGTGATGTTTCAAAAATATTAACACGTGAAATGAACATGTCTCAAGCTGGAGATGAATTAATCAAAGCAACATTAAGGGTAGCAAACGGAAGATTAACTTGTGCAGAAGCTTTAGGTCACAAAGAATTTGTGATGACTAAACTCTACAGAAGTGCATAAAATCTACTTACGTGCCTATTAATTTTCAATACTTTAAAACAATTATTCCTGGCGTAGTATTAGCATTAGTATTTTGTTTGTTCTCTCAAGGAATAAATAATCTTTTAGCGATAGAAATTTTTGGCACTCCTAAAAGTCCAATTTCAACAGTTCTAATTGCAATTTTACTTGGAATTTTAATGGGTAATGCATTCACACCCAGACCAGGCATGATGGTTGGTTTAGATTTTACACAACAATATATCTTAAAGTTAGGAATTATTTTTTTAGGAATTAGATTAAGTTTTGAAGAACTTATTAAATTTGGATCTATTGCTATACCTTTAATTATTATTTGTATTGTTGGTGTATTAATACTTGTAAAGTTATTGATTAAGAAGGTACCTATTTCTTCAAAGATGTCTTACTTGATTGCCATAGGAACAAGTGTTTGTGGGGCAACTGCAATTGTCGCGACAGCACCTGTTATTAATGCAAAAAAATCAGAAGTAGCTTATGCAATTGCAAACATTACATTGTTTGGGGTTATTGCAATGATTGTTTATCCATATTTTGCAGAATGGTATTTTGATAATGATGCTTTAAAAATTGGTTTATTTTTAGGGACCTCAATTCATGAGACATCTCAAGTAGCAGCTGCTGGTTTAATTTATGATCAACAATTTAACAGTCCAGAAACATTAAATGTAGCAACTGTTACTAAATTAATAAGAAATACTTTTTTAGTAATTCTGATACCTTTATTTGCATTTTTATATAATCGAGGTGAATTAAAAGGTCAAAAATACTCAATTTTAAGTATTTTTCCTTATTTTGTTATTGGTTTTATAGGAATGATTATAGTGAGAAATATTGGGGACCAAATTTTTACAACTGACAATGATAGTTATGTTGTTTGGACTAGCTTAATTGGCTATCTAAAAACTTTAGCAACAGTATTTTTAACTATGGCTATGGCTGCTGTGGGTATTTCAATTAATTTAAGTGAATTGAAATCAATGGGCTATAAACCTTTTGTTGTAGGTTTAATTGCAGCTATTACAGTTGGTTTTATAAGTCTTATATATATTGAAACTTTAATTAAATTTATTTAATAGAATTACAACTTAAGATTTTAACAACATTTTTTTCTTAAAGTTTGAAACAAAACGTCTGATAAAAGCTGCTCCAACTCCTAAAAGTATAGCAAACATAATTGAAAATAATCCATAAAAGAATGGCATATCATTCGAAAATTCTAAAATAAATGTTGAGAAAAAGTTTAAATCTGAGTTTGATACGCTAATTATTTCTTTTTGAATTTGTTCTGCAAAAAAAGTATCGTATGCAATAGCAATACCAACAACTAATAATAAGATTGCTAATAATGCTCTTAGTCCAGAGCTATCAATTTTTTCACCAAGTTTTTGTCCTATTTGTACACCTATAATTGATCCAATCACTAACATAAGAACTAACATTAAATCTATTGAACCATAATTAAATGAATGCAAAAAAGTAACGATGACACTTACAAAAATTGTTACAAATAAAGAAGTTCCTGGAACTAACTTTGTTGGCATCTTGATTATATAAATCATCGCTGGCACTAAAATAAAAGCACCCCCTATTCCCATAATAGCAGCTATAAACCCTACTAATAATCCAATTAAAATTGGTGTAAATATACTCTCATATAATTTTGATTTTGGAAATCTCATTCTTAATGGAAGACCATGTATCCAATAATGAACATGTAGTTTTTTTTTAACTACAAGATTTCTTTTTGCTCTATCGATCTCATTAAGACTTTCAACCAACATTAATGTACCAATGATAGCAAGTATGTACATATAGGCTAAAGAAATAACAGTATCAATTTTCCCTAAATCTTTAAAATATGAAAAAGTATAAATACCTAATGCAGTTCCAATAGTACCACCTATTACAATCATAAAACCCATTTTATAATCTAAAGTATTTTTTAAATAGTGAGTTGTGGATCCTGATACTGATGTAGCTAAAATATTGTTAGCTTCATTAGCAACTGCATATGCTGGTGGAACACCTAAAAAAATTAGAAAAGGTGTCATTAAAAAACCACCTCCCACACCAAACAAACCAGAAAGCACTCCGACAATTGCACTTAATAAAAGTATTTCAATAGGATTAACAAAGACTTGAGCTATGGGTAAAAATACGTCCATAAAAATTTAAAAGTTGTTAAAAAACAACTTAGTTAAATGTGATAAAAGTTCCAACTAAAATAACACCCCAATAAGCAGCAAGGCTCATAAATATACCTGTTTTTATTATAGCGGCTTTAGCTTCAGTGATTTTATTTATGATTTTTATATTTGAAAGATGCATTTAAACCGTCAATACACCCACGATTCTATTTGTCAAATAAATACTTAATAACTTGAAGATTTTTATTTTAGTAAATTGTAGCTCCAAATACTTTAACGACATCATCCTCTACACCAAGCACAAGCCTACCCAAAAACTCTCCTGAAATTTCTTTGTTAGTTTGCTTAATTAAGATAGTGACATGAACACCTCTTCTAAGACAGCCAAAAGGTTCAAATGTTTCTTTTAAATTAGTAATGATTTTATTATTAGCCCACTGCTTTCCAAGCTCAACTTCATTGGCTCCAAATAGCATTTGTGTTGAAAAATCTTTAGTAAATCCACCATAATCCTTAAGATTTGAAGATCTAACCAAATTATCCCAAATAGGTTTGGCTAATTCATATATCTCATCATCATTTTTTGATAAAATATCCATATATTTAAACTATGATTTAATTAAGAAGCTTTTTTCTTCTCGTTCTCATCCACGATATGGTAGACAGGAACTTTCTCCATACTAAATTTGCCAGTTTTAGGATCTCTTCTAGAAACAGTCAAACAATGCCAATTGTCATCATCCAGTTTCATATGATCACCTCTATAATAATATCCTGGCCATCTAGTTTCTTCTCTAAACATTGTATGTTCTGTTACACACTGCGAAGTAATAGCTCTGTGTTTTAACTCCCAAGCTCTCATTAGCTGGTGATAATCTTCAGCACCAACTTTTTCAAGATCTTCTTCTAACCAAGTTAATAGCTCTAAACCTCTTTTAAGCATATTAGCATTAGTCATATAATTAGTAGCTATTCCACCCACATATTCGTCCATGATTCTTTGTAAACGTTGTAACCCTTGAATTGGCGAGATATAACTTGGAGAAACAGTTCCCCCAGTAATTTCATTTTGAGCAACAGTGTATGTTTCTAATGGTTTAAACACTTGTTCTTTAAAATCTTCACACTGTTTATCGGATACTTTTAAGCCTTCTGCTTTTTTATCCTCAATATACTTAACTGCAGCTTTTGCAGCTAGTCTGCCTTCTGTAAATGAACCTGATGAAAATTTATGAGCACTTCCACCAACAGTATCACCTGCACCAAATAACCCATCAATAGTAAGCATTCTGTTATAACCCCAGAAATATTCTGGTGGAGATAAATCTTCAGGACCACTAACCCATGCACCTGAACAAGTTGCATGTGATCCCATTACATATGGCTCAGAAGTTGTTAATTCTGGATTTGTATATTTTGGATCAATATTTTGTGAAGCCCAAACTACTGCTTGTCCAACAGTCATTCCTAAGAAGTTTTCCCATCCAACAGTTTCTAAATGAGGGTCTTGGAAAGCTTCAGTTGTAACCATATGAATTGGTCCACCACCTGCCATTGTTTCTTGGATAAATGCATGGTTTCTAAGACAAGTTGGTGTTGGGTGATGATCTATATATTCACCTACTAACTCTTTAGTTTGATCATACCATTTCTTCTCATAGTTTTCACCGTTAGCATTTTGGGTATAAGTTTTTAAGTGAAGGAAATAAGCACCAACTGGTCCATATCCATCTTTAAATCTACATAACACAATTCTATTTTCCATTTGTGTCATTTTAGCTCCAGCAGCAATCGGTAAAGCATAAGCTGAACCATTACTCCATGGGGCGTACCAAGTTCTTCCCATTCCTTCACCAACAGCTCTTGGTTTAAATATATGAGAAGCACCACCAGCTGCAACAATTACAGCTTTTGCTCTAAACACATGAAAATCACCTGTTCTCATGTTAAATCCTACTGCTCCACCTACTCTATTTTCTTGAGCTTCATCCATTAAAAGATGAGTGATCATAATTCTATTATAAATTTTATCTGCAGATTTTTTTGCAGCTTCAGCAACGATAGGTTTGTAACTTTCACCATGTATCATGATTTGCCACTTACCTTCTCTAAGATATCTGCCAGTTTCTTCGTTCTTCATCATTGGAAGACCCCATTCATCAAACATATGAACTGTCGAGTCTACGTGACGAGCCATATCGTAACCCAAATCTTCTCTAACCATTCCCATTAGATCATTTCTTGCATATCTTACATGGTCTTCTGGTTGATTTTCACCCCACTGCATTCCCATGTAACAGTTAATAGCATAAAGACCTTGTGCAACCGCTCCACTTCTATCTATATTTGCTTTTTCAACACAAATAATTTTCATGTCTCTGCCCCAGTGTCTAGCTTCAAAAGTAGCACCAGTTCCAGCCATACCACCACCAACAACTAGAACATCGCAATCTTCGTAATGAGTTTTGTGCTTAGCCATTAGTAGTAAACTCCTTTTTTAAATGAATCTTTAGGTACTACTGGTAGCTCACCATCAATATTTAAACCTTCAGGTTCAGAGTATAATCTTTGTGAGTTAATTTCACCTTGATTAGGTTTGTCACCCTCAGCAAGTTTTGGAATAAATTTTCCCCAAGGTTTTGTTGTAATTGGAGAAACAAAATCTTTTGTGGTTCCATTTCTAAACTTAATTTTCCAAGAAATAGTTCCTTTTTCTTCTTCACGTCTTACTCTAACACTATGTCCCATTGGAGCAAAATCAGCATACCCTCTAACATCAATAGCATGATTTGGACAAGCTTTAACACATGAGTAGCACTCCCAACAAAAGTTAGGTTCTATGTTTTTTGCACGTCTTATATTTTCATCAATGTGCATTATATCTGATGGACAAATATCTACGCAATGACCACAGCCATCACATCTAGTCATGTATACAAAAGTTGACATAATTTAATTTTTTCCTTTTCTAATTATCATATTAATAGTGTTTTGGCTCTTCTCTTTTTATACCTAGGCCAAATTGCTCAGGCGCATCTGCAGGTGGAGGAAGGTTATCTCTTGATCCATCAGCTTCAGCTAAATTTTTCTGTATTGCAGCTCCTGGTTTATAAAACATATGTGCAAATTTAGACCAGTACACGCCACCAAATAACACTAAATTTGCAGTAACAAATAATGTTAAAAATAAAAATGATAGTCCTACTTGACCATTAAATTGAGCATAAGACCAAGCTAACCCAAAAGTAGAACAAGCCAACAATGCTAAAACGAATAAATCTGCTTTAATAATTCTGTACCAAGGATGAGCTTCAGCTGAAACATCTACTCTTAAAAAAAACCAAAACCAATATCCACCTATACAAGTTAAAATTGCTCCTGCATGCCATAACATTGACCAAATTGTAGATGATGATTTATCTGCACCAGTATAGCAAAATACCAACATTGCTGATGAAACCCAGAATATGATTGTTCCATACATTCCTAGCACATGAGATAATCTTCTTTTTCCAAATCCAAGCTCAGAAGTAGTTCCAATATCAACAACTGCTGTCTTAGCTAATATAGATACTCTTTCACCAGTACCAATTTCTCTAGTTGCCTGAAGTTTTGCTTTTTTTGCATTGTTTAAGAAGTATGTCAGATTTTTATGATGTATCATTTGAATTATCGTTCCAAATGCAATCAATAAAATCATTGCAATTATAAAACTTTGCATAGCAAAGGGAGATACTGTCTCTGCTAATATAGAAAATGGATTTGTCTCTAACATTTTACCCTTGTGTTAAATTTTTAAATTAATAAAAAGTTTTTTAATCTAGTTAATTCTATAGTTCAACCTTAAGTATTGGTCAATGTGTCTTTAATAACAACCTATAATTTATATTTTACGTTTATAATGCTGATTTTTTGGAATTACAGATCTAACTCCACCTTGAGGATTATCAACATCACCTTCTCTACGAGGAATCACATGAATGTGGCAGTGCATAATAGATTGACCGGCTATCTCACCAGCATTAGTTCCAATATTAAAAGCTTTTACAGTGTTGTCTTTACTTAAAACATCCTCTTTAATTATCTTAATCAAATTATTACATGCGATTAACTCTTCATCTGATAACTCAAAATAATCAACAACGTGTCTTTTAGGAATTATTAAGCAATGATGTTGGGATACTGGATAAGTATCATAGCTTGCGTAAGCAAGTTCATTTTCATGTGCAATACCACTAATTTTTGAATTACAAAATAAACAAGGGTTGTTAGGATCTCTCATTATTTATATTTTGGACAATTATTAATAGCTAAATTGTAGTGCTTAAATAAAATATTGTAAAATTTTAAACTTTTTCTTTTCCATTTAATTTGATCTATTGTTTTAACAGAAGCAACACCTTTGCCAGACCCTATTAAAATAATTTCATCAAATTCTTTTAATGATTTAACAAATATATCTTTATTAATTACTTTCTTAACTTTGGATTTAAAAAATTTATATGTAATTCCTTTATAAAATTTACTTTTTGGTGAATATACGCTGCCATCTTTTATAAAAATTAAATTAGATGTTCCTGTCTCAAAAATTTTTTTATTTGAACACAAACCTATATCTGATGATGAGTTATCCATTTTTGATAGATGCTTTAGAATTTGTTTGTATTTCAAATTCTTAAATTCAGGTTTTTGTCGCTTTAGATTAACTAATTTTAAATTAAAATTTAATTTAGGTTTAATTCTCTTGCGTAACGAAATTGATAAAGTGTTTTTATTAAGGGCAATTCTTAACAAATGATTATATTTTTTTGTTAAATTTACGTTATCTTTAATTAATCTTAATATATCAGATTTAATAGTTGGTTTTACAATTGAATAAGATTTAGTGGATTTAACTAAATTATTAATATGATCTTTAAAAAAAAGAATTTTGGGTGGAGCTCCATAAATCCACATGGTAGTAAATACACCATGGTCACCCCATAAATCGTTGAATTTAATTTCCTTGAGGTCTTTAAGCCGATAAGATTTTTTTAATAAGTATTTTACCATTTATAGTAAGAAATGATTCTGGGTGAAATTGAAATCCATATATTTTATCAACATTATTTTCAAATGACATTGCGGCTCCTGAAATAACACATCTCATCGTTATGTCAAAATTATCTGCATTAAAAGGTTCTTTAAGTCTTAGAGAATGATATCTGCCCACTTTAAATTTATCACCAGCAATAAACAACTTACTAGATTTATTAACTAGTACTTCAGATTGAAACCCATGATAAATTTTATTTTGTTCAATTATACTAGCTCCTTCACTAAATAGTATTTGTTGAAAACCAAGACAAATTCCAATTATTTTTTTTTTACCTTTAAATTGTTTATAAATTTTTGAAGATAACGGATAATCCTTGGGCGACCCAGGGCCTGGTGAGAAAACAATAGTAGATGCTTTATTTAATTTTGATTTATTAATCTTTGAAAAATCATCACATTCTACTTTATCAAATAAAGATAATTGATGGACCACATTGTGCGTAAATGAGTCTTTATGATCTATTACATATATCATTTAAATAAATCTATTAATGCTTTAGCTTTGATAAAGTTTTCGTTAAATTCATGTTTTGCATTACTGTCAATTACAACACCTGATGCGACTGAAATTTCAGATATATCTTTATAATTCAAAATTGATCTAATGATAATATTGAACTTCATGTCACCATTAAATTTTATATAACCAAAGCTACCTGTATATATATTTCTATTCTCTTTTTCCTGTTTGTTTAAGAGATTAAGAGTACTTATTTTAGGACATCCAATAACAGAACCACCAGGCATCATTGCTTTTATAATTTCAATATTTTTTATATTTTTATTTAGCTTACCAGTAATTAAACTAACGTAATGATATAGGTCTTTATATTCCTCAACTGTTTTTTCTTTTTTTAATTTTACAGTTCCTGGCTTACATATTCTTGAAAGATCATTTCTTTCCATATCAACAATCATGTTGTGCTCTTTGGTCTCTTTAATATTGGTTCTAAAAAAAGTTAAAGCTTTTTTTTTATTGATTTTCGATGTCTTTCTCAAGGTACCGGCTATTGGTTTGGTTGATATATTCAAACCATTTTTTGTAATTAGATTTTCAGGGGAGCAGCTAATAATTGAAAAGTTTTTATCTTTAATCATAAAAGCTTCGGGTGCTAAATTAGATTTAGCAAGTCTACAAAAAAAATCTAAAGGATCTATTTTTGATTTATTCTTATATTTTGTACATATTTTAATCTGGTAAGTTTCTCCTGATTTTATCTTTTTCTTAAACTTATTAAAAATTTTTGTGTATGCACTCTGGTTTATATTTATCTTAAAATTTTTAGCAATTTTACTGGCTTTATTTGATTTATAAACAAGGTCTTCTTTTAAGCTTATTTTAGATTCTGGCTTATAAAAAATTCCTTTAGGAAAATTTATACTTTTTTGTTTTGGTAATTTAATCCCAATAAGATTATTCAATAGTTCGTACCCAAAGAAACCTATTAATAAATCTGTATTTTTATAATTCTTTTTAATCTTAAATTTTGTATCTAAAAATTCTTTAATATTTCTATTATTCAAAATTATTTTTTTCGAGAAATCGGTATAAAGGTCAAAGCCTTTTGTTTTTTTGTAAATTACAAAAGGTTTATTTGAATTATTAATTCTATCTAAATAATTTTCTCTAATCAATTTTCTAAGCTGTTTGAAGTCTTGCAACTTGTTTTTCTATTATAGGTAGATGTATCAAACCTGCAAAGACTGATAAAGCAATAGATATGTACCAAGCATAATCATATGACCCATATAAATCATGAAATACGCCTCCAAGGTATGCTCCAAAAAAAGAACCAATTTGATGACTCAAAAAAACAATACCATATAATAGTCCAATATATTTTGTGCCAAATATAAAGCCCACTAACCCCATGGTAGGAGGAACCGTTGAAAGCCAAAGAAAACCAAAAGCCATACCAAAAAATATAGCTATGATTGGACTAGGTGGAAGAAAAATAAATATAGCGATTACCAAGCCTCTTGCTAAATAAATTATACTAAGAATTATTTTTTTGCTAAATTTTTGAGCTAAATATCCCGATGTTAATGTTCCAAATATATTAAACAAACCTATCATCGATAAGATTGTGACTGTACACCATTCGGGTAACCCCCTATCACTTATATAAACAGGTATATGTGTTGCAACTAATGTTATATGCCATCCACAAACAAAGAACCCTAAGGTTAAATAAATAAAACTTTTATTATTAAAAGCTTCTTTTAAGGCTTCCATAGCTGTTTGTTTGTCATTTATTTTTCCTCCAACAACATTTTTTGGCGTAGTTAGAAAGAAAGCTAAAATTAATCCTATAAAAATAAATGCTGCAAAAATTAAAAGAGTATTTTCCCACCCATTTTCTACTAGCGAGTATCTTACAAATACTGGAGATATAAAATATCCAAATGAGCCTGAAGCTGTAACAATTCCCATTGCTAAAGTTCTATTAGATTGGGGAAAATGTTTTGCGACAACTGAAACTGGAATACTTATTGCTGTTGCTCCAAGTGCAACACCAATTAACACACCTATGGCAGTTACAAAATATAGTCCTGTATTGTACTGTGAATAAAGCAATAAGATGCCTGCTAAGTAAAAAACAAAACCAATAGATACAGCTATATGTCCACCATACTTGTCTGTAATGACACCAAACCATGGACCAAAAACTCCCCAAAGAAGCATTTGCAGACCTAGTGCAAATCCAAATTGTGAAAGAGTAATTCCTAAGTCAGTTGAAAAATCAAAATAAAACATCCCAAACGTTTGTCTAATTCCAAGGGACACAATTACAATTGCGCAGGCTGAAATCAAAGTAACTAAGACGGTTTTATTCTTGATAAATTTTTCAGTGACCATTTAAAGATTACTTTAAATGTTTTAGAGCTTGTTTTATATCAGCGATAAGGTCGCTAGGATCTTCAAGCCCTATATGCAGTCTAACAAGATGTTCATTTTTTTCTAATTTAAGATAACTTCTGTTTCCCTGTTCTCTTAATTCTTGATGTAAAGCCAAACTTTCAAATCCACCCCAACTATAACCATGACCAAATAGTTTTAAATTATTAACAAACTTTATAACTGACTGTTTACTTTTAGCTTTAATTCTTAAACCCATCAATCCAGAAGCACCTGAATAATATTTTTTCCACATTCTAAAATTTAAAGAATCTTTTTTATAAGGGTATAGTAATTTAATATTTTTAAATTTAGATAAAAATTCTGCAACTTTCATTGCATTCTCTCTGTGTCTATCCAACCTAATGTCTAGAGTTCTTAACCCCCTAGTAATTAAATATGCATCATCTGGACCTAAACGTAATCCTGTTATTTTTTCAGTTTTAGAAACTTGTTTAAAGATTTTTTTATTCACAGCTAATGAACCACCCATAACATCGGAATGACCAGAATAATATTTGGTTGCTGATACAATAGACATATCAAAACCCAATTTAATTGGTTTTAAGAAATAAGGAGTTGCCCAAGTATTATCAATGGCCGTTAAAATTTTATATTTTTTTGCAATAGAGACAACTTTGCCTATATCCTGAAATTCAAATGTATTACTTCCAGGATTTTCAACAAAAATTAGTTTTGTTTTTTTGGTAATACTATTTTCTAAAGTTTTAAGATCGTGTGGATTATAAAAAGTTGTTTTAATATTAAATTCTTTTAAAAAATCTTGTGATAAAATTCTTGTTGGACTGTAAACAGGGTCCGCAACAATAATTTCATCCCCTGGTCTAGTGACACTAAAAATAGCTAAAAAAACTGCCCCAAATCCAGTTGGTGTTAAAAAGGTATGATAGCTTTCCTCTAATTTAGATAAAATTTTTTGCAAGACATGAGTTGTTGATGTGCCCTGTCTACCATAATCAAAATGCCCACCTGTTGGATCAGATTTGGCTTTATTTTGCATTTTTCTGATATCGCCCATTGATTTAAAGATTATTGTTGAAGCTCTTACTATAGGTGGATTAACAGCCTGGTTATGAAAGTCTTTTGCTGTATGTTTTAAAAATGTCTTAAAAGAATTGCTCATAATAAAATTTGATATGTTTATAAGACAATGCTATATCCCGTAAAAAACGTCAATAAAATTAATAAATAGGACTTAATGAGTTACCCAAAGAAACATAGAGGCCGAAGAAAACAAGGCTCTAAAAAAAGAAGAGCGAAAAGAAAAAATAAGAAAAAGTAATTTCTCCTCTATTCTTTAATCCAACCACCTCCAAGAACTTTATGGCCATATTGGTCTTTGCTATAAAATACGCATGCCTGTCCAGGAGAAATTCCATCTTCAGGATTAACCAAACTGACCCGGGCAGTATTATGGTCTTTCAAATCTACTTTTGCCTCAAGAAGATTACCTGTAGATCTAACTTTTACAAAAATATTCTGATCTAAGTCTTTTTTATTGGTTAACAAATTTAAATCTTTTAAAGAAATTTCTTTTTTTCCTAGTTTTTCTTTTGGTCCTACTATTATTTCATTTTGTTCAGAATTAATCTTTAAAACATATAAAGGATTATCATTAGAGACACCTATTCCTTTTCTTTGTCCGATAGTAAAGTTTATAATACCGTCATGAACGCCGATTACATCTCCATCTAAATTTTTAATATTACCTTTTTTAAAAGAGTCAGGTCTAAATTTTTGAATTACAGATGCATAGTCCCCATTTGGAACAAAACAAATATCTTGGCTATCTGGTTTGTCAGCTACATTTAGATCAAGATTTTTAGCAATCTCTCTTGTTTTATCCTTCAACATTCCACCTAAGGGAAATCTTAAATAATCTAATTGTTCACGTGTTGTGTTAAATAAGAAATAACTTTGATCCCTATTTTCATCAATAGCTCTATACATATTGTTAGTATTATTTGCTGTAATATTTTTTACATAATGACCTGTAACTAATGCATCAGCATTAAGTTTTTTTGACACTTCAAATAAATCTTTAAACTTTACAGTTTGATTACATTGAACACACGGTATTGGCGTTTCTCCCTTTAAATAACTTTCAACAAAGTTATCTATAACACCTTGTTTAAACTTATCTTGATAATATAAAATTTTATGTTCAATACCTAATTTATGAGCAACACGTTTTGCATCCATTATATCTTGACCTGAACAACATTGCTTTGATGAAGCAACTTCTTTACCATCATCATAAAGCTTTAGGGTAATTCCTATAACCTTATAACCTTCATTTTTCATAATACCGGCTACAGTTGATGAATCTACTCCTCCCGACATAGCAACAACAACTGTCGTATCTTCGGGTTTTTTATTAATTCCAATAGAGTTTAATTCTTTATTCATATGGTGGTATTTATACTTATTTCCAATATAAGTTAAATTAAATGATTTTAGATTATGAACCAGGCGACAAAGTCACAAATCCAAACAATAAAGATTGGGGTATTGGTCAAATTCAATCAATCATTAAAGAAAAAGTAACTGTTAATTTTGAAAATGTTGGAAAAAAAGTAATTAATGCAAATAATATTGAATTAAAAAAGATTGGTTAATTAAAAATGGAAGTAAAAAAGATTGTTGAAGATTTAATAGATACATTTTTAAAAGCGGGTGAGTTATCACTTTCTCTTAGAGAGAAAGGTCTTACAAAAGAAATCAAATCAGATAATACACCTGTTAGTAATGGTGACATTGAAGTAAACAAATTTATTACAAAAAAAATTTCAGAAATTACACCAGATATACCAATCATATCAGAAGAGACATCCGACAATAGAGACAATACACAATTAAAGGACTTTTGGTTAGTGGACCCTATTGATGGCACGTATGATTATATAAATGACTTGGAAGAATTTACAATTAATGCAGGTTTAATTATTAATAATAAACCTGTTGCAGGTTTAATTTACGCTCCAGCTAAAAAAAGAATGTTTTATTCATATGGAGACGGAAATGCTTATGAGTTAAGTGATGGAAAAACAATAAATCTAAGTACTAAAAGTATTGAAAAAAATAGACCAATTAAATTTATTTCTTATTCAAATAAACTAAAGCCAGAAATTCAAAAAATCTATCAGGACATCGGTGTTACTGAAAATGTAAAAATGAAAAGTTCTTTAAAATTTTGTGTAGTTGCTGCAGGTGAATACGATGGTTATGTTGCAGAACCTAGAGCGTATGAATGGGATATAGCAGCAGGTCATGCAATACTAGTGTCATCAGGTGGTACTATTACTGATTTTAATGGTAACGAAATATTATATGGAAAAGAAGATCTTAAAAATCCAAGCCTTATTCTCAAAAGTAAAAATATTTTATAATGGATGAACAACTTAGAATTATACTTATAATAATTGTTTCAGTTTCAATTTTTGGATTATTAGTTTTTGTATTTGTTAAAAATTATATAAGAAATAAGATTAACCATCTTGTTAAAGAAGAAGAGGAAGAAAAAGAAAAAAATTAAAGTAAATTAATTATTTTTAGATACTCATCTTTATCAATATCCATAACTTTTCTTGATGTTTCAAAATCAAATCCGTTACGCGCAAGTAAAGAGATGTCTTTTTTATAAAACAAAATTCTATTATCCTCTACTCTTGCAGGACCAATTCTTTTTTTTTTACAAATTTTTATAGCTGAAAAAAAATCTTGATCAGAATTATCTTCTTTAATTTTTTCAACTGTGTCTTTGATAAACTCATCATTTATACCTTTGCCAATTAAATAGTTTCTAATTTTATTAATTGAATTTCCTCTTTGGATCATGCTCTTAGCTTTACTTTCAGAATAAAATTGATCATTAATAAATTTACTTTTTTCTAAATCAGAAAGAACAATATCAATAAGTTTATTTACATCTTTTTTTTTGATATCCGATGAAGAAAGTTTCATGTATTTCTTTAATAAATAGGTCTTTAACTGTTGTTTAGAGGGGGCATATTTTTCAATATAAGCAAAAGCAAAATTTCTCATCTCCTCAACAGTTACATTCAGTGTTTTTTTTCTATTTCTTATAGGAATCATGAGTAGATTTTATATAATATATTTTAATGATCGAACAAATTTATAGTTATTTTGTTATTGAGACACTTTATATGTGGATTAATTTAGGTGTATTACCTTTTTGGTTTATACTAATTTTTTTTCCACAATCTCATATTTGTAGATTTTTTGTAACTTCAATATTTCCAATTTTTATATTAAGTGGTGCGTACATCTTCATCTTATATAAATCCTATTTAATTGGTTATGATTTTTATAGCAATTTTACTCTTTATCTTGGACTAAATCAGCTTTCTAGATTATTTGAAGACGATTTATACATAATGATTTTCTGGTCTCATTTTGTTGCTATAAATTTGTTTTTAGGTGGATGGATTGTCAAAGACGCTGATAAATTTTATATTAATAAAATTCTACTAGCCGTACCTTTAATTATAACTTATTTGATAGGTCCAATTGGTCTATTCATTTATTGGATAATTAGAATTTTTTATGCCAAAAGAATGAGTTTATATGAGTAATCAGATAGATTTTTATTTTGATATAGTTAGCCCTTTTTCTTTCATAGCACATAAAAAAATTCAAAAAATTAAACAAAATAAAAAAATCGTCTTTAATTACAAGCCAATTTTTTTAGGTGGTCTGCATAAGTTAGCTGAAATTGATGCTCCAGCCTTTAATAAATATAAAATAAAAATATTACAAAGTGATTGCGAATTAGTTGCAGAAAAAAATAATATTTCTTTTACTTGGAATTCAAAATTTCCAATTAACTCTCTGTATCTTATGAGGGGATATTTATATGTTGATGATAATCATAAAAATAATTATTTAGATGCGTTCTTTGATGCGTATTGGAAAGATAACTTAGACTTATCTGATGAAATTGAAGTAAATAAAATTTTAAAATATTTAAATATTGATAGTAAAAAATTTTTTGAAGGAATAAATAATCAAATAGTTAAAGATAAGTTAAAAGAATTAACAAGTAATGCTTTTGAAAAAGAATTATTTGGTGCTCCAACTTTTGTTGCAAATAATAAAATTTTCTGGGGTCAGGATAGACTTGAGTATGCTATTGAAGAATTGAATTTAATTAAATAATTTTAAATTTACTCTGGCTCATTGCACCAAAACCACCTTCAATATGTGATACTTTTTCATATCCCATATTCTGTAATGCTTTAACAGCTAAGGCAGATCTTACACCACCCGCACAAAATAAGACCATTTCTTTATTTTGATCAAGTTTGCCTTGTTGAAAAAAAGCACTATTTGGATCTAAAAATATTTCCATCATTCCTCTAGAAATATGTACTGAATTTTCAACACTTCCAGTTTTTTCTAATTCTCTAGCTTCTCTTATGTCAATTAAATTACAATTATTATCCTCAACCATCTTGAAAGCTTCATCTGCATTAATAGTTTTAATTTCCTGCATTGCTTCTGAGACTAAAGTTTGAATTGATTTGACAGTCATAATTGTGTTTTAAAATACCTTAAAAACATTATATTGCTAGAAAATTATGTTAAAAAACAATATCAAAGCACCGAATTTTGAACTGCTATCAACTTCAAAAAAAAATTATTCATTAAAAGATTCAATTGGAAAATATGTTGTTATCTATTTTTATCCTAAAGATGATACGCCAGGATGCACTATTGAAACCAATGATTTTAATAAATTACTTACAAAATTTAAGAAATTAGAATGTGAAATTTATGGAATATCTAAGGATAGCCTTAAAAGTCATGATAAATTTAGAGACAAATATAAGATAAAATTTGATTTATTAGCTGATGAAGAGATTAAAGTACTTAAGAAATATAAAGTTTGGGGTAAAAAAAAGTTTATGGGCCGAGAATTTATGGGCATTAATCGAACTACGTTTTTAATCGATAAAAAAGGGAAAATAATAAAGATTTGGGAGAATGTTAAAGTTAAAGATCATGCCAAAGAAGTCCTTGAAACCCTTAAAATATTTAGCAAAAAGTAAAAAGGCCCCTTATTTCTAAGGGACCTTTAACGTTATAGGAAGATAGTATTTTAGTCTCTTATTGCGTAAGCTTTTACACCTACCTCAGCAACATCTGTTCCTAATTTTTCAGCCTGAGCACTTATTCTAAGACCAATAGTTGCTTTAAGAGCTCTAAAGACAATATACGAAAGCACAAAACTAAACACGCACACTGATAGAACTCCAGTAAGCTGGGTTCCAAATGTAGTGTCTGGATTTGAAATTGGAACAACCAACGTTCCAAAGATACCTGCAAACATATGAACTGGTATAGCTCCAACTACATCATCAATGCATTTGCTTTCTAAAAACTTAGTTCCAAAGTACATAATGATTGCACCTATAGAACCTATAACCATTGCAAGAATTGGGCTTGGATTTAAAGGTTCAGCAGTGATTGCTACAAGTCCAGCTAGGGCACCATTCAACATCATAATAATATCTGTTTTACCACCAATTAACCTAGTAACTATAGCTGCTGTTACTGTACCAGCAGCACCTGCTAAATGAGTGTTTACTGCAATTTTACTTATTGCTGTAACATCATCAAAAGTACCAACTGCTAATTGACTAAAACCATTAAAACCAAACCAACCAAACCATAATAAAAAAGTTCCAAGTGTAACAAGCGGAATACTGGAAGCTGCGAAAGGAACTAAAGATTTAGTTTCACCTTTTTTTCCAAATCTTCCAGCTCTAGCACCTAAAACAATAACACCAGCTAAAGCAGCAGCACCCCCACAAGCATGAACCAAAGTTGAACCAGCAAAATCAGAAAAACCTGCTGTTGCTAACCAGCCTCCGCCCCACTGCCAACCCATTGAAATTGGATAAATAAATGCAGCCATGATAGCTGAGAAAATAAAGAACGGCCAAATTTTAATTCTTTCTGCAACAGCACCAGAAACTATCGATACAGTGGCACATACAAACATTGCTTGATAAAACCAATCTGAATAATCAGAATATCCAGTTCCTATTTCAGAAGAATCACTCCAAATAGAAAATGATCCTATGTATCCACCTTCTGGTATTCCATAAGCAAGATTATAACCACATAAAAAAAATACAATTGAAGCTATAGCAAATTTTCCAATATTTTTTGCAGCAATTGTTGATACACTTTTTGTAGTAACCAAACCACACTCAAGCATACAAAATCCAGCAGCCATAAAAGCAACTAACACTCCACCTAAATAAAATCCAAGTGTATTAAATATATATTGTCCTTCAGCTGATATGGTTGTTTCTGCTGAAGCAAAGTTTGTAATACTAAATAGAATTACAATACCTAAAGTTAATTTTTTAAATAAATCTATCATTATCTCTCCTTGTTAAGAGTTACCTTTTATTGATGATTAAGATTTTAAGAATTGCTGATTAATCAAAAGAGTTATGACGATAAAGCATGTGTAAAAAAAAAGGCCCCTAAAAAGGGGCCTTTTACTAACTATAAGAGAGAGAGATAGTTATTTTGTTTTTAAGAGGCTCTCCAATGAGATAACGATATGGAGATCGAAGAGCCTCTTAATTGCAATTATTATGCAATTAGTCACGTATTGCGTATGCGATTACACCAGTTTCAGTAACATCTGTACCCTTGGTTTCAGCTTCTTTACTTAATCTGATTCCAAACATACCTTTCATTACTGACCACACAATATAAGACACACCAAATACAAAGATGTTAACTGCGAGCACACCAATTAACTGAGCACTAAATGTTGCATCAGTATTAGTTAATGGCACTGCAAGTGTTCCCCAAATTCCAGCAAACAAGTGAGCTGGGATTGCACCTACTACATCATCAAGTTTGAAACTAAATAATAATTTAGTACCAAACACAACAATCAAACCACCGATCGCACCTATTAAGATAGCTGCAAATGGTGCTGGTGCTAAAGGTTCTGCAGTGATAGCCACAAGACCACCAATTGCTCCGTTTAACATTTGAATTACATCTGTTTTACCATACATTAATCTTGTAATTACACCTGCTGCTAA
>ERZ651776.1107-NODE-1107-length-33980-cov-4.775389_pt1 | contig 33980 bp, 17 predicted proteins | sample MGYA00514761_ERZ651776 | MGnify/ENA metagenome assembly ERZ651776
TTCACAAAGCTCGACAGCGGAGCTCACATTTACTTTTGTGGCTTGAAGGGCATGATGCCTGGAATTCAAGACATGCTTAAGGAGGTGAGAATGCGCTGCGACATAAAATTAGCAGCGAGCGCACACTAACCAACCCCCCGATTTGTGCAGGTCTGCAATAGCAAGGGAATTGACTACGATGGTTGGTTGGATGGTCTGAAGAAGAACAAGCAGTGGTATGTTCGCTTTTGCAGTCACACACAGTCAAAACTGTTTTTTATTCACTCACCCCACAACTCACCCCTACTCAATCCCCCCCTTTCACCTCATATTTACCTCTCCGTCTCATTCTCACCTCATCAAACCCGCAGGCACGTTGAAGTTTATTAAACTTCAACGTGTGCTCTAATTGAAGGCACAGCATCGGTGGCAACATCGTTTGCAACATCGGTGGCGGAAGTTTGATAGTTAGCTAGGCCCAAGCGAGAAAGGACGAGAGAAAAAAAGAGAAAACGAAACAAAAAAAACAAATTTAACTGTAGTTATAAGTCAACCCGAACAGTTTCTACTTTAATCGACTTTGACAAACGTTTCATTCTCATTGTCCAATAGATCGTCATTCATCAAACTGGCACCCTCATCCTCATCGCTATCCCCATCTTCCTCCTCGTTCTCTTCTCCTTCTCCTTCTCCTTCCCCTATTCCTTCTCCTTCTCCCCCAAAGATACCTGCAACAACAAATCCGACGATGTCCCACTCTAGCTCAAAAAACTTGAACATGCAGAGGAAATATACAAAGTCACTCTCTGAAAATTCAAAAGGATATTTGTCGAGAAATCTGTTTGCGAAGACAGTAAAAGTATCAGGTTCGACATAAGAGGCGAACCTATCCTTCGGGGGTCCCGAGGTCGATCTGTCTTCTCCACTTTTATCGTCATCATCATACATGTCCTCACTCTCCTCAACTTCACCAGGGACCCCAGCACCACTGTAAATATCAAGGACCAGGAGCCTTTCCCTCTTCAACTCACTTCCTCCGCCGGACGGTAAAAAATTTATCTCGTAGTGAATTGAAACAGGGTTGTTCTTTCGCTGCTTCTTGCGTCGTTTTGACAATAACGATGATGAGGCTTGCTTTCGTTTCCCTCCCATTTGGTCATCTTCATCTGAACAATCCTCACTACCTATATCTTCGTTGCTAGTACCAAGGCAACCATCCTCACAAATTACCTCCGCTATTTCCTCTTCCCTCGTGAACAAAAAACTTAATCTCCCCACTCCTAAGATCTCAACCTCACCCTCATTCCTTGTAACCTTTTCCAACCTGCACCTCTCCGCCTCAACAACCCTCACACTCTTCACCAGCTCCTTGCGAATTCGGGACACGGTCTCCTCAGACTGCCCGGAGGAGCTGATCTCGTCAGAGAGGATATGTGAGAAAATACCAAATGGATCTTCGGTAAGAGTGTCCAGAAGTGACTGAGTTTCAAAGAGTAGGTTCGATATTGATGAAAGTTTTCGGTAGGTATCGATTGCAGACTCAATAGGCTTCGATTGGAGGAAGGAGAAGTCCCGTTTCAGTTCTTCCATCGCGCGATAATGAAGGGAATATTGGCAAATCCAACCAACCAGAGGATGTTCCAAGTCCGTTTAGGAAAAGAAGCGAAATTAGTTGCCTTTCAACACACACACACTCTCTCTGGCTGGCTTATTCGGGCCTTATCTACGCTGTGTTATTACAGCGTTGTTCTGTTATTCTGGAAGTTTTCTCTTTCCTCACTTCTTTCGTTTCCCTCTATTGAACCCTACTGTGGTGTAAAACCATTTATATTCTAACTATATCTCCCTCTTAAGCAGCGCGATAGAGATTATCATAATAAAAATCTCTGAACTTTTCTTGATTGAGCTTCCTGAGACCTATTGGCTGCGGCGCCCGGTCTTTTTTCCTTGCAAGCTTTGCTTTCTCTCCCCCAACGAAGCACCCGATCAGAAATGTCTGCAATGGATGTCGATGACCCCCTTCCAGCCCCTCCGACACCAACGGTGTTGAACTCGCACTACGAGAACAGAAGTAGCTACCGTCCTCAAACCTACGAAGAATCCAAAGCATTTGTGAAGCGAGTTACTCCCTCTGAGCTAATAATATCGCCAGGTTTTGTGCCGAACTTCGGTTCGTTCCCCTCTTTATCTCCTACCGACGTTGTAAAACCCTGGTTGGACAATACCACCACACCCGCTAAGATCTATGCCTCTGCTAATTTGGAAAAATTGCTCCTTGAGGAGTTGAAGCAGTACCACGACTCGCCTACAAACACTGGCTTTACACCGGCTTTACAGCAAGTATGCAACGTTGCTACGTTACCAGGTCTTGTCGGCGGATCGCTTGCTATGCCCGATGTGCACTCCGGGTATGGGTTCAGTATTGGCAATGTGGCTGCTTTTGATGCCACACCTGGAGGCAACGGGGTCGTTTCCCCTGGGGGGGTTGGATTCGACATTAATTGCGGGGTGCGACTGCTCCGCACCAATTTGTTCGAGAAAGACCTTGGGGGCGTCTTGGGGAAGGAGAAGCTCGCTCAGACCCTTTTCGACCACGTGCCTGTTGGTGTTGGCAGCAGGGGAGTCATCCCCACGACGATGGGGGAGCTGACTGAGGCTCTGGAGATGGGCATGGACTGGAGTTGCAGGGAAGGGTACAGCTGGGCAGAGGACAAAGACCACTGCGAGGAAAGCGGGCGGCTGCTCGGGGCAGATAGCAACGAGGTTGGTCGGAGGGCGAAGAAGAGGGGTCTGCCTCAGATGGGAACTCTAGGAGCAGGAAATCATTACCTTGAGGTTCAGATTGTGGACGAAATTTTTGACCAGGGCTCTGCTGATAGGATGGGAATCGGACAGATTGGTCAGGTCGTCGTGATGATTCACAGCGGGAGCAGGGGGCTCGGACATCAGGTTGCTACTGACTCACTCGTGAAGATGGAGAGCGCCATGGCAAAATCTGGAATCATTTTAAACGATCGCCAGTTGGCCTGCGCTCCCATCGAGAGCGAGGAGGGACAGAGTTATATTAAGGGTATGAATGCTGCGGCTAACTTTGCCTTTGTGAACCGTTCTTCACTGACTTTTTTGGCGAGGCAAGGTGAGTGAGGAGGAGATGAGAAGGGTGACAAAAGAGAGGATTTGGGGACTGCAGGTTTTTCTCTCTGTCTCGTGGCAGCGGTAGTACGTATTCGAAAAAATTGGGTTTGAAAAGAATGGAAATTATACAACTGCACTCCCAACAGCGGCAGCGTCAAAATCAAGTGACGCTCTCGTATAATAAGGTGCTAGAGAAAAACAAGAATCGGTGTTGCTCCTGTAGCGGTACAATTTTGAGCCCCGAACCGATCAATCAATGGTTTTTCGAGAATGCAGTGCCTTCTGCTCGGGTTCGTCCTGACGTCCGCACAGCTTGTTTTCTGAGAAGATATCATCAGCGATCGGATACAATCTAACACAATCAAACCAAAGCTTTCGCCAAAGTTTTCAAGCAGACTCCTGACGACCTTGACATGCACGTTGTTTATGATGTCAGCCATAACATCGCAAAGTTGGAGGAGCATGAGGTCGACGGGGAATTTAAAACGCTGTTGGTCCATAGAAAGGGAGCTACGCGAGCGTTTGGACCGCACCACCCCCTGATCCCGGTCGATTACCAGTTCACGGGACAGCCAATTCTGATCGGTGGGACGATGGGGACCGCCAGTTTTGTGTTGTGCGGGACTGAAAAGGGAATGCAAGACACTTGGGGGTCAACTTGTCACGGCGCTGGGAGGGCTCAGTCGAGATCTAAGAGCCGGCGGACGTTGGGCTACAACGACGTGCTATCGAATCTAAAAGAGAAGGGAATATCAATTCGAGTCGCGTCACCGAAATTGGTCATGGAGGAAGCACCCGAGAGCTATAAGGACGTCAGTGAGGTGGTTGATACTTGCGAGCATGCCGGAATCAGCAGAAAAGTGGTGAAATTGCGACCTGTATGTTGTATCAAGGGGTGACCATTGTTATGGAATGGTTGGATGGACATAAATAAACGTAGAAATGTCGTGGCGTGAGGAGCAACAATTACGCACAAAAAATCCCACTTTATTAGGCGCTTATAGATACAATATTTTAGAAAAGCAATGCTGCTCCTCTCTGTCTAATGACATCAACGGCCGTCTCCCCCATCCCATTTACATTAACCTTCATAACCAAGTTTTCTCTTTTTCTCTTGGCATAAAGGGGTAAGACAACCACACCCTCTCCTTCTCCTTCCCCTACATCCTCAGCCCACTCAAGGACGCAGTCGATCAACCCTCCTCCTCCGTCCTCGCTCTTCATATCTAATAGTCCGCTTTTATCGACGGATACATTTTCGACACCAACATCAACAACACTAAAACTTCCGCCCCCACGACACCCATCTCCGCCCTTCAAATTCAGGACCAACTTCTCCAAGCTGAACCCCCCCTCTTCAGCCACAAGTTGCCGTGTCGCTGTGAAAAATGCGCTTGGGTGGAAAAGACCACCGAGCCAAAACTTAAAATCTCTCAGATTCGCAGTCGCAGTCCCATCATTTCCCCCGCCGCCACAGCAATCTGCGAATAATTTGAGCTGCTCCATCCTTCTGATCAAGTCCTCGACGAACTCATCCAAGACGACAAAGCCACTTTCATAAAGATCTCCCCACTCAGGCGGCACTAAATTGAACTCGATTGCTCTCATCAGGCTCCTCAACTTGTTGCTGCTTCCTCCCACGGTGCTCCCCCCTTCTCCCCCCAAGAGCCTACTAAGCGAGACCAAATCATGCACTACACAGGCCCAGACCTTTCTCCCCACGGCTATTTCTCTCACGACGAATCGTTTCAGACTATCCATCTCTTCTTTCCCCCCCTCAAGCCCTTCTCCTATTACATTCCCCAAATCTCTGAACCTTCCCAAAATCTCGTCCATCTTTCTCCTCAAACTGTCCATACTGTCAGCCCTTCTTCTCGTGGGTGAATCGACAGAGGAGGTTCTCCTACTTTTTCTCCTCGCTCTGCTTCCCCCAGCTCCTCCCTCTTCCACCAACCCACTATCCACATCAACGACGACGGCATTCAGTTTGGCCAGCTCCCTTTCTTTCCCAAGAATCTTCTTTCCCTCCATAATCAACCTTGCCTCCTCCGCTCCCCCCAACAAGCCCAGCCACTTGGGATCCTCACTTTTATCTCCTAAACCTTCGATCCACTCAATGTAGTCCTCCCTCTTGTTACCTTCACAAATTTGCACCCCTTCAGCTACTTCGGCATCGACGTCAAACGAGCTCCCGACAAACAATTTTTCGACGAAACTATCTAGCACAGCCTGGTCGAATTCGTTGTCAATCTTGGCCCCAAAGAGTGACTCCTTAAGCATCGTCTTGACACCCTCCCACGGTACATCGTCACAGCCCACTTTCTTCCCTGCCATTGAAATATCGAAGAACCCGTCCACCATGTCCAGTGAACAAGCCGCGTCGGCTTCGTTGAATTCAAATCTCTTGCTCCACCCGCTGGGGACGTACCGAATTCTCTCCTGCACAACTGCGTGAAGCCATGCAACTAAAAAGTAGAGCCGGTTTTTCACTCCATCTTTCATCCTTCCAGAATCGATATTGCTAAAAAAACGCTGCAAATTCGCCTTGACACCGCTCGGAGGCTCGCAAGTTATAACAGTGCTCATCCGCAAGATGTTGGCTGGCAGCTTGGTGTTAACCTCAGCAGTCAAAAATAGCCTAAATTTTTCGTCCACCTTCGAAGAAGACAACCTTTTCTCGAGCCCGCCTAACCAATCGCAGCATAGGTGTACGTTCTTCAGTAAAACCCATTCCCCTGTCTTAGCGGCGATGGAAATCGCCCTCTCAGCGCTCTCGTAACCTTCGCTACTTCCCATGGCAATGTTGTGTATATTATTCCCAAGAGCGGCCAATTCCTCGACCCTCTTGCTCACATCGTATCCCACTTCGCATACAAGAAATACGGGCATCATGCATCCGCATTCGCTCTTTACGATGAGTCCTAGCTCTTCCAACCCCCTCCCTTCCCAGGGAAATGCCCCCCCTCCAAACACGCTTCTCACAAAGTCGCCTCCCTCCTTGACGCAGCATTCCGCCCCCCTATCCAGGAATGACGTAGTCGCCTCACCATCAAAAATACTGCACAGTCGCAGGGCAAAGACTAACTTATCCTCTCGAAGCAGCGATCGACCACATCGGGCAGCAACCTGAAAAAAAAGTTCCTTCTTGAGAAACTCAAGCCTACTTCCACCTTCATTGACGCCGTTATTGCCTTCACCCCCTTCTAAAACCCCTCTAAAAATGTCCATGTATCCCTCCAATCCGAATTGGTAGACATGGTTGAGTTCTTTCAGGGTCTCTAACTCGAAGAAAATTTTGCTGACCATTTCAGCAACCCCCCCAAATGCGGTCAAAGTAAGTTCGATCTCCTTCATCACCACCTCGCTCTCACTGAGCTGCTCCATGACTTTGTTTGCCTCCTTTTTAACCTCTTCCATCCCTCCAATCAGAACATCGTTCTCCAAGATACTACCCTCGACACCGCTGATTTGTCCCAACAATTTCTCCTCAAGCTCCCTGACCTTGACGTTTCTCTCTCCTTGGAGCTTCAGCAAGCCGACCCTCTTCATCTCAAGCTCGGGCTTCTCATTCTGTACCACCATACTGAGAGCCTGGTTCGCAAGGCTCCCCGGAGTGACAGTAAAGTTTACCAGAGTCACCCGGGATCGCAAATCCGGAGTGAGAACGGATCCTCCTTCTTTCGTTACCAAGAGGAGCTCGAACTTTGGAGAATAGTCCACCTCTTCGCTACCCAATTTGATGAGAGTGCGACCACCCGTTCTGTAAGTCTCTCTATTCAAAAGTGGATTGAGAATGGGATCAAGCATCTCCACGTCTTCAACAAGCAAAGGGGTACCGAAACGTACGGAAGCGGACAAAACTTTAGTAAAATTGTTGTCCAAAAAACTCGTACGAACAACACCCTTTGCTTCATATTTTGCCAATAGAAAATGTTGGGCCTGACCGCTTGGATCGATCACCAGAGGAAAGCGATTGTATCTGTCCAAAATGATTGCATTTTCCATGCACAGGTTGTCGTTGGGGAGCTTGTATTCTCCATTCCACAACAGTCTGTCACTACCAGCACTCAAATAGGAAACCAAATTCAAATCTCCCCGGTAATCGATTTGCATCTCCCCCAGCACTCCCTTCCACATTCCCACGAGCATATCTCTCGTCTTGTGATCGTGGAAGCCGTTGTAGGTAAGAAACGCGCCACAAAGCAGTCCATCTCCAACGACGGTGCTCAGACCCTCTTCAAATGATCTCACACCTTCCCCCCACCTAATCTTCTCATCTCTGAGACTCCTAAGCAGACTTTCCGCCCTCTTAACTCGCTCCTCCACGCTGCCCATCTCGCTCTTGATGACCTCAACGCTCCTTATAAGTCCGGCGTAGTCGCTCTTGTACTGTGCGATGCTTCTCTCAAGCTCCCTCACCTCCTCCTCCACTTCTTCTTTCTTTTCCATGACTTCGCTGGCGACTCTCCTCAACCTGTCCACTTCCTCTCTCAACGGTAGAACATTATTGTAGATCTCACTATACATGATTTGGCTCCGGACCCAGCTGTAGAGCGGTCCACACGCCTTACTGCTTCTTGTCACACTTTCCACAGTGAGATTAGAATCACCCAAATAGTTATCCTTCACAACCATGATCTGGCGCTCCCCTAGCCTGTCTAAATCGAACTTCAGAACATTTGGGATGAACTCTTTGTTATTCAGCATCTTTCTGATCTCACTCCAATCCAGTTTTCTCTCCCCCAGCATGATCGCAACTGCCTCCAAACACATTCTGACATTATCGGGAGGCCTAGCCATACCCCTAATCTCATCGAGCTGGCTCTTCTTAATGCCCTTGACGCTCTCCTGCGCCGCAATGAGCGCGGGCTCCGCCTCTCCCAGCTCATCTTCCGCAGCTTTACCTCGCTCAGTAATCTCTTCTTGTTGCCTAGTAACCTCGAGGTTCATCCGTTCAGCCTCTACCTTGCGCTTCTCGGCCGCGTTCTGATCGTTCACCATCTGCTGCAGTTTGTTGTTAGCCAGCGTCTCCTTCTCCTTAAGTTCCTTCTCCTTCAAGCCCAAACTAATTTTCATTTCGCTCACTATCCCCTCGGTCTCTTCCAGCTTCGTAAGCCCCCTGTTAATGTGCAGCTGCTCATCTTCCAGTTTGCTCCTCTTCTCCTCGACAATCTTGACGAAGTTCTTGATGAAATCCAAAAAGTCCCTTGGCGAGATGTACCCCTTTATACCTTTTGCTCTATACTTTTTCGTGTCGCTGTGAATAGTAACGAGGGCGCTGACAACAGCCTCGCGAGCGTCCTCACCCCCAACATCGACAAACTTTATGAACTCCCGGCCCACCTGCTCGAGGGCTGTTTCTCCCCAAGTCCCGAACCAGTCAACCACGCACCTATTGAATAGCGCGGGACTTGTTGTGCTCCTGTTCGCAAAGTCTTCACCTTCCGGATTCATCGTGAACACTACGTGCAAATTTCTCTGCACGCGGCCGACGAATTTTTTGTATAGCTCATCTTCCTCAACCCTGCCGAAGCTTTCCCGGCAGCTCTCCATCAATGTTTTGAGATCTTCCCCCTCAAATAGGCCGGGAACCTCACCACTAGCCAGCAGAGCGTTCATGCTCTCTAAGAACCCGCTGCTCAGTGCATTATTCTCATCAAAAATGAAGCAGACTTTCTCTCCGCCGCAACCAACCCTCCTCATGACTTCCCTCAAATCAGCATTGAAATCCTCCATCTTGTATTTACTATGAGCTTTGATCTGAAAAATTTGCAGTCCGTTCATCCACGCGACGAACTTGCTTAGCACCGTCTTTCCCGCGCCGCTATCTCCCACGAGTAAACAATGCCCCATGGGTTGTTTAAGAACTCGATCAATTCTAAGGACGTGCTCCAGAACCTCGTTGAAGACGACCAACTCAACATCAAGCTCCTCTTCCTGGAAGACCTTTAGCCGCGCCCTCACAAAATCTCGCAGTAGATCACTCTCGGCAAAAGCGTAGTCTTTGCTCAGCCAGTCACTGAATAAGCCCTCTACGTCGATCACTCCCGCCCCTCCTGCGTCGGCAAAGTAAGTACCCGCGACCTCCCTGATGGTCCTCTTACACCACTCCCTCTCTTCGTCTTCGACAAGCCTGTCGTGAAATAGCCGCATTGCCTCGTGCGCCCACAAACCCACAAGCTCTTCAGGGGACATAGCATCTCTCCCCATGACCGCCTCATAGATCGCCCGGACCCAGCGTGTTAACTCTCGGGGGGAATAAAAATACTGTGGCCTAGAATCAACTGTGAAATTTGCCTGGTTCTTGGTGTACACCCCGACCATCGCATCGGTCAATGGTCTGACGTAGCCGCGGAGGTTAGGAAATAGCTTCATAATTCCTCCGTTGAAAGTCTCGTAGATCTGAAGCAAGCTCTCCTTCTCCGGGAAGTCCACCAGGAGTAGTTTGCAGTGGCGCAAAAATCGTCCGCTCATTACAACTCTGCCCGCGTCAGTAGGAGGGTTACATGCACCCACGAACTGAATGTTTTTCAGGGTCACCCACGCGTTGTCTCCCTCCCTGTAGAAGCCCCCGTGCTCAGTCAGCTGACGAAGAAAGGATATTACCCGCTGGGTCCCATATTTATCGCTCGCGGGCAGGTTGATCTCATCGCAGAAAATCGCGAGCCATTTATTGGCCCCAAGCTCTTTCTGAGGACACAAAATTATCCCCTTGGGGGTGTTCCTGTACTCGCAGTATTGGTTGAAGGTCTTAAGAATCAAGTCGGGAGTGGTTGTACTACTGAAGTTCAGCGGAGCAAGAACTACGTCAGGGAGGCTATTTAGCACCGCCATTAAAGTCATGCTCTTTCCGCTTCCAGGGGGACCGCAAAGGATTACCGGCGAGCGCGCAGCGATCCACGCCTTCAACACGTCGAAGTGCCGCAATGTGTCGCTCGTGGTGATCACAACATCGGCCTGGTTGACCTTGTGCGACTCGATTTCCATCCTGGGAACGATATCCGTGTATTTAGCGAATGAACCGTCCGATATCTGAACATAATGCTCATAAATATCCAGGCCAAGTCCAAGTTCATCACTGAACGATTTTCGGCTCTTCCAGCTCGTGCTTCCGCAGAAAGCCCAGAACAAGCAATAGTGAAGCCAGTTCTTACTGAACAGGCTGAGGTGATTGTTCGTCATGGGGAAGTCGATGTGATTTTCGTTATACTCGATCGTCTCCTTCACACCCTTGTTCAATAGGCACTCGAATGTGCGCAGAAGACGCTCCCTCGTGGGGTCCATTACGTGTTCTATTGTGGTCCGCGAGAGAGCATAGCTCAGCATAGTGTTCACGATACCGTCTTCGCCGAAGAACTCTTCGATCTGCCCAGCGAATAGCCTCGACTCTTTGCTCACGTCTTCTCCGTCGTCGTTTTCGCCATTCTTCAGCTTCATGTGAATCCTCCTCGTACACATACTATTGCTGATACAACCCTCGCTAAACCATAGCATGCCACATCGACTCACGGTTGCCGGTGTAGCCATCTCAAGCGAATCGACTTCCAGAATGATTCTCACATTATCAGGGATCGCTAGGCGCTCTCCACTTGGCAGTGTCAACAGCTTGTTGTCGTCCAAGACACTGTTCAAGTTCTCGGCCCACTCAGGATCTACATCACCGTCAAAAACGATCCAATGGCGCTTTTTGCTCTCTCCCCTTTGGTTGTTTACGATCGTGCGCAGAATATGGGTGAATATGCCGTCTGTCCATTCCATAGTTGTGGGGTCAAGTTTACCGTACAGCTGCTCCTTGCTGACGCTCTTGGGTTCAATTATGTAACTATCCCCCTTCTTTCCGTCTAGTTTTTGTAGCGACTGGAGAAGAATCTTGATGGCAGTCGATTTACCGCTCCCCGTGGGACCAACAAGCATCACGCCGTGTCGGAAGCTGAGAACCTGCCGCAGCTGCAGTATCTTTTCTGTCAGAATAGGGCTCGGCGTAAAGTTATTTTGCACAAGCACACCGTCAACAATGCCGCGCAGTTTTTCATCCTTCAGCTGAGTCACGTCACTTCCCGGAAAGACCGCCTTAAGGAGCGATCTAAAAAGCGGTTGATCCTCCGCGACGAGCTTTGGGACAACATTGTTGCATGCGCCCTGGATCAAGACAGTTCTTTCTGTCTGTTGCATGTCATCGGTCGACGCCGCAGATGAGATTGCCACCCGCTTCAAGCCCCCCGCGCTCACTAATAATGTCTTGAGAGCACGCAAACCAAAGTCATAGTGCGACTGGTTGCTTAGCTGCTCCTCGCACAACTGAAACAGAAGAACGATCTTGCCGCTCAGCTCTTCAGCATAAATGATTCCTTGAGAGAAGAGCATTACCTGAGCGATCAAATTGCGGTCCGGAACGACCATGGCAACGGCTCTGAATAGCTGTTTCAAATTATCCGGCAAATTACTCCTCCCCGCGTATCCGGGGTTCATCGTGACAAAGATACCCACATTGCTGTGGATCTTGACGCTGCGTCCCAACAGTTGGACAGTATCGCTGTATCTCTGGAGAGACTGCTGTATCGTCAGAATCTGACTTGAAACCGCCGACAGTATGCGCTCCTCCAGTCGATTAAATTCGTCAAAGCAGCCCCAAGCGCCAACTTGACACAGTCCCGCAAAAAGACGTCCCATGGCGCCGAAATCAAAGGACTCGTCGCAATTGAAAACAAGAACAAATCTTCCGAGCTGGGCGCCCAAGGCCTTGACACTCTCAGTCTTGCCGGTGCCAGCCGGCCCGAAAGGGTTGCCTCCCAAGCGAAAGTGGAGAGCTTGAGTGAGCGTGAGGTAGCAGCGATCCGTAAGGGGTGTCTGGACAAGTCTCTCCCCGATTCCCAAATACTCGAAGCCGTAGTAAAAGCTCGCATTACTCATTCGGATGTTTAGCCTTTGCATTAGAGTTTGTTCAGGATTGTATACGAAGCGCAAGTGGACCAGCCAGTCAAAATCGCCAACGCTGCACACATGGTGAGTGTTGAGCAGCCGAGTCACGTCGCGCTGGTGTACCAGTTCAGTGATGAGTTGCTCGTATTTTTTCCTTGTCTCGCCGTTCAAATCGTTCAACACAGTGCTCGCCATCAAATCAAGCTGGGCAGTTACCGTGTGAATGCTCTCTTCTGTCGTCTGTCCTTCTCTCAGTCTCTTTTCGATACCCATACTCCAAATGACGAGAGAGGCGAGAATCATGATCTGAGCTGGAAAGTTGTCGGCCCAAGCAATGTAGTTGTTGGCATAGCCGTCTTGGTCGCTGATAGCGTCGTTTAGGATGGTAGCGAGGGTAGAAGACATTTCACTCTCGATGGCGAAGAGCCAAGATTTAACGGGTTGCTTGGATTTCAAATTTATGGAGATTGATTTTTTCAACTCCACAAATTCGCTGTCCTTGCTTCCCGCGTGGGTCAATTCGACAGTGCCAGCTTCAAGCACGTAACGCATGATCACTATCGAGGCGAACATCTTGCCAAGGTGAGGAAAAACCTTAGTCGGTTCCGTACTGTTGCCTATTATCTCAAGGAGATCTTCGTCACCGACGAAGTAAAACCGGCTGAATGACTCACGTTGCTGCTCAAGATACTCGCTCAAACTTTTCTGGATAATGTTCATAGTCTTCCCGTTCCTCTCAAGATTCTCCAGCAAGCCTTCCATCTGCAGCACTTCCAGCGCTACTGGGTTGGCCGCAATCTTCCGCATGAGCAGCACAAAGTCGTTGTCGACCTGCTTGAACTTGCCATACTCACTGGGAAGCTGCTGCTTAATATCCGCGCTGCCGAAAAAAATAGATTCGAGGTAGATCCACCTTCGTTGAATATCAACCCAAGCGTCGAATATGCTTCGCAGCTTAGTGAGTCGCTCTTCCAACATTTTTGCCTCTTCCTGAAACTCCGGGACGGACCTAAAATAAGGAGAGAGCTTCATGAGACCGAGAGAATTCAAGTGCTCCTCAATCTTGGACAGCAGTTCGTCAAAGCCTTTAATTAAGCGGACTCGGTTCTGATACAGGACAAGATTCAAGGTTTCACCGAGCCAGAACTCCTTCACCTGAGAGATGCACTGCTCCAGCGCCATCTCACCGGTTGCAATGCTGAAGATCTCTTGCAGTTCTTTGGTTTTTGTCAGCAGCCCGCCCCAAAGATGCCCGATCGTTAGCTCCGACATAGATATTTTCAACGTCAAACGTGCTTGAATTGCCTTCCAGTGCCGAGATTTTATACTCTCTGCCTTCAGTTCGTGGAGGAGATTGAAGTGGTCTAAGTAAGTCTTGATGGTGTTGTGCATGTGAGTGTAGCTATCGAATTGGCGAATCCGGTTTGGAAGGTTTCGGAGGGCGGTGAGCGTGTCCATGAGTTGCGATTCGATCTTCTTAATATTTGCCGATTGCCAAAGTGTATCTTTGATACTCTCAAGGGTGAAATGAATAGGTTCTACGCACTTCCAGACCTCCTCCAGTTCCTTGAGCTGGAGATTAAATGCGAGTTGAGGTGTTAGAATTGTAATTCGGTCGCAGACACAGACGGCTTTTGCACTTGCTCACCTCCTCTCTTACAACTAACAGCGGATTCTCACCGGCAGGGGGCAAGTTAAGTGCGTCTTTTGCCCTCGACAAAAGGTCAGACTCGTTCAGCAGTTTATTCAGCGACACCTCAAATTTCGCGAGGATGTTGAGTGCCGAGGAACATTTGTAAGATCCTCGCAGTGGCTTGTCTTTCTCCCACTTCTTGACTATATCGCCTATTCGATGGGTGCCCATCTTATCTTCTGTCTTGACTCGCTGCTGCAGGGAGGGTAGTAGCTCTTCCATCTCTTTCGAGCGTTCAGACAAAATTTGGGAGAATGATTCAAAGTTCCCAAGTAAATTTGAAGCGTAGATCCAGGAGGAAGGGAATTGGACACGCTGTTGTTTCAAAAGGTTTTCAGCAGCGAATATTGATTTTGTGAGCTTATCGAATTGGTCCGATTTTTGATTTAGCATTTGGATCACGCCAACCCCCTCGATGATGTCGTTTGTGCTCCCTTCCAACATTACCACCTCAAGCTTTTGTTTCGACGTTGTCAGGGTTTGCAGCGTTTCTTGCGTAATCGGTTTGAGGACTTCTTCCGCAAAGTGCTGCTGGAGCTGGTTCTGGACCGCATCGTACTTCATAATCACCTTGCTATTCACATTGGAAGAGTCGATATCAATCAGCCCAATTCGCTTAATTTGGTTCGAAGAGTCGTCCAGAATTTTTCGAGACGTCGAAATTGAAGAGAGGAGATCGCTCCACTTTGGAATGTCGGTGCCGACGGAACCGGTGATTGTACTGATTGAAAGGTCCCAGAGAAACTGGTAAGTTAACCACTGTTCAGTGTAAACGTCTGCAGCACGCACATCGTCAGAAATTTTTTTGTACGGCTCGAGGAGTTTGTCGCTGTTTGACAATTTCATTCTTGTGATGATCGAGCTAAAATTTTCGGAAGCGGAGGCAGAGCCAGTGTCACTCCGATTCAATACGTCGAATCTGCCAGCTACCACTTTGGGGAGAGAAGTAACGGTAGAGACGAAGCCCCGCAGCTGGTCGAAGTAGATTTCTCGGGCTTTGCTAATTGTTGGACTGGTAAAGATAAGTTGATTCTGCATTTTTATACTGATGAGGACAGCATTTTGGGCGGATTGTTTCGTAGCATGTGGCCAAGTTTCTAGTGCGTTTATGAGTTGATTGGTGAGCATATCCTCCATTTTATTGTTCAGGTATTCGACGTAGGAGTCAAGGTGATCATAGCTCGAGAGGGAAAGCTCGTCGACCTGCTTCTGCACCTTGGAGATGATAGTTTTGTATCCTGTCTGGTTGTAATCGACCATGCTCAAGTGTTCAAGTGTTTTCTCGATAGTATCAGTCAAGCCGAGGAGAACTTCTACCCTCTCTTGAAAGACGAACACCTTCTCGCTGAATTTATTCACCCAAGAAGTAACATCAGTGGAGTCCCACCTTACTCGCTTCGTGATTGTCTTTGTAGGGGTACTGTCGTTCGTTTGCGAAGTCTGATTGAAGGCCTCCTCGATTACACTCCTTATATCCTTGAGGTCTTTGGCTACTAAAGAGACAACGACGTCATCTGAAAGCTGCTGCCGGGTGGTTGTGTAGGCTTGGAGCGACTCCTTGAGAGTCATGGCAGGAGGATATTTCTTGCCCGCTTCATCACTAAGCGTTTTAATAGTAGAGGGGATGGTAAAGCCTAACCATGCGAGATTACGCACCTCCTTGAAGAGGTTGATTGATGTGTCAGAATAGTTGACATGCAGCTTCAGATTATTCTGGTGCGTCTTCTTTATTGACATGAGGTACGAAAGCTGCCGGTGCTTCCCTCGGTTGGACGTAACTTCCCGCTCAATTTTCTTCATCCAAGCGCGGAAGATGTGATTCGTATCGAGCTTGCTTAACAGCTCATCGCAGATTCGCTTGAGCTGGCGGCCTGAAATTTGCTGATCCCACCCCATGCCAAGGACATCTTCCATGCGACTCATTAGAAGCTTGAGCTCGCTCTCCATTCGCCTTGCCCAAATAATTTTGCCGCTAACACCCACGACGTCACGCATAGCTAACCATTGTTCTACCTCGCTGTTCTCGAACTGGAGGGTGAACTTGCTCCGCAAATGCTGCACGCTGCTCTCCACAGATTTTATGAGAGAAGACTCAAAAGATTTGATAGCCTGGCGTATCCGCGGACGAATGAAAAGCTTGTTGAATTGCCCAAAAATCTCAAACATCTGGTTTGTGTCACTTATGGCAGACTCGAGTTTGCGCTTCAGCAATTTCGCCAAGTCATTCTCGACACTGTCGATGCTGCGATAGTACTTCTGGTCGGCAATCGCGAAGTGCTGACAGCCGGAGGGGGTGGTGTCTAGCAGCATAGGAGAAGTCGAAAAGATGTCGATGGCACTTGAAAGTTTCTGGAGGATCTCGTTGTTTGAATTTGGGAGCACGTCGCTCACAACGACGGTGAGGTCATTGCCAGTGGTCTGTATGGCGTCAATATCTCGTATCCGAGCGATAAGGGGAGAATGAAAGATATGTATTGCTTCGAAGGTTTTCAGTGCCACGTTGGCAGAGGTTTTCGTGTCGGCACTGGAACTCGTTGAGCCACGCCGTCTCCCGTGATCAAGGAAGGACGACTTTAATTTTTGCCAGGCGGCGTCGAAAGAGGACGACAGCTGGAAGGTTTCGTCACAAATTTGGCGGAATCTACTGTAGTCAGTGAAGGCGTTTGACTTGGCGATAATTTCCGCAAGTTTGGTAGCGACGGAGTAGGTTGTCGAAGAGAGGAGCGAAGCTGCCCGAGAGAGCGTGAAATTCTTGGAGCTACGGAGCTTGTTAGCCACGTACAAAACACATTCTTGGGTAGCCTTTGTGAGATCTTCGATCGTGGTGGAGTTTGTCAGGGATTCGAGGGGATATTTCTTTAGAAACATCGTCACGTCGGTCGCGTGATCAATCGCAGGGGACAAATTTGTGTCCACTGTAATTGCGTGAGTGGCCTGGAAGCGATTGTTCTGTTTGAGCAGAAGCAAAGTTCCCACGAGAGTGGGCTCTGACGTGAGCTTTTGCTGGACAGAGATGAGATTATGAAGAAGTTTATCCCAGAAAGAAACGGTATCTGACACAAGTTCAATATTTTGGGGATCGGGTGTCGAGGGGGGCGGGGGTTCGTGCGTGATTAGGGTAGTCAATTTTTGGATTTCTCTTATCCAGCTGTTGGTAGTTTTTTGCAGAGAGTCCAGGAAGGGATTAGTGATTGCGACAGAGTCCAAGTTTAGGGAGGAGGCCGAAGAGAGCGAAATCTCCTCAGAAGGTGTCTGGTTCGCATCAATCGCAGATTGAATCTCCGGGTGGGGAGTTAGAAGGATTGTTGGGATAGCTGGTGTATTGTTTGTACTGGCGTTTGTCATGGGGGAGGAATTTGGATTCGACAATTGAATTGCAAAGGCTTGAACAGCAGCCATCACATTACTGTAGGATATGGTCTGAGGTGCATCGTCGTCGAATCGTCGAGGATTAATCAACAGAGACCGGACAGAGGATGAAGATGCCGAGGACGAGGAGGTTGGACTCGCCAAAAACACCAGCAAGCCGTCATTACGTATCGTCGATGTCGGAGAATTTGTTGCATTCAAGGGGGACGAAGTCGAGGACGAGGAAGATGGATCCCACCAAACAAATAAGGGGTTGGCGGGCGAAGAAGAGGAAGTGGCGGAATCCACAAAAGAGCTCAGTGAAGCATCAATCGATGTTAAATAAGTCCCTTCAGGATCCAAACCTAGGTGTAAAGCGATGCTACGCTCAATATAAGTGCGAAGCTTCGACATTGGGAAAGAAATAGATGGGGTTGGATATTTTAGCAAATTTGTTTTGATTCCTCCTTTTTTTTTGCTGATTTTGATTTTCTTCTCCACTCCTCCCTCCCATTCATAAAATGCATTCAGGGTGCTCGTAAGTAGGTGAAAGCTAATAAACTACTCAAAACTCATAGCGATGTTCGTTTAATTCTCTGGAAGTTCCTACTTCAGATGTCGAGCTCCTCAACTATTGTGCAAAAATTCTCAAAGGTAATTCCATACAAATGCGTCTTTTCATCCTTCCGCACTTGCTCACCAAGCAAACTTTTAGCATCTATCATGATCTTGTTCATTTCCTCGCTCCAATCGATGGTCCGATCAGAAACAGCTTTATCAGGATCATCTTCCAGGTCTGTCAAACAAATGCCACCTGTGTCACTGAGCTGTGACATGAACTGGAAGAGATCAGCAGGCTCAACAACGCCCTTTCCACCCACATCGATCTTCGAGAACCAATCCCGTAGCTGCTGCTCGCTGTGCCCGCCCCCACTATTCTCTAGCATAATCAATAACTCTAAAAATTCCTCAAAATCAACTTCCCCAGAACCGTCCGCATCAACCATCAATAGGAGCTTCTCCACTTCTTCCGTTGAAGGAAATTTACCCAGGCTGTGCAGCAAGGACTCCAATTCCTCTGCATCAATTGACCCTCCCCCATCCTTGTCAAACATTTCAAAAATTTCGTGGAATTCATGCAACTCATTTGGGCTAAAGTGTTCTTGAATGTGCGACGCCATGTCAGCCCAGAGACTGACAACAACGGTGATTCAAGGTCACCAGGTCAAGCGATAGTCTGATAGTCTAAAAATTGTTAAAAAATTATTGAACTTCTCCCCTTCTTCAGTTTGTGTTGTTGAGGAATCGGACACGTCGAAGCAGGCGTCACGATAACAGCAACTTGAGCAACACAAAAAATCCTTGATCCCAAATTAAGAAGATTATGAGTACATACGGGAGCGACCATCGATTAGGGTCGATTGAATGGGTACGAGAAATTAACCAAATAGGAGCTCCGTACCCTATCCTCACTCCGGAGGAATATTATTCTGAGCCTTTCAACCAAAAGGATAGGTTCAATACATCTGCAGATTTAGTGAACTACGTGTGCGCATTTTATCCAAACAACCACCCTAGTCGTAGATCTTACTATGATCCAATCTGTCCATTTCCATATGTACCTGCAGGTTGGAATCTACCCGTGAGTAATTCAACAACTGCAAACATCACTTTTGGTGACTGCAGCCTGAAGATGAGCGACGCATCGGCGGATTACAATACAATCTGCGCAATTTACTTCACCTTAGCATTCATCCCCATCCCTATCTTATTATGGGACTTGAAGAGGGTTAATGAGATGAAGGAACCCAAGAAGCAGAGTAAGCCCTTCTGGCTGATCAAGAAACCCAATACTGGAGAGCAGCTGATCTATTGGTCTTTGTTTCTCTCTACTATGCATAGTGGTTTAACCATCGATATAATGGGTTGGGCGTTACGAGTTCCCAGCATACTTGGTGACCTGCTCATGGGTTCGTGCTATGGAATGGCGATTTCAATCATGGCCTGCCTTGTCACCTCCTGGATCACAATCATTGACGGTGGAAAGAGTAAGCGAACCCCTAAGTGGGCTCAGGCTCTCCGCTATACAGCCAGTATTACAATATTCATCACCGAGATCGGCATGACCTTCGTTGAGAGGAGGGTGGGTCATGCCTCTAACTATGACCTGGCTGCCATGGATGGCAACGTTGTTGTGATGCGGTACTTGGTATTCGTATTTTTTTTCGGGCTCTACGGTGCTGTCGCCTTTTTTTATTGTTTGAAAATTTTGGGGATGCTCATGTCTGGCAAGAAGGGTATGTCCAGTCAGAGCAAAAAGATCGTAAAGCTGTGCGCCATCACGGTAATCTGCTGTCTGGTATTGTGTGGACTTCGACTATTTCCTGTTCCTTTCTCAGGCGGAGCTACTTTAATAATGCCTGCACCATGCAATGACATCAACCCAAATCAGTTCATTAACGTGAGCATTCTCTTCTTTCAGTACATCCTTCTATTTGCAGTATATCCAGGGAAGAAGAAGAAGAAAAAAGTGAACCCATTGACTGGAAAAGAGGAGAAGAAGTCTCAACTTCTCTTCCGCAGCACCACGGGTTCAAGTACTGTTGAAGAGTCAGGTTCCTCTGGTGTAACCGAGAGCGAGCAGGCACCAGCCGATAAAGGGACAGATGAGGCAGCGAAAACTTAAAAGGGCAAAAAATGTGAATATTCTCATTGGCGATGCTGATCCCCTCTCACTGCCTTCCCCTGTTCTGTTCGTATGGATGAAAAGTAAAAACTTAAGAAAAAAAACACGGCCTCGTTTACTTGTTATCGACGTACCATTTCTTGCCAATTAAATTTCATTAACATAACCCCCGTTACTGCCAGAACACACGCAGGAGTGAAGACAACGTATATCAAAAGGTTTGGTGTTGTCTTTGTCAAAAGTCCAGCCATGGTCAGAAAACCGTTTGCCGTAACTCGCCCTGCCGTTCCGAACTCAGTACACAACAGTCCACTATTAAAAGTTCCTGCAGCCAGCTTCGCACTTACACATTTACTCAGTGAGCTCGTAATAACGCTCTCGCTGGCCTGCAAACTCGCGAAGACGACTAGGTAACCAAAAACGTACCGAAACTCTCCTGGATCACAGGTAAAAATTACGAGTCCGAATACGGCGATGCAAAATAGGGCCAGTATCAGTCGTCTATCATCTACTTTTTTCGAAAGCCAACCCACTACAATGGAAATCGGGACAACCAATAGACCGATGATTGCTCCAAGAGTACCGATTTTGTGAACACCCCACCCAAAGCGATCACGGGTAATTATGGGGCCGCTCGAAATAAATTCCTCCACAATAAATTTGTTGATCCACAGGAGAACGAGGTACAAAACAATCGTGCTTGTAATCTCATTTTTCAGCTGATGTAGCTTGGTGGGAGAAATGGGCGGCGCTTCCTTTCTTTCATGTACATTGATTGTGTTGTATTCATATCTTTCAGCCCCTCCAATCTCTGTCTTTCTGATGATGGCGCTATATTCAGTTGTGCCACTTTCGGCGTCCTTCAGCTGCACTTTGTGAAAATTTCGCCTCTTTTCCCTGAAAAAGAGCATAATCCCGCACGTGTAGAACACCCAAGCCACAAACATCACGTAACCTGGTGCGGTCAAACTGTTGAATATGAACGTGATATTTTTTCTGTCAACCATAAACCAAGGAATTTCAACTATCGCATTTGCATAGTGATGCAAAAAAACAGCTATTGCCGGTCCCGCGGCCATCCCCAAAGCCCCACAAGCTACGAAGTAGCTCAGAATTCGTGTCCGTTCCTCTTCCAACACAGTGTCAGCTATATATCGACGTGAGATTCCTCTTGTGCCACCCAATCCTATCATGAACCGACCAGCGAATAAAAAATATATGCAGTCAAATTCTAACGCAACTGCGTACAGCAAATTTCCCGATAGCAACATGCACCCGCTGAATAACAACGGATACCGAAAGCTCTTGTTTGTCCACAAGCTGTAGATCAGCGCAGAGAACATCGCAGCAAAAGGTGTAGCGCCTACAAGCAAACCGTGTAGAGACGAATGCCCACCTAGCGCCGTTACATAGGAGGGACCAGACGGCCCTACAATATAGTAGTTTGTCATATACAGAAACGTCGAGAGCAAATTCAAGAAAAGAGAAGCATCCATCATTGCTCTGTCGTTCCACTCTTTTTGGGCGCTAAACGGACGCAAAAATACTCAGCAGATAAAAGATACCTGCAGACAACTATTTTTCGCTGTCAATTAGGTTTTAGAGCATACTTGGGAGGGATTTTGTCGCTCTCCGCTTCGCATTGCCGCCATCACACCTACCTGGTAGACAGCCGTAATTCATTTCTGCTGTCTCTCCAAAACAGCTGGATCTCTTACTCTGTATTTTCTCACACGTCTACACCTGAGGAGAAACTACGCAAATATCTTAACCGTAGAAAAAACCAGGTTATAAAACTAGAATCCCCGGTTTTCAGAACATGCTTGATGATGACTGGGGGGACGAAATCGACTTCGCGGCACTGGAGGAAGCAGCTCTAAAGGAAAGAGAGAGAGCTGCGAAAACTGCACTATCTAAACCTCCACCTGAAAAAAAAAAACAAACAAACCCTAACGCAATTGTATCTTCTCCCACTGGGAAGAAAACCAATCCTTCTTATGCAAATCCTGCGACAATGACAAGAATTAACAGCGGTAGCAGCAAGTCTACTGACGAAAGCAGGGCCAATCCTTACGCCAATGTATCATCTCCCACAAAGAAGAAAACCAACCCTTATGCACCACCATCTCCCTCGAGGAAGAAGACCAATCCTTATGCAAATCCGGTGGTCAAGCCTCAATTTAACAGCAAAAGCAGCAACTTGAACAATACAAGCAGCACCAGCAGTGACAAGAATAGTGGTAACAGCAACGGCAACGGCAACGGCAACGGCAACGGCAACGGCAACGGCAACGGCAATGGTAATGGTAATGGCAACGGCAGCGACAGCAGCAGCATCAAACCCTCAGACACTTTTGTGATGAAAGGGCTGATGAATGCCAAGCCACCCCCAGTTGCCAAATCAACAATTTGGGACCAGAAGAATACCTCTTCAACGGCATTAAAGTCTGCAGGAACAAAAAAATTAACCCTCCCACAGTCATCATCATCATCATCATCATCATCATCATCATCATCATCATCATTATCGTCACCCCCACATGTGTCACCATCAGCAACAAAAAAAACGACAAAAACTGTGAAAGATGGCCTCCTTCCATACCTGCAACGGAGCGCTTCGGTATCATCTCCTCTGAAAAATGGCTGGTCACTGATGCCGCACCAAAAGCAGGGGATTTTGGAGGTATTTAAACTTCGGCGTATGATATTGGCTTATGACATGGGGACTGGAAAGACAATAATCGGGTGCGTTGTTGCCAAGGGATTCTGGGGCGCATACAGGTCGACATCATCCGCAATTACGCCGCCGCCCCCAACCGCAATAAAAAATGCACCATCAGCACTGACGCCATCGTCCCCCTCACAAGTACAACCTCCCTCGGCACCCGAACCACCGACTCCCAACATCTCCGGAGGAGGATGCGGAATTCTATGCATCTGCCCCAAATCTCTGACAGAGGAATGGGTGGAAACCGCACGAGATAAGGTCGGGGGTGACTGGCTTCGTGATCTAATAATTACCACTTACGATAGCAAGACTCCGTCGTCTATGGATGTCATCGACGCCTTCAATAAGCCCCATGAGATGACGACCTTGGCTACTAAGGCGGCGGCAAAGAAGGCCGAAACTAACAAACGCAAGCGGAAGAAGGCAGACGAAGTGAATGTAAGCGACACATTGGACCGGAGTAAATATAACGAAGAGGAGTGGGCAGTCATTCTTCGGCAGGAGGAGATATTGAGACGAAGAAAGGAGCGAGAGTTGCAGGAAAAAGAGGCAACATTGAGAGATTGGACCGAGAAGAGGGAGGCCACTAATTCCAATACAAAAGCTACGGTAATGAATCCCATCGACAAGTTTTTGCTCATTTGTGACGAGTCCCACAACATCCAGAACCCGACGACGGCGAAGACGAAGAAGATTCTCGCTCTGGCGAAGTTGCCCTGCTGCGTCGGGGTACTACTTTTAACTGGGACACCTTCGAAAAATGGCAAACCTAAAAACCTCTTCCCGCTACTGAGGTGTATTCGCCACAAAATCGCAGACAATCAGAGGGATTACGAGAAAAAATACTGCGATGGAGGTTGGAAGCCATTCGGAAACGGGGGATCGGATATTTGGTGGGCTGATGGCAGCAGCGATTTGGAAGGGCTATACCGAGAAATTGGCCCTTACATGTTTTCCAAGACAAAAGAGGAGGTGCTGAGTTCTTTGCCAAAGCGAAAGCGTCTTATGCGACAGGTCGAAATGAACTCGATTCACAAATCACGCTATCGACAGAACCTTATGGAGCTCGCCAGGGTCGAGCACATCCAGCAAGAAAAAAAAGCGGCCGGAATAAGGAAAGAGGACGACCATGCAATTTTAGGAAAGTTGACTGCTCTCAGAATGACTAGTAGGTAAGGGGTCGTGGAGGGAGTGAGAAGTGAAAATAAGCGGGGGGTTGGAGCGCGACGAAAGCTTGCCTCGGTTGCCTAGGACTCGTGCTCACTCTACGAAACTTGTTTTGCTCAGCTTCGGGAAAGTCGACGCGACTATAGTCCTCGCTAACGAGATACTCGCAAGGGGCGAAGCCATAGTAATCTTTGTGACCTACGTCGAAACGGGCAAGGCGATTCAAATAAAATTATCCGACCAAGGCTCCACAGCTGAGTTTCTCTCAGCTGAGACGGTCAAGACAACCGAGAAACGGCATGAAATGGTTAAGCGATTCCAGGATACTGCCGAGACGAATGTGTTAATTAGCACCTACGGCGTCGGAGGAGTCGGAATCACACTTACTCGTGCCCGATCGATAATCCTGGTTGACCGTCCTTGGACCCCAGGCGACGTTGCGCAGGCAGAGGATCGCGTCAGGAGACTCGGGCAGACCAGAGAAGTTCATAGCTACTGGCTTCAAGCGACGACGATGGACATGGAGATCGACAAGCTCGTTGAGGCGAAAGATAGAAGGTCCAAGACGATGCAGGGGCAGGCTAGTGGTGACGGTGGTGGAGGAGCGAACAGTATTTCCATTCGTGAGATATTGGCCTGCAAGAACATCTTTGACCAACCGTTGGTTCCGAAATTCACAGTCGCTACCACTTCCGACCGAAAAGAAAAAAAATAGCATTATATGTTCCTGGTTGTGTTGTGTGTGGAAGTAAAAGTAGCTGCTACATTTTTTTACAAACTCTACTTCTTTTTGCTCATACTTTTTTCCAACTCATCAAAACGTTTCTTGCCGTCGTCAACAATCTGCTCTCCCTTTTGTACAATGAACTCGATATTCTTGTCGAGGTAATTCTCATCCACCGCCTTCTTGACGGTCTCTTTAACTTCTTCCCTTCCCATATCAACGATTCTTGACCCCTCTTCTCGAAGGTAGTCGAGGTTCTTGTCAATGTTTCTGTCGACGTCGTCGAGGATTTTTTCCATCGACTCCTTCCTTTTCAATTCTTCGTCACTTTTTATTTTCGATAGATCGCCCGTGTTTACGCCCTCAAAGCCATCTACGGCGTCCTTAATTTTGGACCTAATCACTTCGATGTTCTTGCCTAAATTTGTGTTATTAGCTTGGTCAGTTGCTGTCGGTGGCAGCTCCTCTTCCCAGCCACGGAAATATATTTCCCCACCACGCTTGTACTCCTCTTCGCGCCCCTCCTTATATCCTCGAATGAATTCTACAATAGCAGATTTAGCGATTTGCATGTACGTCACGGACACTTGCTGGAAGCGTGATCTTAATGTCGGAATGTGAAGTGCTTTTGCTTTTTCTGAGGCTACTTTCGACACATTATCGAGAGTAAAATCGTCTTCAGAAGTCGAAGTCGCGAGAGAAGGATCTCCTCGTATCGATTTTTTCAAAAAATCAATGTTCTTACTAAGCTGCCCGAATACTCCTCTCTCTGGCAGAGTCTCTGAGGATGACTTTTGTGGGGCTGGCTCCCCCAGCATTCTATAATACTCCTCGTCACTCACCCAATTGTCTCCTCGTATACCACCCGACCATGTTCTCCTATAATCACTCCAACCCCCCCTGATTTTATCAGGAATTCTGGCGACTGAAGAGAGCATAATTTTTATTTCAGAAGGAGAGAGAAGGTTCTGAACGGTTGAAAATGATGAAGATGATTTCGGGGGATCTCCTGTTTGGAGTGATAGGTCGGTAAACACACGCTTCAACCGTGCAAAATCTATGGACTTCACGTCGTCGTCTTCGTCGTTGTTGTTGTCTTTGTTGTCTTTGTTCATGGCGGTGCGGACTGATTTCCCCCGAGGCTGCAATAAAGGAGACCTGGTTGAGAACATTCGCGGTGCAGCCGACCAGCGGGTGCCAAGGCTCACCCGAGCGGCTAACATTAGTGGTGATCAAGACGAGGTACCTGCTGACCCCGGAAATAATTTTGGCAAAAAAATGAAAAAAATAGAAAACCCTTCCCCTTTCTTGGAATGAACTCAAAAACCTCCTCGTCATCGGGCCTAAAGAGGGAACACGAACCAGTGGATATATTGTCTTCTTCGCAGCAGCCAACATCCGCGTTCGTGATCCCTAAACACTACGCTTGTCACGTCAGATCGGTTTTGATATCTCGTGGCCAAATACAGGACCGTGTCGAGAAGCTTGCTGCAGACATCCGTTCCTCCTATGCCCACACCACAGTTCACTTAATATGTGTCTTAAAAGGTGGTAGCGCCTTTTTCCATGATCTCCAATCCGCATTTCGAGCACTTCACAACGCAAGTGGTGACGCACATGTTCCATTTACTTTTGACTTTATCCGTGCCAAGTCATACTCAGGCACTGAGAGCACTGGCAAAGTGGAGATCAGTGCCTGTGATTTGTCAAAGCTGAAGGGTAGGGATGTGCTTCTTGTGGAGGATATCATTGACACAGGGACTACAATGAGCTTGTTACTGCCCCTTCTGAAAGAGGAGGGCCTCCCGAAATCTATCGCTGTTGCTAGCTTATTGGAGAAGAGGAGGGAGGACAAAGATGTGAAATTCGTCGCGGATTTTGTTGGCTTTTCTGTGCCTGATGAATTTGTGGTTGGATATTGCTTAGATTACAATGATGCGTTCCGAGACCTTCAACACATTTGTTGCATATCCCCGGAGGGCATTGAGCGATTCAAAGACGGTATCTAGTGTTTTTATCGGTGGTGGGAACTACCGACATTTTTTTTTCGAAGAGATGGGACAAAAGGAGGTCCAGGTGGAGAAAGGCTGTCCTAAAATAAAAAGCTAAAAGCGGAGAGCAGTAGAAGTAGTGAGGTGCAAATGGTCGGCCAATAATTCGCAAAACTACTTCCAATTTATTTTAGCCTCTCCAAAAGCGTAGTTGTTATCGACAGCCTTTCTCCTCTGGATCTCCTTTTGTCCCATCTCCTCGATGTCGGTAGTTTTTTTTCTGCCAGAACCGTTGTTCCCTTTATCCGCTTCTCCAGCTCCACCTACTCCTCCCAACAATCCTATTAAAAATTCCCTTACAGCTTCTCTACCCGAACCTCCCCAGGCGCCCATCTCGAGCAGCTCCCTCGTCGTGCTCCTCTCTTTGGGATCGAGTTCTAATAGTCCTTTTAGTGCCCTCCTCGCCCCTTCCCACACTTTTGTCGAACACCTAGGAACCAGCTCTTCCACCCCTCTCCCTACCCAATCTTCAGGAACCACGATCTTCCCCCAATCTCCGCACTGGACGGCATCTCTCCACTTCATCCCATTTGCTTTTGAATTTGGCGCCCCAGTCCAAACCAGTACCCTAAAAATTTGCTCAATATCCGAGCCCCCAGGAAACAAGGGAGACGAGTTCAGCATTTCCCCCAACACACAGCCCAGGCCCCAGAGATCAATGCCGACATCATAATCGACACCCCCGAACAGTATTTCTGGCGGACGATACCAACGCGTGCACACAGCGTGAGTAAGACGCCTCCCCGCATCTCTTTCGTCGGAAGTTAGGCGGCGAGTGCAGAGGCCAAAGTCACAGAGCTGGAGGAGGCCAGTGCTGGGAGAGAGGAGAAAATTTGACGGTTTAATGTCGCGATGGAGAAGTGAGGCGGAGGAGGCATGAAGGTGGTGAAGAGAGAGGAGCGATTGGTGAAAAAGGTGGAGGATTATTTTGCGCGGAAGAAAAGGCCGTATCCTCGTCGCATTATCATTGTCACTGACGCCATCTGCAGCAGTACTAATCAGTTTCTGCAAATCAATCGGAGAGTAAGGGAAAACAAGGACAACCTCTCCGTTAAGAGATGCATGCACATCAAGCAACTTGACTATGTTTTCTCTTCCTTCTCCCTCAATATCATTCAGTAGACGCAGGGACTGAATTTCCCTGAATATTTCTATCGGAATCACCTCAGTTGTTGTGTCGGAGACCGAGCGAGTGTCATAAGATGAGCAGCGAGATGGGGAGATACACTTTAGGGCGACAAGGTAATTGGAGGAGGAATACCCAAGCTTTATCGTTCCAAAAGCGCCACGAGCTATCTCTTTCATCTCAGTAAAGCCACTCATGTCTCAAATAATTTTTTGTACGTGCAAAACCTCGTTTTTTTGCAAAAACAATTTTTTTTGTTCTTTTTTTTTCGAGCTTCCCAGGGACGGCCCGACGGCCCCGAGGATCAAAAAGAAAAGTTGAAGAAAAAACAACCTGAGTTGTTTTGGGAGAGTTTAATGAGTTGAGTCAATCCGATCGCAGATTGCAAGACAGCAAACAACATAAAAAACGGTACTTAAAAACAAAAACCAAATTTAAATCTCAATTTTTTCACCGTCCAGCTTCGTAGGCCAGCAACCGCTCCATGAGGGCCTTTGCATTCCCCTGGATATCCAACTTCCTCTCCTTCAGGTGCTCCTTAAGCACCGCAGGTTTCATTTTCTTGATTTCAATCTTGGTCAGTTTTGGGATGCCATCATCGTCTCCTTCATCTTTGCCCTTTGCCGCCTCCTTTGCCTGTTTCTTGGCAGCCTTCCTTGCTTCTTCCACTTTTGCAGCCTCAAGCGCCTCTTTCTCATCCCTCTGCTTTTTCTGCGCGTCTCTTCTCGCTTTGACTTCTTCGAGTTTTTTCATGTCGGCCTTGTACTCCTCTGTCAACCCGAGCTCGTGTTTCTTCCTGTAGGCAGCTGCCTTTGCCTCCTTCTCAGCCGCCTCTCGTTCTTTCCGGGTCATGGGCGCAGCCTCGGCATCCTTGAGGTTTTTCAGCTTTATGCCATGTACGACCTTAACATCATTTGGATTGGCCGTCTCAATAATTCCCTGCGTCCCCTTTGGCTTGTATACCTTCTCCTCTGTGACTCCCATGGAACCAAGTCGGTCTCCCAATTCCTCCGAAGTCACTTCGCCGGCTTCTCCCTCAAAAGCAAAGCCATCGCTATCACTACCGTCATCGTTACCGCCGCCCTCGCCAGATACCCCTTGAGCCTCCTCAATCTTGGCCTTACGCTTGGCCAATCGTTCCTTGTCAAACTCCTCCAGTCGGGCGTTTCTCAAGGCAATCTCTTCTGCGGACGTTGCCGCGAAGTGGGTGCCCCCACCTCGTCCTCTTCCTCCCCTCCCCTTATTAGATTTTCCCATTTTGTCTTCTTTGTATTTCTAGGAGAGAACTCCAATCATTCCACCAAATTCGAGGGTATTAGCTCTGCATGCAAGAACCGAATTTTTCGCGTTAAATACTTCTCAACCAGCCCTTTCTTCGATAAATTTCGAACCCTTAGCCGCAACAAAACACTAAATTACTTCCATTTCAACCTCCAAAGGACCCTCACGGATCACACTCACACCACAAAACCTTTTCCAAAGTCAAACCTGAAACAATGTCCGGCAAGCTCTACATCATCGGCCTTGGCCTGTGCGATACTCAAGACATTACGCTCCGAGGTCTTAACTACATCAAAACCTGCGGCGTGTTATTCCTTGAAGCATATACATCGATTCTCTCCAATTCCATCAGTGCCCCCCAACTCAAGGAGTTCTACAGCACACAGGGGTACAATGGAGAAATCAAGGTTGCGGATCGGAATTTGGTAGAGAGCGAAGCGGATCAGATAACCAGCCCCTGCTTAAAAGGCGACAACGTCGGTTTGTTGATTGTTGGTGATCCTGTTTGCGCCACGACCCACACAGACATAATGATCCGGGCTCGTGAGCAGGGAATCGAGGTAGTCGTGGTGCACAACGCGAGCGTGATGGGAGCCGTGGGAAGCTGCGGCCTGCAACTATACAATTACGGCCAGACCGTCAGTATACCGTTTTTCGAGGAGAACTGGCGGCCATACAGTTTTTATGAGAAAATCATGTACAATCGAAAGGGAGGAATGCACACCCTGTGCTTACTTGACATCAAGACGAAAGAGCCCAATTTCGAGGACATGAAGAGGGGAAAAACTTCGTTCCTGCCTCCGCGTTTTATGACGTGCAACACGTGCATATCTCAACTGCTTGAGGCCGAGGAGAATAAGAAAGAGGGATGCTACGACGGTGATGAGACACTTTGTGTTGGTATGGCACGCTTGGGGTGCGGAGATTTGCAGTGCATCAAGGCGGGCAGTATGAATGAGTTGGCTAATTGTGATTTCGGAGAGCCACTTCACTGCTTCGTGGTATGTGGCGGGGAAGTCCATGATTTGGAATTAGAGGCTCTGAGGCCTTATATTGTCCAAGGGTCGAGATTTGCCAAGTGAAAGACATTTTGTCTGCATGATGATGAGTTAAATTATTTAAAAAGATTGAGAAAGCAGGATTATACAATTGAGAGGTGTCTGTAGCCCCCCTTTATTGCGATTTTGAACGATATTAAGGGGCAAAAAACAACATCGAACGAACAGCACCTAAACTACCTCCTGCTTTAGCTCTACAAAACCTACTCCTCCATCTTCCCCATAAACTTGCAGAAAATCGTTTGTGACTCCGACAAATTTCTCAAATGTCAGAGCCCCCTCCTCCCCTGCTAGGTATCCCGCCAGCCTGTTGAGTTTATTGCTCGCGATTTTCCACAGGTCTTTTACCACGACGTCTTCGCCGCCGTTCCTTCCGTGAAGCAGCTCGGTGATTATTATGTCGTCCATTATCCCCACCGGCAGGTGCACGCCAAGCACCTCGTCAAATATCACAAATCCACCCCGTTTACCCTTCATACCGATTGAATCAACCTTCAAATCTCCGTCGTATGCGCCGACTTCGACCTGCTCTCGTCGATCTTCCTCCTTCTTGGCGTAAATGAGCTTTTCTATGTTGAGGAGGGAGCGACGGGCGTCGTTCTTCGCCACGACAATCTTGGTATTTTCCGTGATTCTTCGTGGTCTGACCCTGCTTCGTTCGCCGAAGAAGCTATAAAGATCATCGTACGACTTTTCAGGCTTGACGAATTCATATACATCGCTTTCGATGACGAGCGATAACGAACCATCCGACGCGGACGCGGGCTGGTCATCGCCGCAGAAATAATGCCACCCCTCAGATTTCTCAAGAAGCTGGCTCTCCAATTTCGTATCATCCTTCCGCGCGCATTTGAAAGCCCTCCCCCCGTGGCTCGACGAGTAAAGCTCCCCGTAGTGCTCGTCCATAATCCTCAATATGTCAGGGTTCTCCAAAATCAGGCCGTTGACGCAGTTGTTCCTGGCCTTCTCGCCCATGAAGGAGCCCATGGCGAAGGTGACCTCGTCGTGCCCGTCGAATACGGCGCCGGCCCTGTCCCTCAGAACGTTGTAGACGGCCCGCTGGACCTGCACGGGCACGACGCAGTCGAAGATGTAGAAGTTGCTGCTGAAGGCGCGGTCGCTCCACGTCGTCTTCAGGCTCTCCAGGGCATACGCGTAGGCAAGCTCCGGGTGGTGGTGGTTGGTGTAGAGTTTCGACAGCTCGATCTTACAGTCCACTCGGTGAACGTCAAACTCAATACAAGCCTTGTAGAAACGCTCAGATTGCGCAAAGTCGTCCAGCAAAAATTGATAGTTGTACCCCAGCCACCTCAGACCGCTCCAAGTCAACTCCCCCAAAACCGTCGAGTTGGTGACCGGGTAAAGGGCCACCATCTTTTCTAGGTGCTTAACGCAGGTCTCGGCCAGTTTACGATTCTCACCAGACATCTTGATACCAGGGTTGACGGCCGGGGAGTAGTAGTCAGGCGAAGCCTCTACCAGTGCGCAGTGCGCCACACCAAGGTAATAAAGCGTGTGCTGGCTATTCCTGTACCTCTCGTCCTTCTGCTCTCTCTCCAGAAGTGATATATCAAAAAGGAACCTCTTATACGACCGGCTGGCCGACTTGGTGACAGCCTTGTTCTCATTGTGCCCCACTGTTTGGTGCCAGCTCTGCGTGCTTTCCACCTCCGCGACCTCCCAGTCCAAGAGCACCAAGTCCTCATGATAAGGACCCCCGTCCGGGAAGCGCAGAAACTCGTGCACATAATAGTCAAAATAAAGACCCTCCACGTGACGCATCAACCAATTGCAGTTCCTCGTCGTAATACCACTACGGTCCCAGATCTTAAACTGGTACCCACTCTTGCTCCCGTCCCTCAACGGCTCCGTGTCAAACTCAGACTGAAGAGGCTGCCAGTCAGGGTCGATCACCATGACGTGGCTGCACCAGGGCATAGTCCTATACGCCTCCCCGAAGACCTCCGTCCTCGAATTCCCGAAGCCGTCGAACCTGTAGCCGAAGACGTGCCGGGGGGAGCCCGGGGGGACGCTCTCCGCGATGGCCAGGATCGTGTCGTCGACGGTGCGGCTGTCCACGGCGAAGACGTACCCGGAGAACAGGGAGCCCCACAGGGGGAGGTTCGTGCGGATGTTCAGGGACTCGTCCCGGACCATGTAGAGGGCGCAGATTTTTACTTCACGGGAGGGATGAGGATCGGGGTAGAGGGGGGGAAGGGAGGAGCAAGTGGGAGATGGTAAAAGGATAAGGAGGAGCGCTAATATTAGCAGAGGCAGAGGGAAAATAACGTTCATCATGCTTCCCGGTTAATGCTTTATGTGGGGTTTTAATTTTTGGCGTGAGAACAAAATAATCAACGTGGTTGAAAGTCAACTTAAATACCCTCGAATTAGTCTCAATTATTTAGTAAAACTCCTCACCCAGCAACAGACCAAGTGATAAATCTAAATCTCTAGATTTTCTTCCTTAATCGTGCTTCTACCTCTTTCCAAAAATCCTTGGCTTTCGAGCTCGTCCCTTCTCCTCCTCCTCTCCCCGTAAATCGCATTTGTTCAAGACCAACATCAAGCGCTTGCCTAACCCCGCAAGGCTGCGCACCACATCCCATTCGGCAGAGCGAAGATCACCATCCACCACCACCAGCATTAAGTCGGCCCGGCCGGCGCGTTCACGGGCTTCTTGTTCCCGATCTCTTCCATCCAGTCCGCTTTCAAGGATTCCAGGTGTGTCCACCAATTGCAGTCCGCGCTCCAGCTTGTTGAGACGAAGCCGATAGGTCTGGCTGCCGGTTGTGGAGCCCATCGGTGCTCCAACCTTCCCAACAATGTCTTGGAGCAGGGCACGAATCAGGGAGGTTTTGCCGCTAGAGCCCGTGCCAAACACCACCACCACTAAATCGCCGCGTGCTAACTCACGCGCCGCCCGATCGCGCTGCAGATGCAAAACCTGCCGGGCTACATCGTCTTGGAGACGCTCCAGGAGGCGATCAATGCTTTCCAGGCTCTGTTCAGCCGCTTGACGACGCGACCCAGGCGGCAAAGGGGCTGTAGTGCCGGCTTTTGTCGCTCCGCGACGGCTTTTCCATCCCTTCCACACGGGCCAGCCAACCTGCACCACGAAGGCAATCACCAAAATGGTGCCGATCAGCAGTACGGGTCCTACAAGCCAGGGTGGAAGGATGTAGCTGAGATCCCAGAGCAGATTGCGAATCGCCTGGAGTACCAGGCCAAGCACCAAGAGGACGATCAGCCCAGCGGCGCCAAACAAGATCAGGCGGTTGGATCCCTTCATCGGCCCACCACACCGCCCTGTCCTGCGGCACGCATGATGCGACTCCAGAGAGAGGCTGCTAAGACGCTGGAACTAGCGGAAGGACTGTTGTCATCGTTGCCCAGCCAGATTCCCAGCACCCAATGGCGACTCGGCTCGTAGCCAATGAACAGCAGGTCCCGCCCATCATTTGTGGTTCCTGTTTTTCCCCCTTCTTGACCACCGAGCGAGGCGGCACGCCCTGTGCCGCTGCGAATGACCGCTCGCATCAAGCCCTGCATCTGCTGAGTGGTCTTTGCCTTCAGCACACGACGAGACGTTTGGCGCTGTCCAGCTTCGCCATCTCCATTGAGGCTGCCGCAGCCACTCGGTCGATCCAAGCGGCAGGTTTCAGCATCAAGCAAACGACGAATGGTGGTGGGCGCTTGCCAGATGCCGCCATTGGCCACAGCGGCATAGGCACTGGTGAGCTCAATTAAGCGAACTTCACTCTGTCCAAGAGCGAGCCCCGGTACAGGATCTAAGGGAGTGGTGATTCCCAGGCGTTTTGCCAGGCTCACCACTTGCTCCAGGCCCACGCGTTGGGCCAAGCGCAGCGCTGCGGTGTTGTGGCTTGAGGCGAAGGCACTGGCCAAGGTCAGTTGGCCCGAACAGGTGCTGTCGAAGCGCTGTCCTCCCCAGCGAAGGGGGCTGCAATCCAAGGTGTCGTTGGGTTTCAGGCCTTGTTCCAGGGCCGCCAAGTAAGTGATGAGTTTGAAGGTGCTTCCTGGTTGCCGTAACGCCATTGAGGCACGGTTGAACTGGCTCGCGTTGT
>ERZ651776.1109-NODE-1109-length-33965-cov-4.738816_pt1 | contig 33965 bp, 15 predicted proteins | sample MGYA00514761_ERZ651776 | MGnify/ENA metagenome assembly ERZ651776
TCTTCATCATCGAATACAATAAATTTGTGAAGATGCTCAACAAGGACAGCTAGGAGCGACCAACGTGGCTCTGTCCTAAGACGAGAGAAGAAAAGAAGAGTTCTGGAAAATAAGTGGAAGCTACGTGATGAAGGTCGGAGGTCAGACAGTCAACTAATTAGCAAATTTATTCTACGTCCATGTTGGCATTGCCATTTTTTTTTTGTTCAAGTAAACTATCGCTTGCTGGTGACTGGTTGTGTCCATTTCAATCTGGAAAATGTCAGGGTATTTCCTCAAGAACTGTACCAGCGAGACCCTTCTCATGGATCGTGGCATTTCAACTTTTTGCACGAGCTCGGTGAGCGCAGTGCCATCTTTTGGATCTATCAGCTCCATTGTTCGCTCGATGACTTGATTCCAGTAGTATTCGATTTTTTCCCACTCCCAGATGTTTTCTCGAGTTGGGTGTAAGCGAACCACGCCATTGTTGTATACCCCACTCTGACGAAGGTTCTTTTCCCATTTCTTCAATTCCCTATTAGGCGGGAGCACAAAAAGCATTCGACTAATAGGAATCCCCTTGATTTCTTTTACCTTTTCAGCAAGCTCGTGGATCGTCGTTTCCGGAGGTAGAGTGAGTTTAAGGTCGTCGCCCATTTGATAATCACCGTCAAAGGCGCGTATTTTTATGTCAAAACTTTCAACTTCCATGCTGTTGCCAAAAAGTTAATCAAAAATTTTTGGGAGCGGGTGGGGAAGAGAAATATTGCGTCGTCGCTTTGTCGATGAGCAACGGGATTTGCCTTGATAAACCTACTAAGGCCCTCTCTTCCCTGTATGGTTGTTTGCTGTCTCGAGTACCCCCCGCCCGGTCTTTTGTGTTGATAACAAACCAAGATCTCAAGAAATAAAGTTCCTCGAACTTAACGCCCAGTCTCCCTGGATCAAATCTCTCACAATTCGCTCGCCCAAGAAGACAACTGTCCCCCGTCGTTGATTTCCTGTTCTCTTTTCTTTTGCAAAATTTCAGTTTGTTTCGGATTTCTTCAAAAATTGTTGCTTTTCAATTTTTTCAATTTCATTTCCAATTACCCCTGAATATATACTGAACAAAACGACTCCTTCAGGTATTTATTCTCAATGATACTTTTCTCGTAGGGGAAGTTCCTGATGTATCTGCTGCTTCTGTTCATTCGAGAAGCTTTAGTGACTTTGGCACTGTCATCTCCCTCGCCTTCTCCTTCTCCTATAACTCTTGACACTTCTTCTCCGACGCTACAGTCGAGGCCCAAGCACACACCTCGTCCTCTTCCGAAGCCCTTGTTGGAACGGGATCCTTTTTTTCACCAGAAACTCGCCACAAACCCTGTTCTTCCGGGTCACACTTGCCTTCCCTCTTACCATGAGGCGGTAGGACCGCTCTGGACCGAAGAAGAAGTCACGGCACCTGATTACTACAACCGACCCGGGTGCGACTGGGTAAAGGGAAGTGGACTGAGAGAAAATGGCTACCCGAATCCCTTTTGCCACATTCACACTCTGACGTCTTCTTCCCCTGAACTCGTCGACTACGACCTCGATGGAGATCTTGACCTTCTCGTTGGTTCTGGAACTGGTGGAACTTTTTTCTATTTGAATGTGGGGAATGCGACAAACCCTCGCTATGAGATGCAATTCGGCGATGATAACCCTTATTATGGCAAGGCAGTAGCGAGTTATGCGAGCCCCAGTTCAGGGGACTTTGACGGAGATGGCGATGTTGACGGATTTTTTGGGAGCGGTGATGGAAAGCCAATCTATCTAGAGAACGACGGTTCGTGGGCTAACGACATTTTGACCAATTACACGGACGGTTACCGTGAATATAATGTTATAGATCGCCGCTCGCCGCAATACTCGCCCTTGAACAAATTTGACAAGGGTCTGATTGGATTGGACCCAGCAGTCTTGAAACAGACCATTCAGCCTTACTCTACTGACATTGATAGTGACGGTGATGCGGACCTCCTTCTTGCAAATGTCTACGATGGAACCGTCAGATTATTCGTCAATGGTGGGAAGTATTCCCGATCTGTCAGCCAATTTGGCCGGCGCCTTACCTATGTCATGCCTTTGTTTTTTGAGAAAGATATTACGCCTCACTTCCCCGGTTTCAAGGGAAGTAAACCTGGACTAGTCAGGGTTAATAACGGTGACGATGACTTTATTTCGTCCGATGAATTTATGAGCGTGTCTTGCGGTGATGTCGACGGGGACGGTATGGACGAACTGCTCGTCTTTGTTGACGGCCAGGTCCGTATTTATCAAGAGTCAGGCGACAGTCGCGTCGGGGTTGTCACTGGAGAAGGTTCTGATCCTGATTCCACTTACGGTAATGGTCGCGACGTCTATTACACAATCCTTGATGACGCTTCCCTCGACCCTCGCTCAGTTTTCACGATTGGGGATGTTGACGGCGATGGCCTGAGCGACATCCTCGTCGGTGAAACGGAGGGTAAACTGCGATTTTTTCGAGGAAACGGTTGGTCGTGCGTCCAATGTGAAGCGGGATTTTACGCTCCTCCGCCCCCTTCTAGACCCCAATGCGATCGCTGCCCCGAGGGAACTTTTACCGACGGTAACTCGCCCGCGACAGAATGCAGCATCTGCCCGGAGGGAAATGCCTGCCTATCCAGCGCTCTGCCACCAGTGCCCTGTCAACCGGGAACTGTCAGTTTTTTTCCCAAGTCTCTCCGATGTTACCCCTGCGTAGACTCTGCGGCTTGTCCCGGACACGATCAGTGTGCGGTGGGGAGGAGAGGGAACCTGTGCCACAGTTGCGAGAAAAATTACTACAAATCGAAATTTGGAAATTCTGATTCCTGCGTGCCCTGTGGCACGAACGACATGATCCTTGAGACTCTTGCTAATGTGGGAGCACTAATTGTTTTCTGCCTCTTGATTAAAAAATGCTGCTGGGAGCGCGAGGGGGTCGTCTTCATCATTGCGATCATTGACTTCGTGCAGCTTGCCTTTCTGCTAACAACTAGAATGCCAGATAACACCCCCGCCGACCCGTTCACGCAAGTTGTAACTTCGGCAGCGCGGGGACTCTTCTTCCACGTCGATATTTTTACCTTCGACTGCTTTACGGACGGTAGCATGAACGTAATCTATAAACTACTCATTACTCTAGTCCTCTGGTCCCTTTCCTTGGCGGCGATCCTTTTCAGGCGACGGTGGTATGTCAAAGAACTGAAGGAAGAAAGAGATCGGTTCTTCAGTAAGCGAAAGGAGCTCGACTTGCTGAGCGACAATGCTGCACCTCCGGACAACCCAGCGACTCTCCGCCAGAAGCTCAAGATTAGGCTCTATACGCTCAAGGTTCGAAACAGCACGCGGCACGCGGTGATTTTCTGCACTGCGATCCAGATCCCGCTTATGCACCACCTGAGTGATCTCTTTGGCTGCATTGACTACGATAAAGGGCGAGCATTACGAATCGATACGAGCATAAATTGCGATGATAACGTCTTATTGCTCGGTACTCGGTATGTTTTGCTGTTGTTTACTGTAGTGGGCTTGGTCGGACAGATATTCTTCATCGGCAACAAACTGTACACCTTGAGACAAGAAAATATGCTATTGAGGTGCTCGAACCTTGACAGATTCGGAATATTTTGCGAAGTTTACAAAGTGAATAAAGGGTTGAGCTGGTGGTTCGGGTGTGCAATTATGGTACGTAGAATCGCCGCCGCCGCTGTTGTCTGCTTCAATGATAAACTCTTCGAAACAAACGCTCCGTTCATTTTTGTCGGTGTAAATTCAATTTACGGGGCAATTCTGATTTTCTTCCGGCCTTATGATTGGCAATCAAGCAAACAATACTGCCTCTTGCTTGATATAAGCTTAACCGGGATCTTGTGGCTCATGGCCTGGGTAATTTTAAGCGGGGAAGGCGAAAGCGAGGCGCTGGGTGGGTTATATGTGGTGGGGCTAATGGCCTTCGCTTTTTGGTTTCTGCTTCGCGAGCTCGTCGCGAAGCAATTGGTGAACAGACAAATCTCCGTCGAAAGCAGCAAAAAAGAAGTCGAGGGCCAGTTTAAGCGAATGACTAAAATCAAACCTAAGAAATTGGAGGAAACCTACAGGGAAAAAAGAAAAGAGACTGTTGCGAACATTGATGTACTGATAAGTCGCTGGATGAAATTGGCAGCTCGGAGTCGGGCGGCTGGTAATTTAGAATACTATCTCCAGTCACGGTACCTCAATATCGAAATGATTCAAATTGAAATCGAGATTTTAGTTAAAATGCACAGTGAAGACAAGCGGGGGGTGAACATTGCGAGGCGCTACATAACCTACGAGCACATCTATAGCGAGAAATTAGAGGAAACTCGCGACAAATTCAATGCCGCTCTGCATACACTAAGGGAAGATCACGACCACAAAAACTTTCAGACTTTTCTCCGAGGGATCTTGACCTCCATCGAAGACAACAAGCGACACGAGATCATACTGCGCAAGCTCAAGGACAAATCTCTTAAGTCGAATGACTTTGAAACGACCGTAGACGTGGCGTGCGAGCTGAAACTTTCCTGTCTCAACGGGCTACCTGAAGTTGTAGCTGACTGGGAGGTATTTATACACAACACGCTCGCCGCATTTCAAACGGGCGATTTTGACTTTTTCTGCAATCTCGAGAATGACCTCCTCGCCAAAATCAAGAAAAAAAAGGTGCGACAAATTTCGTTACATCCATCCTCGTCCCAAGCCCCGTTGAGTTTGCAAAGCTAACCGCGGCGTACAATCTCACCCCTCCCCCCCCATCTCATCCGTGGTGCGCGCAATATATAGGACAAACAGGAGGCGAAGATGCTCTCTCGTGAGCGCGTCCGCGAAATGTTACTGAAAAAATGTGACGCTACTTGCAAAAGTATAGAGCAGATGTTCATGTCAACAGCTTCGATTTGCGTGAAGAACGGTCGGATATTGGATATTTCGGATATGATTCTGGTCTGGGTTCAAAAGGCGCGTGGCTTCGGACTTCCTGAGGATGTCGAGAATCTCTTCCTCGATAGTCTGAAGAAAATGGAAAAGGAGGAGCAGGACCGGCAAAACAAGGCGAAAGAAGAAGTTGAAATGAGTAGTCTCGCTCTCTCTCCTCCCGTTAGCACTGGTCGGAGAAGGAGCATTATTAGCATTGATCTGAACGCAAGCGCGATCGTGGCTGATTTTGTGAAGAAGAAAGATGCTGTCACATACGAGGACATAGAGGGCGCCGTAAAGGTTGAAAGAGAGACGATGAAGTCGTTAATCAACCGAATGGAGGCTAATCAAGCCGCTGTAGAACCCAACGACGTCTTTGGCGCGATTAAACAGTGCAAGGAGAGGCTTGAGAAATGGATCCAAGATGCAGAAGAGAAACTTTGGATCTTCGAATTGAAGGCACTCCTCAGGGGCGCACCGGTAAGGGTGAGGGAGCTGCAACGCCTTCAAATGGCGTGTGGAGCAGCAAGGTTCGGCTTCATAAAGGATGCACAGAAGATGTTCGACAAGGGCAGTGAAATGATTAAAATTGACGACAAAAAAACGATGCGAAAGTAGATAGATGATGTTCTAATTGTGCAGGGTGTGCGATCTCTGCCAAGCAAAATGTAGCTGCTTCTTTTACTACTACTACGATCGATCGACCCGACCCGACCCGACCCGACCCGACCCGTGCGCCTTCAAACAAGCGACGTGGTGTATAATTTTATCTTTTCCGACCTCTCGAACTTTATCGTAATTTTCCCCTCGCGCATTCCCTTGACTTCCTTAATCCGCTTCTTGAGCTGCTTAAAGTATTTAAAGTCGGCGCCGTTGATTGCTAAAATCCGGTCTCCCGCCTTGATCGTAAATTTTTCGGCCTGTCCTCCCTCGTTGACGCTGGCAACCTCACACAGACCCTCCTCACCGACCCCTCTACATTTCATCCCCAAACTGCCCGCTTCAAACTCAACCTCGAATTCTTTCTCTTCTGTGTCATCCTCTAATCCCTTTTTCAATAACATCGCCCGTCTTTCTTCCTTTGCCTTCTTCACGCGCCTTCTTGCGATAGCCCCACGCAGTAATCTCTGCAAGAGCATGGCTGCTTTCATATTCCCTTTCGCTATGGCCGACTTCTCGTGCGATTTCCTCAGAAAGTCGGGGTCCTTCACATTTTTCCTTGCGATAGCTCCCCGCTGGATTGCCTGCAGCTTCGTTGCAGACTCCGTGGCGGCCATCTTCTCGTCCAATCGCTCAAAGCACTTACCGATGACAAAATCGACCATCCCTCTGATCAGCTTTCTCTTGTAATCCGTTTCTGATTCAATTTCAAGCTTCTCGGGGGTGAAGTCTCTATCCGAGAATTTAAACGCTGAGGATAGTTTGCTCGCCGGAGGTTTCTCACCCGCGATCAGGCGTGAAAAATCCAGGTCAGGAAGGAGCGCTTTGTTTTCGAAATAACGAAAACGCTCCCTGAGCATTTTCGTTGTGATCTCCGCTTTGTTAGCACGCAACAAGGCAATTGCGTCATGCACGTTGCCGTGGAAGCTGACCAACGCCCGCTTCTGTAGCAGGAGAATATCACAACATATAGTTGCTGGGTAAATATTGTTCCAGCCATATAGGAAGCTGTGGTCCCAAACGAAGTTGAGCGCGTCACGCGGCAACAAACTGACAAAGGAGATATCGAGAAAGGTTCGCATCAAACCTTCCAGCCCCCTCACACCACTCCTGGTTCCACTGTCACTTGCAAAACAATTGCACAAGTGAGTGTGCAGTTCCGGGTCGAATCCCTGAAGTAGCGTCTGTCCCGCTGCGGCCATCTCCACAGAATTTTCATCTCCGGAAAAATTCTCAGCCATGGTGATAAAATAAGGAAGAATGGTGAACGCGATCTCGCCGACGTCACACGACTCACTTAAAATGCCCTCCTCCTCACAAAATACGGTCAGCAGTGGTAACAAGAGGTACGCCATTTCGACGGAGTTCAGACCGGTCAAAACGTAGTAAATGTTCAGGACTGCGCTTCCGACCCGGACAATAAATCTCGATTCGGCGTTTTCGCGGCTGTTGCCAACATTTCTAAGAGCCGTGTCTTGTACAGCCGCCTCCATCGAGGTACTTATAAGGGATCTAACCCCAGTTCTGAACGGATCCAAAATCCCCTTTTCTTTTGCAGAGTTGTTGACAAGCATCTTGAAATCTCGATCCAGCCCAAGATGCTCTGCCCACAAGTACCGCCTTAGAGGAGGAGGAATCACTCGACCCTTTAAAGACATAAAGACTTGCGCTATTTTTTCCCCCGAATTGGGCGTTAAAGTGTTGTGAATAGACGGTGGTATATTCCTGGGGGCAATCGCTGTCCCTCTCAGCAAAGTTGTGAGACCAGAAGCAATTGTGGAGGATTCCTTTGTTTTGGTCTTGGACGGGGGCCTGTTCACACCAAATGCATCGTCTTCAATATTAATGCCGTCGTTTCGAGCTCGCACACCCTTGAGCTCATTTTCAATTCGCTCTCCTATCTCATGGACGAAGGCCTGAATTTGGGGGATATTTTCCACCCCTCCATCTTTTTCAATACGTCGAACTATGCAGTCGATCATTTCGTTCTGCAAATCATGCAGGCATTTTGTTCGGTCCGTTTCGGACAAATAAGGAGGAATCAGCAAATGTGGCTCGTCGGGATGGCCTCCATAATACTTGGCAGTGAGTCGAGGTCCGATAATCGAGAACAGCAGCTGCCTGGCAGTGGGATGTTCGAGGTGTTTGGAGATGAAAGGGTCTAGGCACTTCATCAAAATGTAGTCCTCTTTGAGAGCTCTCGTAGATGGTTGGAGGTACATGTGGGAGAAAAAACTTGGAAGCCATTCTGGAGTTGTCATCTTTCGTTTGTAACCCAACACAAAGAGATTATTTTATGTAAATTCTGGAAGATAATCAGAGCCAAATTGACAATGTCGTAGTTCAAGCTCTTGTGGAAGACCCTCTCATAAGTAAAAAGTCAGGAAATGCGTGCATCATCCTGATTTTTTAAATCAAAATGAAATCAAAAAAAAAAATTTTGCTTCTTCTTCGACATCCAGTAAATAGCTTAGTTCACTTGCTCTTCTTCTGTGATTCTTCGTTTTCATCTGCTATGTTCTTCTTTGATTCCTTTGCGTCTTCGGCGAATTTCTTGGAATCCTTCTGCGCCTTTGTGCTGCTCTACTTAATTTTTTGGGTATGGCGAAAATGTTTCATAGGGATAGGGAACGGAGTGAAGCGGATGGCGTTCGCATTTAGTCGAGGGCGAGACGATTGAATACATGAATACATGAATTGATTCTTACATTGATTTCTATGGGAGCTTCGGTCACGTTTGACAGCAGGCCAACCAACTTTGGCTTCAATCCATTGTTTGTTGTCCAACAAAATTTAATGTAACTCTACCTGGTAGTGTCAAGCACACCATGGGATTACGAACCCGACTACGGTCCAAAACTTGGCGATTTTTGCGATTTTTCTACCTACCTAACCCTAACAGCTTTTCGGAACAGAATTGTCTTTAGAGAAATGCTTTGCAAAGATCCTCTTCGTTGTGTTTGTTACTACGTTTCATAATTAGCGCAGCATGCTGGTGCTGCTCTTACTGCTGCTGCGGTTTCCCTCAATAGTATGCATTCGAGGTCTGTCGAGGGCTCTCATACGTGGATCTTTTTCCCTCGCAGGCTCTTGGCCTTTCTCTTCGCCAAGTTCACAGCCAGAACCTGGCTTGACATGTCCTTTTTACCGGCACCCGAAACTGTTGAACGGCGAGAAGATTTAGAGGGTGAGGATTGACCATCTTTCTCCCTATTTTTCTTCCGCAATTTGTCGTCATCCCCCTTGCCATTGCCACTGCAGCGAGCACTGCCGACATTGTTATCCAACCTCCAAACGTCACCACTCCCATAAACCTCCTCACAAACTCCCCTTCTCCTACCTTTACCTACACCACTACCACCGCGATTACCCCACCAGTCTTCCCAATCCCACCCCTTGAATTTAGTATAATCCCAGCCCTCCCCGCCCGCCTTCTGCAGTTCAGTCCTCTCCTTCTCTTCCTGCTTCAAGATTTGGGGTTTCTTAGCCTTCCATTTGAGAAAAAATCTCGTGTCGGGGGGCGGCAAACTCGGAGGCAACGGAGGAGGCATCCAGGGGGGTTTAATCCTATTATGTAGTATGTCGTCTGGATTGACACCTTCGCACCACTTGCAGCCCACGAAATCTTCATATTTCCACCTTTTCTTCTGGTCCATCTCCAAAAGGCCCGAAATTAGCTCTTTGGCATCCGCGTCAATGTACTTCCGAGGGTATTTTACCTTTCCCTTATTTACCCTGTTTAATATCTCAAATTTGGGGGTCGCCTGGGAGTCACCAAAGGGTGCTGTTCCCACGAGCATTTCGTAAACCATTACTCCTAAAGCCCACCAATCGACTGGAAAAGAGTGGCCTGTTGCCTTGTGCCCACTCGCTATTTCTGGAGCAATATACATTGCCGTGCCACAATTCTGACCGATGATCTGACCATCATCACCGAAACCTTTCCCTTCTCCTCCGTCCCCGTTGTCGGCGTCACACTTGATGCAAAATCCGAAGTCGCCCACCTTGATCCTCCCATCCCATGAGATGAAAATATTTTCCGGTTTGAGGTCCCTGTGAATGATGTTGCACCCATGCAGGTGCTTGAGGAGAAGCGCGATCTGGAATGCGTAGTATTTTGTCACATCTGGGGGGAAGCGAGTGAGGAGACGGAGCCGGGTAAATAGCTCCCCTCCCGGGCAGAATTCTGTGAGGAGTCCGATGCCATCCGTAGATTCAGAAACCACCACTTCTCCCCATGCAACACCGCCAACTGCAGCTGGGTGTCTGCACCCCATCCCCACGGCGATCTCCCCCTCTACTCCACTCCTCATCTTCCTGGCATAGATAACAGGCTTGAGAATTACCTTCACAGCATAGTAGCGGCCGTCATGCTTGCTCTTCACCAGAGTCACTTCGCCAAATTTTCCCCTGCCAAGAATGGAGTGATTCACAAAATCGGTGTGAAGAGCGAACGTCGCGGGATGATTGTAGAGCCGTTTTTGGAGGTTATAGGTGGGCTCGACGGTACTGCCACAGCTGCGGCTGCTGCCAGTAGGGTGAAGATCCGTGATGCGCACTCCAAGCCATGAGGGTGGTGGTGGAGGGGGATCAGAAGGTATGTATTTTGATTGGATTGAATAGCTGGGGTGATTTTTGCTGGGGGTGCAGCCCATTTCTCCTTCTTACGGGAGTTCTACTGTGACTGGAGTTGGGCTGAAAATAAGTCACAAACTTTAGAGCACAGCAAAACCTGGCATTGTTTCTATGAAGGGGCATTATACTGCATCTGGAACATACTTCCTTTCCTCAATTTTTGTCCAAAGTTGAGTTGACACTAGTTGTGGTATTTGCACGTGATTTGGTGAAAATGGGTCGGCTTTTTTGGCTGCAGACTTCCTCAAACAATAATTGAATCTAAAATCATATGAGGCTAAAGGTCCTCCTTAACCTACCCCGAAGTTCTTTTTCTCTCTGCCCTCCCATACCCTCCCCTGGAAAGAAATCTCTGTTCGCTTGCTTCTTCAGCCCCGAGATCAGCTTATGAAGCTCAAATCTCCAGATTCCAACGCAACCCACATTGCCTCAAATACCACCAAAATCCCATCAATATTTCAGAAGAATACCTCTTCTCGCTTGACAAAATGGTGTCAGCGCGCTTGTACGCCGGGCTTTCACAAGGCAACCACGACCACAAAGTACCACCGTAAAATACTGTGTTCGCTCTGGCAAAACTCAACCTCAATATCCGCGGTGGTTTCTACCCTGTCCCAACAGACTTCTATTGAACGGCATCCAAATGCGGCCATAAAAGGTTTGATACTGCTTCTGCGGATCTTTCAGTTCGGTCCCTCTGAAGTGATGAAGGGCGCTCGGGAGAGCAGCAGTGTGTTGGTATTTGTAGATAATTTATGTGGGGTTTGGGCGGCGAAGCAGGCAGAAGCTGCATGGGAAGAAGCACAGAGTAATAGCAATCGTAAATTGACTTCTGGAAATGGCTCGAAGACAATTAATTCCAGGAAACGGAAGAAAGACAACAAGCTGACTTGTCTTTTAATTGCGCGGTTGGCATCACTCTTATCGCAGCGAATACGGTTTCATGCTCGGCACCCAGAGTTTAACCCGCATTATTCCTCTCCTAATTCAAGACCTCCACCTATGCCACGATTATTGACCGTTAAGGCCTTAACTGCACTGTTGGACCTGGGAGGGGGTTGTGATGCCGTCTGTGATGCGTGCTTCAGTGTGATTTCAGAGGGGCTAGAAGTCGACTTCAACAGCAACAGCAGCAGTGGTGGTGGAGACCTTGACTTCAATAATCCTGGAGTACTTGATTTGGCTATCGAGGCGAGCTTTTGCCTCGCCCCTGTTCTTGACGAGAGCAGCCTTGTCTTCAACACGTGTGAGCACCTCTTGACAAGCCTTGATACTGAGGTGGACGAGGATACAATCCAGATACAGCGGCACCGAAAGAGTGTCCTAAGGGGGCATAAAGCAGAAGCAGCAACTCCAACGCAGATGGTCTACGGCAGCGATAGCTTCACTAGTAATAATTCTGATGATGAAAACATCCAGAAGATGTGGTTCGCAAGCCCTATCAATAACCTGGAGGATTGCACAACCGCCCTCCTCCAGCTTGAGCACGGAGAGCTGTACGCTGCAAATAATAGAGGTGGAGGGCGAAACAAGAGCTTGGACGAGCTCAAGGTGGCATTTGCCAAATCAGCCCTCTCCTCGTCATCTCCACCGCCTCCATTACCCCCAAAGCCATTTACAAATGGCGAAGCAAACGAGACACTGCAGCAGATAATTAGCTCAAAGGACACTCCTCCGAGTAAATCAGATTGTGGGCCGCCAGCACCCCCCAGTGCGCAGAAAGGACGGTGTCTAAGAACGCCGAGCAACGGGAGTATCGAATTTGATGAGAGGAGCAGGTCGAAAACAACTGCATTTGACCCATTTGCGGACGATGACGATAGTTGTGTATCGACGGCGAGCACGACTTCCTCGCCTCAATTGGACGCGACCAAGGACTTATTCCGGCAATTCGACGATGACTTTAGCACGTTGCGCGTCGACAATGTTGTGTCCACGAGCAGGAACGATCAGCTCCCACACGATCAACACCAACAACAACAACCACAACCACAACCACAACAACAACAACAACAACAACAACCGCAACCGCAACCGCAACAACAACAGCAACAACAACAACAACAACAACAACAACAACAACAACATCAACAAGAAGAGCAATACCACATTAAATTCCAAGCTGTAACACAAACGTGGATAGACAATATGTCTCCTGAAGTTGCAGCAATCTTTAATGATTGCTGCAATGACTTCAAACACAGCGGCATTTGTATATCCAACTTCAACGAAATAACGGATTTTAAGGAAATTGGTGCGGGAGCATTTGCGTGCGTTTATCGTGCTACCCAAAACAAGAAAGAAATTGCAATAAAGAAACTTGCTACCCAGGTCGGATCCCCTATGACCCTCAAAACCCTACGAGACTTCAGAACCGAGGCTAAGCTGCAGCGCACACTCCTCCACCCCAATATAGTGCAACTCATTGCAGTTTGTTGCAACCCACTTTCCCTTTTAATGGAATTCGTTCCAAGGGGGAATTTGTTCCATATTTGCGGAGACAATGAAATAATGCTTAGCTGGCAGCAACGTCTGCATATAGCCTTTGGCTGTGCAGATGGCATGTCTTATCTGCACGCACAATCGCCTGCTATAATCCACCGAGATTTGAAGTCCTTGAATCTACTACTTGATGAGGACTGGAGCTGCAAGGTGACTGACTTTGGGCTCTCGAGGTTCAAGGCTGGAGATGACAAAATGACAGGCCAGGTAGGAACGTATCACTGGATGGCTCCAGAGGTGATTAATAGCGAGGCCTATACTGAAAAGGCTGACGTCTATAGTTTCGGTATAATATTGTGGGAGATTTACACCCGGGCGATTCCCTATGACGGAATGCAGCCTGTTCAGGCAGCAATGCATGTCATCAAGGGCAATAGGCTGGACTTACCTGAGGGCTGTCCAAGCTGGTTCCGCAGTCTTGTTGATGCATGTTGGCACGGTGAAGCTACTAAGCGCCCCACAATGGTCGAGGTGAAAAATTTGCTGAAGAAAGCCATCGTTGCGGTTGCAGAGCAACAGCGAATGAAGAATGCCACAAAGTGATAAGCAGACGAAAAGTTTTTTGACAACAACTGATATTTCAATGCAAACTAATCGGTCTTTACCTCTTGTCCTTAATGGTGGGCAATTGGTGTACAGCCACAACCACAATCTAATACAAATCATCAACATTCGTCAACTATCATTAGAAAACAACCCCTAGAAATCTGTAAACGTGGACATCACATTCAAGCATTTACTCCCTGCGGCTATTGATGCGGCTGGAGCGACGGCCCTCAGGAGTACTGACACTTCCCATGCTCCCGTTCTTCATCGGTGTCTTCCTAGACGGCGTTGACTTCTTTGTGGGTGCCTTACTCGCCTTTACAGTCTTCTGCGATTCGTTTCACGATTCAAATTTGTGTTATTACATATACATTCAGAATTTCCAATTGAAATGAAGAGGGCGAAATGTTTATTGCGCGGGTTAGAGAGGGTCGTAAGTCAGCAATAATTCAGCGGTTATCATTCACTCACCTTCTTGGGCTTTTCTGTAGGCTTATTCGAAATTCCCGAAATAGTTATTACGAGCAAGAAACCTATGATTGACGTCTATAAGGGTGGGTTGGGTTAGTATCAGCTCGCAATTACTTTACAGGGGGACCTGACAAAGAATGAAAAGTTCACGTTTCGAACAATTTTCTGGGCCGGTGCTAGGACATTTTAGATACAATTTTCGTCTCACCGCCAGAATCACCGCTAACTGGTACTGTTGGGGGATGGAGTCAAGAATTGACATGATAATTTTCTGTTGATATATGCCAATTTTTATGCAAATTTCGTCCTCCCACAAACTGTCATTTTCTGGACATTTTTCGATTTTCTGGTTTTTCTGCCCTACTACTCTTTTGGCCCTTATTTCTCACTTGGTGCAGCTTCTAAATGAAATCGCATCACGCGTTAAGGTTTCTTACAACAAACATCCCACTGGGAACAAATCCGAGTTCCCGCAATGATTTATTTGAGTCTGTCTGTGAGATGTGAGGTGTGAGTTTGTAAGAAAAACAAACGTTGCTAACCCTGGTGAAGCCGGGTTTGGCATTCGCGCCGGCGTTTCTTCCGTTTGCTCGTTTTCTTCGGGTTTAATCGCTTTAATGGAAAATCTCACCTCCTCGTCGAGCTGCCTAGTGGGGAAAGTTGTCTCGAGTTGCCAACGATCCAAATTTAGAATCTCCTTCAAGCTCCTGATAAAAGTATAACAGTCCCCTACGGTTGGATTTTGGTCGCAAGCGAATCTACGGACCTTCCTGCCACCCCCTAAATTCGCTGGAAGCTTGAAAGCAATTGTAACACAAGCCTCTCCCTCCTTGGGCTCCTCCTTGAGTTTTAACTTTGACTCGGTGTGCCTCTGCTGTTTCTTCTCGTACGTCTCCTGCTCAAATGATTTGCTGCTCTCCTCGATAACTTTTTGGAGCATGTTTTCCTCCTTTTGTCTTTCCTCCTCCTCTTTCTTTTTGGCGCTGGCAGCACGATCAGCTGCTAGGGCCTTCTGATACTCTGAATCCTGGTTCAGAATTTCTTCGTGTTTGCTCGTGTTGATTGCACGTTTGAGCTCATGAGCTTCTCTTTCTCTCTTATCCTCGGCGATCCTCGATTCAATCAACGCCCTTTGAGTCGAGTTAAGATTGGATCCTATTATTGGGGCTAAATCAGGGTTAGCATTGAACTCATAAAAGTTATTCATGGGAGCTGCTCCATTGACTGCTGGAACATACTTTGATTTTTTGCCATTAGTAAGGTCAGGTGGTATGAATTCTTCGTCGTCATCATTTTCGAAAATGAAACCATTATCTCTTCCGCCGCGCAAATGGTCTTCGGCTAGCTCTGCAGCAAGGCGAATCGCCATCTGCTCATCAGTCTCTCTATTCTGGGTAGGTTTTGTCAAAGGTTTCGTTATAGGTGTTGCCAGTATATCCCCCTCAGAATCTGAGCTCTCTATAATTTGAATCTCCGGCATCTTCTTATCATTTTTTCGGGGTGATGATGCTTCGCCCGCACTGTCGCTGTCCAGAAGGCTAATAACATCCGCCTTTTTCTTTCGGCGTTTCTTTTCTTTGCTTGTAGAAACAGTTCGTGATGTTTCTCTTGAATTTGATTCTTCGGTGGAACGTGATTCAGCTGCCTCTGCAAATGCTTTTCGTTTCGTTTTGTCCGACCTTGGCCGAATAGCTTTACTTTTTCTGCTATTGCTTTCGCCACCTCTCCCCCCAAGGGCATGCACCACTGTACCAGTTGAGTGTCCGGCGCCGACCCCAGCAAACGGTCTCTTCTTCTTTATCATCCGCTCCTTCTCCAACACGTCTTCGTCATCCGAGTGCCAGAATTCCATCCGATGCTGATGCTCATGCTTGACCGGGCAGGAAGAACCATGGCCACATTTCGTTTTGCCCATGGAGTGAAACAAAATAGTATTAAAAAGTGGCACTGGTGGTATGAGAATAGCCTGGCCTGCCTTTCCTTGTTTCGGCAGCTGATTTCGGCCTCTCTCAGGTACTCAATGGGAATGTGAAAATAAACCCCCCCCGTCACATTTCTGTTTTTATCCCCTCAAGAATAGCCAATTTTCTTCCGAAACCTTGGTGAAAAGGGCGCAGATTGGCAGATAGTGCACGAAATGAACGATAATTACGGAAAATCTTTTTTTCTCTTGAGATTCTTCGGTGTTAGCTTTTGACCCCTCCATCATAGCATCAACGCACTGTGCGCCCTTTAAAAAGTGACGAGGAGGAGATCGCAAGTCTAGGGGAGCTTCTGTATCGCTTTCTCTTCTTATGGAAGCAATGGGGTCGTCGTCGGCGTTTTGCTTTGTTGCGACGACAGTTGTCTTTGTCGCAGCAAGAAAGGCCATGTCCAAGTCAGACAAATCAAAGTCAACGTCGAAGAAATCGAAATCAAAACGCAAACTTCTCCCAAACGGTGGCCACATGAATCTAATACTCATCGATGCAGATGCCGATGGTGAATATATCACTGATTTGTCAAGAGACAAGGAGGGAAAAACCACAGCACTTGAGGTGTTGCTTCCATCAGAGGATGACAGAATGAATCACATTCGTTCAAAACTTCATAAATCTCAGGATGCTTATGTAAGGGTTGGTCTTTTGAATGGATACATGGGAGAAGCCAAGATTTTGCCAGGTTTTGCGCTTCAGTGCTCCTTCAAGACACCCCCGCCCAAGAAAACGAATATCCACCTGGTGGTGGGCCTTTGTCGACCTCCGGCCTTTTACTCTACAATAATATCAGCGGTATGCCTTGGTGTGCGGGAGATTACCATTGTGAACTTCGAGAGAGTTGAGAAGACGCTCTGGAGCTCTCACCTTGTGAAATACGAGAGTGTGGTTGAATGTTGCAAGCTGGGCTTGGGTCAGGCGAGAGATACTGTCATGCCCAAGATTGTGATCAAGAGGACCGGTGGATTTCCTTTTGAGTTATTGCACGGTGGCACTACTTTTTTTTGTCACCCTGCCAACGACGACCAGGGAAGAACACAAGAAATAAAACAGGAAAGCTTGGGTAATGTGGCCAAAAGTGATGCTATTATTCGAGGGATAGATACTCTGAAACTAAACATAATTATAGGTCCCGAGGGGGGTTTCATACAGCGGGAAGTGGACGCCTTCCAAGCTAGAGGATGCTATCGTCTCGACCTTGGGAAACGGATTCTGAAAGTGGAGCATGCCACAATAGTCGCCATAATGACATTTCTGGCTCATGGTGATTAAAGAAAAGGTAGAGGCAGATGGGGCCAATATTTCGGTACGGTATCTTTTCTACTTATTGTTTCTCATTTGGGTGCTTGCCTGCTTGCCTGCTTGCCTGCTTGCCTGCTTGTCTGCTTGCCTGCTTGCCTGCTTGACGCTTGCCTGCTTTTGCCTGCTTGCTGTCGGCTCAATTCTTGCTTGTCATCATCCACCATAAAAACATCATGACAAAAAACACAAACCCAACAATCCAGCAAAGATGCTTGCTGCTCGTCTTCTGTAACATTGTTCCTAACCGCTTCATGCTCTTCCCCATCAAGTCCCCTGTATTCCCAAAACTCGTGCCCATATCATCCAACATATTATTCTGGCTGGAAACTTCATTCCCAATGTCGATCGTTAGGTTTTTCAGCAAAGATACCTGGTCAGAAAGTTGCGAAATGCGTTCGTTATTCTGGCTTTCCATGATATCCTGGTTGGCATCACTAGAGCTCATTCCTCCTCCAAAAGTTGATCCAGTGTGTCGATTGGACATGTTACTATACATTCGCTGTATTAAAATCGATCACCAGGTGTAGTACGGAGCGTTTTTCTCTCACGAATGATGGGGTTTCCAATGTTGCTTTGTACCAGGTGATAGAGAAATTACTGTGGTGCCCAAAAAAGTTTGGGTTTTCGTGTGGAACACCCCAAGAGCAGCGTCTGATTTATCTTGGAGGCTCTTATGGCATTCTAAGAGCAACCTATATTTTTGTACACACGTGCGAACGCGCAAATTTAGTCGTAGCCTTCTCATTTCGCCAGGAAAAAGGGGCGCCTTCGTTGACGCTTCTGAAATCAGTTCTAAAGCCACCTCTTCGGCCACGTACCCTTTGACTGCACCGTCTCAACCGCGCAAATCAACTGTGCAAGCGTATCTTGTCGAGAAGCCGTTGACTGTCTACACCGAAAAGCTAAAAAGTAGAAATAATCTCTCCCATGACAACCGGAACGACACCCACCACCACCACGACAACCCACACGACGCCCCATAGCGACGTGGGCGAGCTTTGTAGATCGCTGGGCTTCGACTATTATTTTCCTGTGGAGAAGAACGGGCCATTACATAAAACATTGGTGCACAGTGCATCTTCCTCGAGGGATTGTCTCCTTGTGTCTGACTTCAATGAAAAAGCGAAAGAAGCAACAGAGAGCTCGATAAAGACGGCCGTTTGTAAATTATACAGTACAACAGATGGGGGAGACCTCTCGTTTTGCAGCTCTCCTCCTGGAAATTCCCCCCTTCTGCCTTTGCACCCTTCGCTTCCTGAGTTGCATTGTGTCGTTTTGAGAAAAGGTGGTGGTGGTTTTCACGCCGTGTATAACCCTCCGAGAGGAAAGTCTTTGCACTCCTTGCTCAGGACTTCCTTCTTGTCTAAACCGCTGTTTCCCGCGCCGCTGCCTTCCTTGAAGACGTCTGAAAGAAACGCTCTTACGAAATCGCCCTCCTCCCATGACCTTCGCTCCCGTTTTCTCCTCCTTCAGCTTCTGAAAGCTGTGGAGTTTGTCCATGACAGGGGATTTGATTTTGGCGGTTTTGGAGGTGAAGGGGCGCGAGGTGTTTTTGTGGATTTTGAGGGGTGGTTGGAGGTTAGGGGCGGTGGTGTTGTTGTCACTCGATACGAAGAGACCACAACAACTACACCTACTACTACGATGACGGCGAAGATAACAACAGCACAACAAGCCTACGATGGTGATTCTCCCATGCCCTATTTCAATCTCGATACATGTCCAGGTTCAAGTTCAGAATCAGATTCAGATTCAGAAAGGAGCGAAAATTCGCTCGACTTACTCGCTCGAAGGAGGACGTCAAGCGTCTTCAGAAGTCGTCGCAGCTCCCTCCTCCCCTCGCCTCCGTCTTGTCCTCCCTCATTGCAGCCCCCACAAGTACAACCACCGTCGACCATCATTCCTTATCCAGGTGCCTCTACGCCAATTACGACTCAATGGCTGAACGGAACCATAACGAACTACGCGTACCTGATGTTGATCAATGATGCCTGCGGTCGAACCCCTTCCGACCCATATTCGCACCCGATCTTTCCCTGGGTAACGAACTTCCAGTCAGAGATAGAAGACCCAAACTGCCTCAATGGCCCGTGGAGAAACTTGAGCAAGACAAAGTTTCGACTTAGCAAGGGGGATCAACAGTGCGATATCTCTTACCGCCACTCGCTTCCCCCTCACCACGTTGTGGAACCACTCTCGGACTTGACTTATTTCATGTATCTTTCAAGAACCACTCCAATCAATACGCTCATATCGGCGACAGGTCGGAAGGAGTTTGTCCCAGAGCATTATATGGGCGACCTGGAGAGAATCTACGAGTGGACTCCCGAGGAGTGCATTCCGGAGTATTTTTCGGACGAGAGGGTTTTTATTAGTCAGCACAGGTCACTCGGCCTGAATGACATCGCTCTCCCGCAGTGGTGCGACTCTTACAGCGACTTGATACGATATCACCGCCGCCTGCTCGAGGGTAGCGTGGTTTCTTCCATGCTTCACCTATGGATCGATTTGAATTTTGGGGAGTGTCTTTCTGGAAAGTCTGCTATCCGGGAGAAGAATGTTCCTCTCAATCTCACCTGCTGGGGCGTGGCGAGAGAACAGCAAATAATGAGGGAAGCGGAAAGTGAAGACAATGTTACTGGTAATCACATGTTCACCACCGCCACCAACAACACCGCTAACAATAGCACTGGTAGCAGCGGCAATAATGACACTAACCACAACAAAACTGGCTTTGTCCAGCTCTTCCACAAGAAGCACCCTCGGCGACAGTGCGTGTTCGGCGGCGAACCAATTTACGTCAAGCGCCGTCAAAAGAGCAAAACTCTTGAAACAAGGAGCATTACTTCTATGCAAAACTCGTCAAACCGGTATCTTCGGACGCTATCTTACGTAGACACTTTGTCAGAGTCCGATAGAGACGATAGTGAACACATAGAGTTCCGTGCCGCCGATCTCGCGTCATCGACAACCAGCAAAGACTCTGGAAAATACTCTATGAACAAATTACTCCCAGATATTAAGCTTCCGTTCTCCGAATTTGTAAACATCAAAAACAATGTCCGGGACCTTGAGGAATTCACCAGTGCTGGCGAATTTGCGAGGATGGCTCACCCGTCCCTTATTGGGCGCTATCCTACCCCACAAGCCAACCTTGAATCAAATTATGAACACCGAGATTACGTCACTATCGATCTCGCCTGCGTCGGCGTTATTGCTGAGGAAATTTATTCCAGTGGAAATATTCAGCCCCCGCCCACCGTTCAGCGCGCCATCGATAGTCTGAAATCTGGTGAAATACATTCCGTTAAGGAGCTGCTTCCGACACCTCCGGACATGGTGCTCGAATCGACTCATCCAGACTATGACGGCCCCCCGATAGAGAACATTCTCTCGTCGAAATTTCGCGACCTCTTCCCGGCGAGTTTGCAGCGATGCTATGCGATAATGGAAAGTCTGAAGACGACCTCAACGGCTAATGCGGATGAGGGCTTTCTTCTGACGAAGAAAATTATTTCACTTTCCCCGGAATCAATATCCTCCCTTCCTACTTCTGCGATCGCGCTTATGCTCCCGACGCTCCTACAGCCCCTGGAGAGCTCTCACCACTTTGAGCAGCACGAGGAGTACTTAGAGCGTCACGTTAGCACCGACGACGACGACGACGACGACAACAACAACAACAACAACAACAATAACAACAACAACAACAACAATACACCACCTCTCATTCTCACGCTCCCTAAGTTCCTGGACGCTTTGGCGAAGAAGCTCGGGCGAACGTTGGCCTCTAACATCCTGATTCCTAAGATAGTCACTTTTCTCGATAGCCTGTTGGAAATAGAGAGCGATTACGGGCCGCGTCTGCTTCAACTTCTGCTGCTTTCGCCATTTCTCACACAACTGTATAATAATACGAGGGTAGAATCTTTCGTCTCCCATATCCTCCCTATTTTGCTCCAGGTGCTGCGTCATGGAGGAGGCAACCGCAACGTGGAGAACAAGGATGATGTTAGAAAAGCCGTCGTCGTGGCGCTCGTATCTTTCTCCCAGCCGGAGGAATTTGGCCCTGCCCTAACGGTCCGTTATATTGTTCCAGCTTTGGTTTCCATGATTGGTGACGTCAAGAATCACCAGAACGGTGGAATAACTGATGTTTCTAAAATGTTTGTCGCTCAGGCCCTTTCTGCTATACTTCCGAGTATTGCTGAAGAGGCTATTGGCCCCGTCGTCTGTGAACGGATGTTCAATGAGCAGCTTATTTCTCTGCAGCCAAAGATATTTCCTGATGACGACGACATTGACAATGATAATGACAATGATAATGACAATGACAATGATAATGACAATGATAATGACAATGACAATGACAATGACAATGTCAATGTCAATATCAATAGGTGTCAAGATCGCGATCCCGATAATGATTTGGAAAAAGCTGTCGCTGTGAACGCTCTTGTTGAGGCTGTTTTTTCTCTTCACGGCTGCCTACAGCTGCTATCGCCGGACATGATCCACTACCATTACCTTAAGAATCCTCCGCTCCCAGCCCATCAGCTCATTCTAGTGCTACTCTCTCTGATCAAAGGTCCCGCGTCTGCTCCCGCTTCTTTGGATAGTTCTACTTCCGCCGCGTCGGAAATCTATAAAAACGCGACCCACCACGCTCTGGAGCACGCTGGCGGGATGTTATGTACGATTTGTGTTAGCATTAGTCGGGAGCACGTTGTCGATATCATCGTGCCTGCTGTGGACGCCTTCTTTGCTCACCTGAAGGAGATTTATGAAGATGAGCTTGCTCGTCAGGAAGAACTATTGAGGGCCCCTGATAATAACAAAGAGCAGATCGAGGTAATCTTCAACAATGTTCTCTCCCTGACTGGAATGGGCGTTGCAATGAATCTTTACGATACGATCTTGAATGTCTGCGGCCAAGAACACATCGAAGCCAACTGTGCTGCCGCCCATGGTCTTGTAAAGTGGATCGTTGTAACAAACACAAAGAATGGCGACGCTGATGCTGTGAAACCGTTGAACAAATTCGACGTGGAGAATGACGACATCAATAACAACAAGCTGTTTGGAGACACGTGGGAGAAGGGCATCGGGTGGATTCGCAAGCGCGTGAAGAAGCTGCGGGACGAAAATGAAGAGCGGGAGAGTCGCGAGGAGCGTTTCAGCGAGAATTTGCTCCCCCAGGTGAAGCTAGATCTTGGGGAAAGTCTCGAGCTTAGCGTCAACGAGAGCTACATCGCCACCACCAGCAAAGCCGAGAGTAGGATGAGTGACGGAAAGCTACTGGAAGACCCTCTTGGGCTTGGCGCTGACATCAATGAGCTGCTGCAGATGAATATATCTGATAATGCTAGCTCCTCTCCCACTGCCAACCTAGAAGATTCGAATTCTACTTCCGCGCGCAAGAGCAGCGCTCCGCTGAACAGTAGCATGAACGAGCTGGTTATGGAGGAGTACTTCAATGATGGGGCTCCGAACGGCGACGGAATGATCATGATGGATGTGACGAAAAATCGAGATAGATTTGTCGGCAACCGAGAACGCAAGGTCAGCAGCGTGAGGATGGTACTGGAGGACAGTGACAGCGACGAAAATGATGACGACGAAGATGTGAATAATGACGGTGGCAACAACAACAACAACAACAACAGCAACAACAACAACAACATTAACAATGACGGAGAGAGCGGTAAAAAGCCCTCTCAGCCCGAAAAAGAAGTAACATCCCCTCCGCCTTCCAGCTCGTTTCAATCCTCTCTTCCGTCATCTCATTCTCACCACCACACCCAAATCAATTCCACTACTTTCAGTAGCAAAAAGCAGGCAAGTTACAAGAACGAAGACACGGAGGAGAGGCGCAGAATCGACAGAACGTGGCTGATAGGGAGCAACAATGTCGCCAGCGGGTTAGCGCCGGCGGTTGGGGCGCCTTGGGCCACCCACATGGTTTTGTTGAGCAAGCTTGATGCGAGCTATAAGAACGAGGTCGGCGAAGAACAGCGAGGCACGAGTAGCATTAGAAGCATGGCTGTCGATGCGGGGGAGAGCATCCTTTGCTCGGGGGGGAGGGATGGTGAGATTTTGATTTGGGATCTGAAGCAACATCCTCCAGTTGTGAGGAGCTGCTTCTCGCAGACGAACAAAAGAAGGGGCGTGATAATTAACCAGGTAGCAATCAGTGACAAAGGTAATATGGGTATCGCTTGCGATGGCAATATGCATGTCTTTGATGTGGAAAAGAATGTCGAGTTGGCGTTCTTGAAGAGGAGGGATCGTAGTTTAGGAGGGATCATGTTTGGTGGGGGGTCTGAAAACTTGGGGTCTGGGACCGGTCGAGACGGGGAGGGGAATCGTGACGGGTATCCTGGCAATCGCATGGCCTTAGGGCTGGGATTAAGCTTGGGAGGAGTCGACATCAACGATGGGAGTGCGTTCTTTGGAGGAGGTCTACAGGGCTCAGCTTCGGCTGAAATGCAGGATAGCGACCCGTTTTTGGAGTTCTTTTGCCTACCCCAAGCCTCTGTTGTGGGTGGAAACGACCTTAACGATGAGAATAAAGCAGGTCTAGAAATGCTGGCGCTCTCGAGGAGCAGGCTCGTTCATCTCGACCTTCGAGAGAATGTCAATATCAATAAGGAGAGGAGTTTACTGACAGTTCCTAGTAGCGTGATGTGCCGGACACACTGCGAGAACTGCAGCGCGGTGGGGACGTATATCCCCCAAAGATTCTGCAAGCGTCACGTCCGCGACTTCACACTGAACATTTTCGCTAACTGGGCCGTTGACGACGGCAACAATGAAAGCAGCTACAATAATGACAATGACAGCATCTTGGACAACAGCCTTTCCTCGTTGACATTCAACGGGGATGGGGAGTGGATTTGCGTTGGTAGCAACGGAGGATACGTATATTGTCTCGATACCAGGGTCGGAAGGGTTTTGAAAAAGTGGAAAGCGCATGATGGGGCAGTTTTCAAAATTGACCCTATCAACCGCTATCAAGTCTTGACAGTGGGGAAAGATCTAAGAGCCGTGGCGTGGGATCTGAGAGGTGGCGGGGACCCGAAAAAAATCAGCGTCGTATCGGGACTACCCAACCGAGGCCCGGGGATCAATAGAAACTCCGTCAAACTGAAAACTTTTACCAAGGAAAGTGGCAAGTCATCCCTGGTTCTTTATGCTGTCAGTGGGCACAAGGCGGCCGCAGCCGCCCTTCCTGCGGCAAACACACCTGACTACAACGTCAAAGCCCGTAACTTCGTAGATCATAAGGGCGAAAAGGCGAGCAAGCGAAAATTGTGCATCCAGAGTTTGCAGTTGCTCCCTATGCGGCAAATGTTACTGATGGGATGTGATGATGGTGTCATTCGGGCTTGTGTGTGAAGAATATAAACAGAAGAACGTAAAAAGAAGATATATTTATACTTTATCTGTTAGCATTTTTGTTCGTATGCGAATGGCCTTTCGTGAGGATGATTTGCTCCCTCGACTCTTTTGGTCAGTTTTAAGGATGTTCTGTTTTTCATGGATAGGGCTAGAGAAAGGGAAGAAGGAGAAGTCAACTTGCCCAAAGTCAACCATTTTGTGGAGAAGTTGCTAGTTAAAATCTTTCTTCTTACCAATATATCTATTGACACAGAAACAACACCTTTTATCTCGCTTGACCGCCATTTTATTGGCTTCCCTTCTCCTTTTGAAAACCAGTGTTTCCCCACTTCCTTGCACCCTCCAGAGAAAGAAAGTTACCTCTCCTCATCACACTTGGTTGGCCCCCGTCGTCGTCATCGTCGTTGTCATCGTCCTTTCTGTGTTCAAATGCCAGCGGACAGCTATGATCCCACGGATTTTACTGCGTCTGACATCCACGACCTTGTCCTCGGTCTTGAAGAGCTAGAGTCTGAGAACCAATCTTTGAAGGAGCAGGCCTTGGATCTCTTCCAGATGGTGGAAATACTCGAGGGGGACAACACAGGGTTTCAAGAGCGATTAGATGAAGCGGAGAAAGAGGAGAAAAAGCTACGGGAGCAGCTGGAGGATACGAGGGCTGACCTAAAGGATCACATGAAGATCATTGAGAGAATGCAAGAGGAGCACGACTCACTAAAGGATGATTTGGAAGTCGAGCGAGAGGAGAATGATAGGTACAAGGAAATTCTTGCGGAATCTTCCCTCGCCGTAACTTCCAGCCCGGGCGTAATAAGCGTTACCCCTGTGAAGGAAAAGACCAAGACCGAACAAGAGATCGAGGACCTTTTGAGTGCCACGGAGCATAAGCTTGCCAAGTCAGAGATAAAAGTCAATATTCTTGCGGAAGAGCTCAATCTTGAGGGAGAAAAGTATTTTAATGAGAAGAAGAAAAGAGAGGAGGAAGAAAGTAGGGCGAACAATCTTGAATTAACACTAAGGGAGAAAGAGGGGGAGTTCACAAAGTTGAAAAAGGAACTCAGCAAGATGAAGACCAAACATGTCGTGGAGCTGGCGGCGATGGAAGCAAAGATTCCAGACCATACGATGATTCCTCAGGCAATCGAGAATTTCGGGAGTAGTAGCAACGAGAACAGTCGGAGAGAAAGTAAGACTGGTAGTAGGACCAGCAGTAGGACCAGTAGTAGAGCAAGCAGCAGAAATCGTGACGAAAATAATGCGGATAACATACTTGTAGAAGCGCTAGACGGCTCCGAAGATATGCACTTCCAGAATATCGATTCTTGTGAAGAGAAAAACGATGGCGACCAACCGAAAGCGACATCCACAAAACGGAGGTCCTCAAAGAAGGCTTTGCCCCCTCCATTGACGCATCCCAATTCAGAACCTTATGCCCGGAGAAGAAGCCGCGAACCTAGCCCAATTGCTGTCGTGGAGAATTCCTCGGAAAAGAGTAATAATCCGCCGAGTCCGCCCTCGCCTCCCCAAACAACATATGATAACCACATCCAGAATCTCGAAGACTTCTGGCTAAGTGGGCGTAAGAAGGGGGCCAAGGTTGGGCTTCTTTGAAGTGTTTAGTGAAAAAAATTGCAATGGCCAGATGGTAGAAATTAACGAACTAACGGTAAAGACTTTTAGCGAGAGGTTGAATAATGAATATTTTTTCTTTACCAAATGAAAAGGGATATTCCAGATTCTTCTGTACCAAAGGGATTTTTGGGGGAATTCTTGGGATTCAAATTTGGGTTGCAGAATTCAGAATTCCTATTCTGCAAAGGAAATCTGAGCAAAAATGACAGGTTAGTTTTTCTACGATTTGTTTTTTTCGATGAGAAGACGCTTCGAGGACAAAGGAGCCTCTCAAGAAAAAGAACGATTTTTTTCTTTATTCACTGACTAATACATATCGTCAATTCCCGTCCTCCCTGTTTGAAATTCTTATTCGTAATGCACACCCACAGACACAGTAAATCAACTAGACGACTGGGTAGTCGTTGAGAATATCTCAGAAGATACTTGTGACGAACCCGAAGAAGAAAAAAATATCACAGATTCTAGCAGCATTAATAGAAATTCTGATTCGGCCAACTCTACTATTCCCCCCTCCTCCCCTGCAACAGAGAAAGGCGATGAGAAAAAAAGTGAAACACTACAACCCCAAGTAGCAGCTATCTGCAAAAAGAAAAAACGCTCTCCACCAAAAAAGAACAAAAAACCTCCAACAACGAATCCAAAGAAGAAGAACAAGGGGAAAAAGAAGGGAAAAAACCCTGAGCGATACGGTTCTCCCGTTAGTTCTTTGCCTGCAGCTTGTTTATCTCATCGGGTATTTGTTCCGGAGGCAAAAAAGACGGTAGAAGAGGTGAAGTTACTCCAGACCTCATTCGAACCAACTTTTACGTTTATGGAGAAGCCGCCTCAGATAGCTGTGAATTGACTTTAAATCTCAATACTGAGAATGAATGAATTATATGGAGTCGTCGCAACTCGAGTAAACCGTGATGAACCAACATTTGATACATTAATGGAACAATGGAAATTGTGCTGTAAAAAACGCACAAAACCACACAAAAAAACGCTAGAAAAAAGAAGAAAAAAACTGTAAATATTTTGCCCAGCAAAAACAATTAGATGCACAATTAGTTTTAAAGCTCCCTATTATATATACGGTTTGTGTATATGCAAACATCACCCTCGTTATTCCACCTGGAAATCCTTCGTGGTGGCTACCAAGAGCGCGTGCCGCTCTTTCAATTCTGTCATTCTCGCCATCATTTCCTCCATCTTTTCCTTCCTGGTTTCATAGTCAACCACGAGCAAATCACTGTTGGCAAAGCCCTGTTTCTGCTTTAGCAAAGCATTCTCCGCCCTGACACTTTCCCTAGCAGCCTTGAGCTTGGTGGATTTGTCTCGTGCGATGTTGAGCTGTGCATCTAAATCCGCCAGCTTTCCCCTCACAACACCGTTGTCCTTGGTAACAGCCTGAAGCTTTTCCTTGATGTGGGTGAGCACCTGGACTGTGGTGGTGTTCTTTTTCCTCAGTTTATGCAACTCCTCGTTCCTCTCTTCAATCTTTTCGTTCAGTGTTTGGTTCTCGATCTTGAGCTGCTCAAAGTCGATCAGGTGAAGACCCTCTGCAAGTTGCTCCTTAGCACGGAGCTTGGCCTCGAGCTTCTTCAGACTCATACGTAGATTGATGTTCTTGAGTCGGACCCTCTCAGCTTCTTCGTCTTTTTTCAATTCGCTAACCTCGAACTGATCAACAACCTTCACTGACATCGGCTTTCCTGTCCTGCTGTTTTCGCTGTTGATCATGATTTCCCTCTTGAACTCCCTAAAGCTGCGACTAATCTCATTGGCTTTGTACTCTTTCTCGTCCAGCCTAGTCTGCAAGTCAATCGCCACCTTGTCATACTCACTCTTCTGGGAGTTGAGCTTCTCTTCACCCTCGACGATGCTCGTGAGAACGTCGTTGTACTGCTTCTCCATCTCGTGGGCGGGGATGGCCTCCTTTTCGCTACTCCGCTCCGTGTCATCGCGCCGTTTCATGGCAGTGAGCACAGCTGCAAGTCGCTTTTGGAGCTCTGCGTGTTCCTTCGTCAGCTCGGTTCTTTGTTGCTCGAGGTCCTCGACTCCATCCTCGAGATTGGTCAGCTGCTCCAATCTCATCCTCTTTTCCTCCTCCTGAAAAGACTGGTCCCGCGCTAGACTCATCTCGGCCTCCTTTTGCCTCTCTAAGCTCAGAATTTCGTCCCTGGTGAGATCGGTATCTATCTCCGTCACAAATTCGTCTACCTCGCTGCCTACGCTTCCCGCAGAACCGTCATCAGCGAGCTGCAACTTCTCGTTCGCGCTCATGGCTGCAGCAACCTGGTGCGATTCATGGGCCTCCCTTCCCTTCCCCTCGACCTTGTAGCAGATAAACATTTCTCCTCCGTATGTCTCTCTGACGCTCTGTGGGAACGCTCTTGTAACGAACCCACCTCCCATTTCAAATCCCTCCGTGCCGTAGACAACGGCAAGGTCCACAACAAGTGGTGGAGCATTTTCTCCGCCTAATGATGAGCGCTTAACACAAAGGTAGCAAGGAGGTGCACTCTGTTTTTTCTCCTCTCCGTCGTCCGCCTCACCACCAAAATCATTCAAATTGTCGCCGACGATGCTGAAACCGTCAGGAGCCACCTGTTCATTCACAAATTCAATCTGGGTGATTCCCATGGAACCTGCGGTTCCCTCGCCATCGTCGCCCCCCTTTTCTTCGGCGTCTCCCGCTCCATACCTAGCGAAAGAAAGGCTCAGATTGCTGATGGTTCCGTTCTCCTGCCTCTCAACGGGCAAAAATAAGTGTTGCTCGTAAGCCGCATCAGGAACAAGGAGTCCAACCCCACTGATGACCTCCACATCAGTGATAGGCATCGGGTCGGGTTTTGAGGAAGCAGAGAAAGCCATCGCTTTAGCCTGTCGCTCCTCTATAGTACCGACGTCAAGCTCTTCCGACTTCATGGTGCTGTCCAGGACAGGAGAATTCACAGGGAGGCAGATGGTGGTAGAGCAAATGGAACCTGCAGGGGGTATCTCGATGCCTTCTACCTCGTCTTCGTAAGGGATTCGAGACGGGTCATTCTTCACAAATACCTGAATGTAATAACGCCCATCCTGTGGAATTGTTGGGAAGGATATTGGGACAGTGAATTCCAAAGTTTCCTCATTGAAGGAAATCTGCCAAGGCCAAACTACTAGAGATTTGTTTGATGTGTAATCCGGGCAGGGAGTCGCGTATTGTTGCCCAATGACGTCAGCTCCGATATCTTCCTCGTGCGCTTCTTGGTAGACAATGCAGCAAAAGGGACCGTATTTTGGACTCAACACTTTCCCAGTGACATTCACCTCACTTCCGACAATTTCGTCGGGGAGTGCATCAAGGAGCTCAACGTAACGGTCGATGTAAACCTCCACGTAGCGGAAGGAAGTCTTTGTGGCGCATACACCCACAGCAACGTGAGTGTGATCCGCGTTGTTGACTGCAGGGCTCTCCCTCGTTGCAAATTCAGCCCTGGCCTCATTCACCAACTCAAGACAAAAGCTCTCATCCAGATAGTTAAACTTTTCATCTCCGGAGACATCCTTTCCGAAGACCAGCTCAGTCACGTGCGACGTAATTCCGGAGCCAGAGTTGTAATACCGTTGGTAGGGCTTCACACCCGAGAGAGACCAGTTGGAGGTGAAGGAGTTAGAGGCCATGTCTGAGGCATGAGTGTCCGCAATTTCTGATGCAACTGAATCAAGTTCAAGCTCAGGGACAGAAAATTGCTTGCGATCATCGTTGATGAGAGAGAGGATCTTATCCTTGATATTTGCAGCCATGTTAGGTCAAGGGTGTTGTGGGCTGCAGAGAGGTGTTTCAAGAAACAATCTGAGAGTCGTTCAAGGATTTAGATGGGCCAAAAGGTTGTGTGTGCGCGCCAAAAACGTGTAGGTGTGCAGTAGACGCAAGCTCGGGAAGTATACAATTATATAAAGGTTTTCCCCGAACTTTTTGCTGTTGTTGTGTTTCAGGTACAGATAAAGAAGAGGACCGGAACCAATAGCTTATTATTGCTAAATTAACTGTCACTACTCGGAAACTTGTTTATAGAGTCGCAAAATAATAAATTTCTTGCAAAAAAATACTAAACTCCCCTCCACCTCCCCTCGGACAGTACTCACGCCGAAGAAATCACAAAGAAATCTCACAAACTGTCGGCAAATGGAAGTGACGGTCGATGAACTCCCAAAGAAACTGCCAACAACTCCCAATCCTTTCGTTACGGACCCAACTGCCGGCGAAGTTCCTCTGGAAACTGTGAAAATTGCTCTCAATGACTTCCAAAGGGCCACTCATACTCTCAAACTTGCTGGCATTGAGCCAAAAATTATCGATGAGGTGACGCAGGCACTCCGAAAGGGAGTAGAAGTGGAGGAAGATCGGCGCACAGAAGCAGCAGAGCGCCGAGCCAAGGAAGAAAACCCGTCCCTTGTGTTTGAGGAGGGTCCAAAGAGCATAAGCAACCTCCCCTCAAGCGAACCAACTCCAGGTTCACGTATGAGCGGGAGAAAGTTGTTTAGCGGCCCAATTCTTAAGCTCCAACGGGGTGATGGGGGTTTCAGCGCTCTGTGGAAAGAGAGGTGGGTTGTCATCGAGAGGGGGTGGATAAAGTGTTACCAAAGCTCCCAGAGACCTGAGCCTGCTACTTTCGTAAAAAATGACCACACTGACTACGAGGGGAAGGGGGAACTAAAATTTGAGCACGAGGACAATACCTATGTAGAAGAGGAGAAACCTAGTGTTGCGCTTCCCTTGACTGACAAGACGACCGTCATAAATGAGAATTTGAGCACAGCATTCATAAAGAAATTCAACTGCACTTGCCCATTTGAGGTAACAACATGCGATATGTTCGGGAGCAAGAGGAGCATTTCCTTCAATTGTTTGTCCGACAAAACGCGAAGGCAGTGGATCAATGCCATTCAAAAGGGAACTGTGACGACAAAATTCTCGCCGACTCCCAGTCTCTTCAAGGCAGCGCAAAATGCTGATATCGAGACTCTGAAACACTTGCTCCAGAATAAGGGAAAGAACGTCAATGCAGAGAATCGCTACGGGTATACTGCACTGGGCTACAGTTGCAAGGCAACTGGCGATGCTGCAACGCAGATTTCATTCGGGAAACCACCCGCTGTATCGTTATCTGACGCGCTCCGATGCGTTGCCTTCTTAATGTCGAGCGGAGCGAATCCAACGCACTGCAATGAAAAGGGGGATGATTGCTTCACGATAGCGCGTAATTGCACTGAACACCATCCGAGATGTAGGCGAGTTTTGATGAGTCTACTTGACAGTAGTACCTACACTATTACCGGTAGCACAGTTTGGATCAATAGCAAGGAAGAGAACAAACTCATGAAAAAAGTCGAGCGTCAGCTAGCGGGATTGATGGTCGAAGATATTGGGGGAGTAGTGAGTGAAGACCACCAAAAAGGTAAACCCCTTCAGAACGTTAAATACGATGAGGAGAAGCCATTAGGAGACAAAGTGAGAGTGTTGTATAGCAAAAACAAGGTGGAGACTGGGAAAGAAGCTTACGACAAAACAGTTGAGGAAAACCACAGTATGCACTCAAAATATACCAACGTTCGGAGTCATCCTCCTGTGAAAAGCAGAGCGATGAATGATGAGGGATTTAGGGAGAATGCTCTCTGGCCAGAGAATGTGGGAAGGGATCGTCAAGAATACATACCTCACAAAAGTAGAGAAAGAGACGTTTATAGAGGTAGGGAACAGAAAGATGAAAGCAACCCCCTGGTAAAGTTCTTCAATGAACCGGACACGCACTTGACGAAACCGCAAGTAGATATATCTCAAATCAATAATGATAAAAAGAAAAGCACGAACGGTGGCTTCAGTGCAGGAGAAGTGATTCAGGCTGTAACACGGAGGGACAGGCGGATGACAAACAGGACTGAGCATCTGACCACAACAGCAAAGGAAATGCGGCGATCGTCCAAGAGACCAAAAAGCGCATCTTCTTCGGGTTTGCGAAGCGAAGAATATTGGAGACCGGGAAAGTGGACGACTGATCTCCCCAAGTACGGAAGTTACGACCGAATAATGCAGAAACGTCCCAACTCTGCGGGGGGGAACAGTAACAGCCGAGGCCCCAGACAACATTTCAGCGATGGTAGCTTTCCCCAGAAATTTGTTAGCAAAACGAAGCCGATTCGACGAGAGCGCGAGCGCGAGCGACCTAAGAGTGCAAGCTCTGCGCAACGTCGCTCTCGGAATTGTAGCAACAATATCGCCACCATCTCCCGCAAACAAATTCAAACTGGTGGTCGGTACCTGGCCATATCGTCCTCCTCCTCTCCTATCCACAAGAAACAACGGCCTCGCAGTGCGACGACTCACAACAGAAGTAAACGTCATCATCGACACATTACTGCCATCGACAGCATGACTGGGGCACAGGTTGGGATAAATCGGGCTCCTCCGCCTCGGGCTAATGCTCACAGGCTCGGTGACCACTGGTTCGGGGAGGAAAGGGTTCCTCTAAATCAGTGCAAGCAGGATAAGTCATTCCCAGCTCAGTACAATGATTCCAAAGGAAGGGGTGGAAATACCTTTGGGACGCAAAAGCAAAGCGGGAGCAAGCAGTTTAGGCCCGGATTCAATGGGAAGTACGCGGCCGGGACTTTCATTCATGACCAACCAGGTGGAACAGTTGGAAGCGGGGCAAGAGCGGCCATGAGTTTGAAGCAGAATAAAGCCCATAAATTCATGATAAAGAATGCCGATGCGCTAAAAATAATCAGCAACTGGCACGCATTGGGAGGAACCAATCTGGAGCCCAAGTGTGGTGGGGACATGGTTTATACAGAACAAGGCAATGCAATCAGCTATGATTCTCTAAAAGACCTGACAGCGGCCTTCAGAATGATTCAGAAGAGCAGCGATGCCCGGAAGAGAGGGCAAGACCTCGGTGATATGATCACCGTTCACGATTTGATAAAAACCTTGGGAAGCGAAGCGGAGAAATTAGATAATAGTGAGCTTGCCAGACTAATTAGGGAAGCTGACCCTGAGGATACGGGAATGGTCAACTTCAAACATTATTGTGCAGTGATTGTGAATCACCGTATCAAGTTCTTACCGAAGGGAAGTTTGTATAACGCCGAGGATGATCACGTTAGTAAAATGAAGAGGGACAGGTTAAGGAGGGAAAGAGGCCAGAGGAGGAGGCAAAAGGAAGTCATCGGTATGATGGGTGGTAGAGACATTGACAAAGAAGACGCTGGTAGAGGAGAGGGGGGGAGTGTGGTATCGGATCTTACAAAATAATAAGCAGATAGATGCGTTAACAGAAGGCTACTCGGTCAATTTTTATTTGTTGGAAACTACTCAAACCAGGCAGAATCTCTCGGATCTTGGTTCAGACCTTGATCCGAGACCTTATCCGCACTACCTGCAGAATCTTCCAATGTCTCTGACTGCTTGAGCGAGGGTCTCATGATTTCAATGTTTCCGCCTGAGCTACTATTCTCGTCCAAAAACTCTGTCTCGACCCCCCTCTGGTACACACCGCCATTTGCCACAACGAAGGCAAATGCTGCTCCTACCACAGCGAAAGCAATGGGAAACGTTAGGTACGGCTTTAAAAACCAAGGCGTTTGGAGCGCCGATCCTTTCGCCTTGGATGAGTCCGTCTCGTCAAGGGATTCGAAGAAACCGAAGAAATAACTGCCTTGAATCTTCTTCACTGCGCCCACGATCGGATATAGGATTTTTCCCATCACACTCTCGTCTCGGACCTCCAGCGAAGCCAGCCGATCCCTTTCCACCATCCTCTTGTCGTAGGCGATTTTTATGTCCCTCGCAGTTCGAGGTTTGTCGGGGGAGACTATATTTTCGTCGGAACCAACGGAGGCGGGCGTTTTGGTGCGAGG
>ERZ651776.1115-NODE-1115-length-33874-cov-8.773767_pt1 | contig 33874 bp, 23 predicted proteins | sample MGYA00514761_ERZ651776 | MGnify/ENA metagenome assembly ERZ651776
AGCAATCAAAGCCCTTCACAACAGTGAGGGGTTTTTTCTTACCTAGTATCTAGACACTCAAATATACCCAAAATCATGTCAACTGGCTCATTACTGCCAGTAAATAGACAGTTAAATCCTCAAAAAATTCCAACCTAAAACTCTGAAATCAGACCCCCATCCCTAAAAATAAATCCACTTTTCTTTTGAGGGTAGAGCGCATATAATGGTATATAGCCTGAATAATCTATTTTTGTATATTGTTTCATATAATCCTAAGTACAATGTTTAATTCTAATAAATTTTTTCAAGTCATTAGTGGTTTTATCGCTTTTGGATTTACAATCCTGCAGGGTCTTGATTGGCTATTCAAAAAATATTCTATAGACAGCAAGTGGTTTAATTATATAGTGATTAGTTTATTTATTGCATTTATATCGTCTTTATTGATTTTATTCATAAAATCTAGAAAAGCAGAAAATCAAAAACCTAAATCAAACGATAGAAAAAGTAAACTCTTAAGAATTGCGAATGTTTTATTTACAGGATTATTACTTATACTTTTTGTTTATTTCTTTAGAAAATCAGAATCTAAAGATGAGCTGCTTACTGAGCTTATTCCAAAAATATCAGTTGCCTATGACGATAGTGACTTAAAATATGTTTTTGTAAAATCTAAAGAATTATTAGAAGATTATCCGGAAAATAAAATGTTAAAAACCTTTTTTACTAAATCATCTTCTAAAATTAAGGTAGATAGCGATTTAAAAGGGACAGATGTATACATAAAATACGGTAGGGACTCAATTTGGAATTATGTAGGAAAAACACCTCTTGACAGCTTAAGGGTTCCGAAACTATGGAGGGAAAATAATTTCAAGTTAAAGCTAGTCAATGGTGAATCCGAATATATAGGCGCTAATGAAGAATTTGGATTTTTTAATATTAGTTTAATACAAAAGCTGCCCAAAGGCTTTATTTTAAAAAACTCAAAGAGTGATGTTTTCATGAATATGCCTGGAGTCTATCTTGGCAGTAATAATAAAATCCCTGCTTTTGGTGTTTCAAAAACAGAGGTGTCCAATCAACAGTTCAAAACTTTTATCAATTCGGGTGGTTATCAAAACCCAATGTATTGGGATTTTCCAACTAAAATTAATGGCAGGCAATATAGTTTTGAAGAAGGAATGATTTTATTTACTGACAAATATGGAAAACCAGGGCCGAATAATTGGTCATACGGCGAATATCCAGATGGAGAAGGTGAGTTTCCTGTTAATGGAATTTCTTGGTTTGAGGCTCGAGCTTACGCAAAATATAAGTCTTTAGACTTACCTAATATTTATCAGTGGCTTGATGCAGCTTTATTATCGGGCTTTACATCAAAATTACCAGAATTGAAAAATTCTAATTATAATTCTACAAAACTGAAAAACGTAAACTTTCAAAGTGAAAACTTAAACCTATTACCAAATATTGCTGGTAATATAAGGGAATGGGTTATTAATCCTCATGGAAATAATAGGCGTGCAATACTCGGAGGGGCATTTAATACTAATGAATATACTTTTAATAGCTTTTATAGTTTAAATCCCTTAGACAGGTCAATTCAAAATGGACTTAGATTGGTAAAAAATTTTGGTGATGAAACCGAAGAGCAAAATAACTATAATATCAGTCATATAAAGAGAAACTTTGATGATGAAAGTGATGTAAGTGATGAAGTTTTTGAAGTTTATAAATCACAATTCGATTATCCAAATATACCCCTAAACGTCAAAATATCAGAGGTGAAAAGTCCAAATCCAAACTATTCAATTGAAAAATTTGAAATGGCCCCACCATATAGTAGTGATGAAAAGTTGTATGGTTTCATTCTTTCTTCTAAAGAATTTAAAAACATGTCAGTTCCAATAATTGAATTCCCTTCTGCAGGAGCAATATTTTCTGATAAAATTATAATTGACGAAAATTTATTAAAGGATAGAAAGTATATGTTAGATGAAGGATATTCTTTAATTATTCCCGTTTACTATAATAATTATGATAGAGAAAAACCACTTAAGGATTGGTGGCCAAATCAATCAGAGGAATATAAAAATGCTATTATTAAAATTGGAAAAGATTTTAAAAGAGTTATTGACTATTTGGAAACAAGAAATGACTTAGACATAAAAAAGCTTTCTTATTTAGGTTATAGCTGGGGCTCTGTAACTTCAAATATTCTTTTAGCTATTGATGAAAGAGTAAAATCAGCAGCTATTTTTATTGGCGGACTAATGCTTCAAAAAAGCAGAAAAGAAATCGAAGCACACTTTTATTTACGAAGAATAAAAATTCCAATACTTCACATTGTTGGTAAGCTTGATGGGATTTTTGAATATGAAGATTCATTTTTACCCTGGAATAAACTAATTGGTACTTCTGAGGAGGATAAATTTATTATAGCTATCGATAAAGGTGGTCATGGTGATGGTATTTCACAAGATATCATTATAAATAACCATTTAGAATTATTAAAAAAGTACAACTAATATTTTTTCGAGTTATAAATACTTTAATCATTACTATCACTGGGTTTAACTAGGTTATGTGGGGGTACTTTTGTTTACTCTTTGGTAAAAGTGCGGGGTTCTAGAGAAAGAGGTGCTTGCGTGAAATCAAAATATTCAATTTTTAGTCATTTTTTGATTTTTTTAATCAATTTTTAGTCATTTTTTGATGTTTTTGGCCATATTTTGGTCATTTTTTAAAAACATGTTTTGATAATAATGCTGGGATTAGACTTTGATTAAATTCAGACATTTTTGATGTTTTCGATATATTGTATATTGTGTGTTATAAAGAATTATACTGATGAAAAAAATACTATTACTAGCTGCATTAATTACAATATCTTGTAATACAACCCAAAAAAAGCAAAATGAAGAATTGCCAGGAAGATTAGGCAATAATGATTTAACAGTAAATGACGATAAAAGAATAAATCAAAATCTTCTAAAGGCCATGATTAGAAATGGATTGGACGGAGCAGCTCCAGCACCTCCAATTAAAATTTCATCTACTGAAAATGAAAGACTTGACTATGTTAATTCATTAGAACCAGTCTACCAAGGAGTTTTCAAGACTGTTTTCTCCTCCACGGAATTGCCTATAAATATTGAGTCTGAAACAAAAACTATTATAGGAGAAGACGGGAATGAAATAAAGATATATATAAGTAAGCCAAAAGATATGAGTGAAGATATACCGGCCATACTTCATTTACACGGAGGGGGAATGGCTATTTTATCAGCAAATGACACAAATTTTATTTATTGGAGACATAAACTCGCATCAAAGGGTTTAGTAGTTTTAGGAGTTGAATTCAGAAATATAGGTGGAGCTCAAGGAAACCATCCTTTTCCAGCAGGATTAAATGATTGTATATCTGCTCTTAAGTGGGTTTATGAAAATAAAAAAGAATTAGGCATTTCGAAAATCATCTTATCTGGAGAATCTGGAGGAGGGAATCTTTCAATAGCGACAACATTAAAAGCCAAACAAGATGGAATTGTAAACTACATTGATGGGGTTTATGCTCAATGTCCATATATATCTAATCTTTATGATAAGGGTGAAAATGAGTTAAAATCTCTCGTAGAAAACGACACTTATTTTCTAAGAGGAGATATGAATAATATAATGGCATCTCTCTATGATGGAGTTGATAGTAAAAATCCTCTGGCATGGCCATACCACGCCGATAAGACTTTACTTGAGGGTCTTCCGCCACATGTTATTACTGTAAACGAATTAGACCCCTTAAGGGACGAGGGGCTGGTGTTTTCAAGAAAACTAGAAGAGGCAGGTGTTAAGGTAAGGAGTAAAATAATTAAAGGAACAGTTCATGCTTCTGAATGTATTTTCCCTTTAGATATTCCAGAAATTCATAATGCTGCAATAGAAGACATTAAGAACTTTTCTTATAATTTAAATTAATATCAGTATTCTCCCCAAAAGGAATATTAGGAACGATTACCATTTAATAACAAGAAAATTATGATTCAACTCTATTTAATGGGAGTAATCTATACCATTCTTGGTGTTGTTCATTTTACCCATACGGGATTTTATAGACCACTAATGCCAAAATTCTTACCAGCTCACGATTTGTTAATTTATCTAAGTGGTGTTGCTGAAATTGTTCTTGGGATAGGGATTCTTTTCCCTCAAACCAGAAGTGTTGCTCTTTGGGGATTAATAGCAATGCTAATTGTATTTTTAATAGTGCATGTTAATATGCTATTACCAGGAAATCAACTTGGAATTTCTCCATGGATTCTATGGTTGAGAATACCAATTCAGTTCTTATTAATCTACTGGGCATTCATCAATTTGCCAAAACCAGTTTTATAGTTTTTCATCAAATAAAATATCTTCCAATATTAGTGTCGATTTAAGCCTTTTAGGAATACTAGCTGAAGAGTATTATATCAGAAGAAAATCCTTAAAACAAGAAAACGCTACTAATGAAGTAAATGAAGATTTACCTTTGTTTATTAATTAAGTACTTGGATTTGTGATTTTTTTAGTAATAGTTTAAAAAAACGAGTAAATATTTAAAGATTCATAAAAAACCACCTTTTTAATATTAGAATTTTGAAATAACTTAGTTGGTTTTTTGATATTTGATACTATAACCATAAACTAACAAAAATGAAAAAAATATTTCTAATAACTATAATGAGTGTTTTATTATCATGTGATAAAGACGATATTCAAACTACTGTTCAATATACCTTAACTGTATCAGCATCTGAAGGAGGGACTATTTCAACAGAGGGAGGGACATATGACGAAGGGACCGAATTAACTATTACTGCAACACCAAGTGAAGGTTATTTTTTTGCGGGATGGGAAGGAAATGACTCCACAAGTGAAAGTCTAAAAATAACTTTAAATTCAAATCAAACATTTCAAGCCCTTTTTGAATTAATTTCACTTGACCCAATAATTGGTGTTTGGTATGGTTCAGGATCATTTATTAATGCATTTGGGATTTCCGTAGATTTTGAAACTACACTTACATATGTTGGTTCCGGGTCTGCCACAAATGAATCTATTTTTACTGGTGATTTTAATCAAGACGGGGCTACACAAACCAATAATACTACAACAGAATTTTCATGGGAAAACACATCACCTGGTCCTGATTTCAATTCATTAAGCTATACCTATAATAATTCTACAACCAACATACAAACAGGAGTAGTTAATATTAATACTTTTGTATGGGATTTCGCTGAAGATTATAACAGTGCTGTCACAACTACAGAAGCCGGAGTAATTAATAATTGGACAAGAAGATAAATTTTTTGAAGTTCAAAAAACAGAATCCTCGTTTAATAGCGGGGATTTTTTTGTACCATCGTTAGCTCAATAATAACCTGAAGAGCTTTGTAATTAAATTTAGTGGCGTTTCTTTTAAACCACAGTCATATCATCTTCAGCAAGTTCTACAATACACTTTACCAAGAATGGAAGAAGTTACAAATGAAGTAAGTGAAGTCTTACCATTGTTTGTGTGATGGCTTACTCTATATTCTTGGTATATTAACCCTAAGTTATTCATTTGAAAAAAGTATTATTCATACCTATCCTTTTATTGGTTCTTTTTAGCTGTTCACCAGATGAAGAAACACAAGCACCAACTAATACTGCTCAAACTATAACTCCAGAGCCTGAAGCTGAAACTCCCGAACCATTAGTTGTTCAATATACTTTAACTATAACAGCAGGTGACGGAGGAAGTGTAACCGATGGCGGAACATTTGGTGATGGAACAGAAGTAACCATTACTGCAATGCCTAATGAAGGGTATCAATTTATAGGATGGGAAGAAAGCGCTTCAGTTTCAGAAACACTCATAATAACTTTAGATTCAAATAAAATATATCAAGCCTTATTTGAGTTAATACCAACGGCCAATCCAATAAGTGAATTAGATATAAGTAATTTAGAAGGTATTCAAGGAAGGGATGGTTATAATTTTTATTATAATATAAGTGATAATCTTCCAATTGATTGGATTAATGAATTTAAAATAATTTTGGGAAATTTAAATTCAGTTGTTCATATTACCCCAAGAGTAAAGATATCTCCGAGAGATGGAAAAGATGAAATGCACATTTTTGCTTGGAGAGAGAGTGAAGTTTTACCATTTCAGGATATTATTGGTAATAATAAGGGCTATTCTATCAGTGGTAACGAAAATTCTCGCTTTATGGTTTTAGAAATCGAAAACCATGAAATTCAAAATAATACTAATTTTATATTTAGTGTTATTGCCCACGAATATTTTCACGTATATCAAATTAATGCTTCAATAGTTGAACCGTCTTATTTAAAATATTTATTTGAAGGGGGAGCATCAACTTTACAGAGTATATTTCCAAAACAATATTATAATTATAATCGCTTTACGACTGGTGCATTTCCAAATGTAACAGAAGTGGCTATATCTTCGCCTGTTCTTTTTGAACCTCGAAATACTATTGAAGCTACTGACCAAAATTATTCTAATTCTGTTTTTATTTTTCTTGCATTAGTTAAAGAATTACAAAGGCAAGGAAACACCGAGATTGAAGCATTTAAAAAAGTATTTATTGATTGGTGGAAATCAGGAAGAACAGATGTTACCAAAGAAGTACTTTTTGAAGAAGTTTTCGGATTCTCTATAGATTCTTTTTATTTAGCTTTAAAATCATACAACCCTAACATTAATAGCGTTTTACCCTCTCAAAGTATTAGATTACAAGACATCTTTACAGAATAGACCAAATCAAGCATATCTTTAAATACTAACGCCACTAAAGTTAATTAGTGACGTTGGAGTTTAAAATAGGATTGATATAAAAAGAAAATATTCCTAATGAAATTGGTTATAAAGTTTATAGTGCACTAAGGGTATAAACCTTTTTGTTGGCTAAATCTTCTCCTAATGAAAGTGCAAATTTCTCAAATGCAGGATCTGTCATCATTTCTCCTAATTTTGACATATCTACATCATATAAATAAACAGAAACTTTGTTTGGATCTTTTACATCTCTATGGACAAGTGTTCTAGAATCATCACAAAACTGTTCTCTATTCTTATTGTCTTTTATAAAGCCTTTATACCATGTGCGATAACCTTTGGTTAATGGAATTACAGCAACAACATCTACCAAAGAGTTTTGGTTTAAATCAGCTGCATTATACCATTCACTTTGGTGATAAATTTTGCCTTCGTCATTAAAGAACAATACAGCATAATAATCCATTAATACTGGTTTTTTTGTGACAGAATTTAACGATTCCCAAGTTCCATAAACTCTTACATCTCCATTGGGTTTTTGATTATCATCTAAGCCAGCAAAATAAAGTTGTTTAGTGAAATTAATTTCTTCAAATCCAGCATTAAAACCTTTCATGGTATTGTGCCAAGTATCAATGTCAAGCGAGTCAACTCCAGTTGGTGGAGGTGACCACGTAAAGTCTTCGGTCACATAGCTTTTCATTTCATCAAGTTTTTCATCAGAAAAGGCTTGGAAATATTCCTTAGTTGTTAATACGTTTTTCTCAAAATTGATCATCTCAGCTGAGTTTGAATCGCAATTAATGAACAAAAAAGAACAGAGTAAAATAGTTATACTTTTTTTCATTTTAAATAAGATTTATTTTATGAACACAATATACAAAACTGTTTTTAAAGCTTGTTTTTTTATTTAAAGTGATGGTAGTCTTGTTATTTTTGATTTATTAAGCAGTGGTTTTCCTAGGTATACTTTTAATATACAGAGGTGTATTACAAACTCTCCTATACAGGGGACTTTCTTTTAAACTAGGTTGAGAAAGAATTATTTTTAATTAATCTAAATACAAACTGCTGTATAGCAGTAGTTTACGCAATAATATTTATTAATTTTATAAAAAACAATATTATCATGAAAAATATATCTTTAAGTAATTCTTGTGTTAACTGTGTTAACCATATTGAAAACAGATGTTCTGTGCACGAAGTGGAAGTTACTGCTTCTAACACTTGTGACACATTTACAAACGCATAATTATCCGTTTCTGAAATATAATCAACATCACCCATTAAAATAGAAGTGTCGCAGTAAGTTAGATAATAACCGCTAAAGCCAGTGTAAAGTTTGCAATAAATCTTTGCAGCTTATAAGCTTTTGTACATGTATGACTCCGGGAAAAATTTGTCATGGCCTATCAAAAAGGATAATAATAAAAAGGCAATTAGAATTTTTTTAAACAACTAATATTTTCTTGAGTTATAAGTGCTTAAAACGATCGATCAAAGGTCTTAACCAGGTTATGTGAGCTATTTTTGTTTACATTTTGGTGAAAGTACAGGGTTATAGATGAAAGGCTACTTTCGTTAAATCAAAAAATTTATTTCTTGATTTTTTTTATGTTTGAATAACCCTAAATTTAATTATTCTTGAAAAATTATTTTTTTATCTTTTTTTTTATCTCTTTACTTTCTTTTGGACAACAAGGAAAAAATATTGATCTAGATGAAGTGGTTAATACCGCTGGCGCTATCCCAAAAATTTATTTAAATGATGATGTCTATTCCTTTAGGGAAAGAGATACTTTAGTGAAAAAGGTACTCAGATTACCATTTTGGAAAGGCTTTACAGAATTTGAAATTCCTTTAGAAGATTATGAAACTGGAAAAGCATATTCATTTGAAAGTAAAGGACCACTAAGAATTTTTATAAATAATAATGAACTGACTAAAAGGCATTTGTTCAAAACTTTAACTTCGATTAGAGAACTAAATAGAAAGATAGAAAAAGTTGAAATTAGAACCGAACAAGAAAAAAAGACTGTAGAAACTTTTAAAACAAATTATATAAATGAAAATAAAGTTTTTAGCAATTCCGATTCAAAAGTAGTTCCTGTTACTCATGTTAAAATCACTGCTAATTTAGACTCTAAAACTTTATATAATCGAATCCCAAAAAAAGAGATAAAACTTACTCAAGAATTTGAACAAGCTGGATCGATAGCCCTGGATAATATCGAAGTAGTTCAAAAAGCAACAGATGATGGCATTGTCTATTCACCTAAATATATTGATGGAAAAATAACTTTTGAAAAAAATAATGAATTAACAGATTTTGCAAGAAAATCTAAACGCTATCTAGAAATGGGTTTAAATATGTGGGGTATTGATGTAAATGCAAATACATGGGCTGGCGCACTTAGGGGCGTTATCGGCGCAAAAGCATCTGGTGGAATGACCGCAGGCGATCCTCCAAAAGGCGGACTACCCATTTTAATTAATAGTATGACATTGGGATCATTTAGTCCATTGCCCTTATGGGTGATTGATGGAACGCCGCTAATGGAACCGCCAGTATCAGTTCGATCTCTTTCACCATTAATTAGAAAGGTAAACGTTTTAAAATATGCAGAAGCTTCTTTTTATGGTACGAGGGGAGCTGCAGGTGTGATTGAAATAACAACAGCAGGGAATGGATTTAATAATTCTTTAAATAAAAAAAGAAGTTTTAACGTTAAAGGAAAGAAAAACAGAGAATTAATGATTGAGTATCAAAAACTTGAAAGTCAATTCAAATTAAAAATGGAGCAGTTAAAAACACAAAGGAAATATGCTTACGAAAATGAAAATAAAATTAGGATGGATTCTTTTCAAAAACTAATTGATAATTCAATTACCAAAAGTTATTTATACACAGCCAACTTTGTTTTAACATATGCAAAATACGAAATTGCACCATATTTAGCTTACACAAAAATAGGTGATGCTAATATTTTATTGTTGGATTCAATTGCAAGAACACTCTCACCTAAAGCGAAGAAATCAAAATATGGGAAAAAATTTCTTGCTCTAATAGGATCAAGAAAAACAATTCAGAAGAAATAAGCCCTGTAAATAAAAATATAACTCTTAATGGCAATTCTTCTATAAATATACACCTGAAAATACCCTAAAGACAATACTTTATATTGAAAGTTATTGCGGAGAATTTACAATTATAACGTTTAAATAGTAAAACATAACACTTAATAATGCTTATGTATATTTACGCTTAGTAATAATAAATGATGCCTAAAAGAATCAGTTTTTTGTTATTTATAGTATTGATTATTTCATTTTTAAATGTTAATGCTCAAGATATTTATGAACCAAACAAAGTTAAGGTTGATCAAATTGTTATAGATGGAGTATTAAGTCCAGGAGAATGGGAAAATGCTACAGAAGTAATAATAGATTTTGAAGTAAATCCAGGAAATAATATTCCCGCAAAAAGTGAAACCAAAGGATATATTAGCTACTCCGACACATATCTTTTTATTGCATTTTATGCGAAAGGTGATCCAAATAATATTCGTGCATCAGTTCGATCAAGAGATGATTTTGGAATGATAGGGGATGATTTTGTTTTAGTAAGGTTTGATACTTATGCAGATGGAAGAAATAATTTTCTTCTCTTGTCAAATCCCTTTGGAAGTCAATTAGACGCTAGGGCAACAAATGCTCTTACTGATGAAGAAAGATATGATGTTAGTTTTAATTTAGATTATAAAACGGAAGGAAAAATTGTAGAGGATGGATATCAAGTTGAGTTTAAAATTCCTTTTTCATCTATTCCTTTCCCTAGTGGTAAAAATCAAACCTGGAACTTTAATCTTACGCGTCAGTATTTTAAAGATGGAAATACAATCGACACAAGAAGTCAACCTTTTGACAGAACTAATACATGTCAGGTTTGTCAAACTACGGATCTCCTAGTGTTAAAAGATATAGTTTTTGAAGGTCGAATTGAATTATTACCATTTATTGCCGGAAGTCAAAGTGGTGAACGTTTTAAAAGAAATGGCGTTTTAAAATATAATAAGTTTAAACCAAATGCAGGCTTGGGTCTCAACCTAGATCTAAATAAAAATAGTTCGCTTGAGCTTACTTTAAATCCTGATTTTTCTCAAGTTGAGGCAGATGTTTCACAAATTGATATAAATTCTTCTTATGCTTTGGAATATCCCGAAAGAAGACCTTTTTTTAATCGCGGGACAGATATTGTGAAATTTACTAGTGGAGCTTTTTATTCAAGATCCATAAATAATCCATTGGTTTCATCTAAACTTCTAAGCCAGGGGAAAAAGTCAAGAATCTATTTTTTAAGTGCCTTAGATCAAAATTCTCCATATCAAATTGCTGGAGAAGATCGCTCCTATTTTGGCCAAGGAGGGAGATCTTTAATAAATGTTTTTAGATATCAAAGACTTATAAATAAGAACACGAGACTTGGATTAATTTCTACTAATAGATATTACAATGGAGGAGGATATGGAAATTTAATTGGGACCGATGGTTGGTTTTTATTCGCAAAAAATTGGAGATTGACTTATGAAATTTTAGGAAATTTTAACAAAGAACCACAAGCTAATTGGATAGATAGTGATGATCAAATTTCTGAGAGAAGCGTCAGGCTAAATGAAGATCGTTATAAAGGAAGTGCCTTATATCTTCAACTCTATCGTAATACAAAAAACTGGAAGTCCTACTTTTTTTTGAGAAATATTTCTCCAGAATATCAAGCTAATGTTGGCTTTGTAGTTAAAAACAACCGTCGTTGGCTAACATTATATCATGAATATCAGAATTTTTTCAATAAAAGGGGGTTGCAATTTTTTAATTTAGGCACAAAAGCTGATATAAATTACACCTTTGATAATAATTTGAAAAACATTAGTCTTGACGGAATTTTTAGTATAAAAACATATTTTAATACAGAATTAAGTTATACCTATGATTGGGATATTTTCAAAAATTATCTTGGCGTAAATTATAAATATCTTGGAAAAAGTGAATTAAATTTCAAAACTAGCCCAAATGAATTATTTTCTTTAACCCTTAGAATGACATTTGGTAAAGATTTAGCCTATAATGAGCAAATTCCTGAAGTAGGTAAAGAATTCACTTTATATGCTATGCCAATGCTTCAGTTAGGTAATAAGGTTAATATTTCACCTTCTATTCGTTATGCTCGTCTCAAGAATTTAGAAAATAATTTGGATTACTTTAATGGTTATATTTCACGTTTTTCCGTTCGCTACCAATTTAATAACTTTTTAAATATTCGACTTGTTTCTGAATATAATGCCTTTACAGAGCGTTTTTTTGTTCAACCATTAATTCAGTGGAATCCAAACCCTTCAACAGTATTTTATGTGGGTGGAAATCAAAATTCAATTGAAGATTTCAATGATGAGTTTTATTCTCCATTTAGAATAGATAAAACACAATTTTTCTTAAAGTTTCAATATTTAATTGGTCTTTAATCATTAATTATACCCATAAGGGATTAGTAAACCAGGAACGTATAAAAATTTTCAAAAGTTTTGAAGACTTTTAATTTCTTGTTTTTGAAATCAAATTTTGTTCAAATGATTATCTTCCAGTTTTAAAAAATCAATATCTAAATAGCCTCCACTGGCATTGTCATCAGAAACTATTTGAGGCTTACCTTTAATTATTTCAATAGAATTTTGGTGAATATGCCCTGCAAAAATGCCTAATAGATTAGGTGCATTAAAAATACTTTGATAGAAATTGAAGGTTGTTTGAGTGTGTCCATTTTCTGGCCACTTCGGACGTCTTTCGAGTTTATAATTGCGGTCTGAAGCTCCACTCCAATTGGGATTTGCACAACCATAAGAAATATTTTTTCCTGGAGCATACATAGGAATATGTATCAATAAAACAATAGGTATTCCTGTAGCAATTTGTTCATTAAAAAAAGTAAGTTGCTCATCATTTATTTGATACGTTGAATTATCTATAGCTAAAAATCGGATTCCTTTAATGTCATACTTAGCCATTAAAGGATTATTTCCTTGATACAAAGGGAGAAGTCTATTTTTGATCCATGTGCTACGAAGAGACTCCATTGTACCTTCCATTCCTTCATAATGCCAGTCATGATTTCCTGCCACGAAGATGTATGGAATATTAATAGCATCCAATTTATGAAGTACCCACTCAATTGCTAATTCAGATGGAAAACTGAAAATATCACCAACTAAAGTAATTACATCAGCATTAACTTCTTTAGCATATGCAAGTGTTTGCACAAATGAATCTTCAGGCGTCGTTTTTGATCTTGTTAAGAAATGTGTTGTTTGATTATATGCTTTTGCCATTCGATTACTATATTTTTCAAATGGAATTCCTCTCTCATCATCTTTAAATAAGTGCGTATCAGCGATGTGAATAACCTTTAATGATTCATTAATTCCCTCTGCAAAAAAAGACACTCTATGCTGATCAATTGTAACAAAAGTTTTTAATGGATCATATCTTTTTTTAAGGTCTAGATTTGTGAAATAATTATTAGAGAGTCCAAATGACGAAATAGCAGCAGTTCCTCTTTTTATGAATGATCGACGCTTCATTAGTATGAATTTTTATAATCTATGAGAATTTAATATACAAATTTCACTATCAAAAGCAGTCCTTTTATTTTATACAATGGGTAAAGCAAATTATTTTAAAGTGTTCAATAACAACCTTAACAGTAACTCTTCCTGATTTGATTTAGTATTAGCTGATTTTTGTCTAAATAAGACACTTAATAAAAATAGCTTTGGGGATAAAACAATTTTTTTTAAAAATCCTACTTATCTGCCTTAATCTTACTATTCATAATGAGCCCAAACACTTGATTTGCCATTCGAATGAATTGCCAATACATCATAATTAGCGATTTCATTATTAACCTCCATTCCGGGAACATTTATTCCTGACGGCATTCCAGGAACTGTTAACCCAATTATACCATCAGGATTTTCTTTTATTAATCTTTTAACATCATTTGCTGGGACATGTCCTTCTATAAAATAACCATTAATTAAGGCAGTATGACAAGAAGCTAAATCAATTGGAAGACCAGCGTTAATTTTTACATCATACATGTTGGATGTCATGTTTTTTTCTAAAGAAAAATTGTTGCTTTCCATATGCGAAATCCAGTCGTGACAACATCCACAATCAGGTGACAAATAAACAATATCTTTCTTTTTAACTTCCTCTAAACATGAAAAAAGCATTAATAATGTGATTAGCAGATAGTATTTCTTCATATTATAAATTTACAAAAAAAAATTTCGATTAAAAAGGGTAAAAGTCTAGGTTTGTGTGAAATTCTAAAATAGCCTTACTTACTTAATTTCTTTGAGCGCATTTGTAATCAAAGTATTTAAAAGAGCTCTGTGGGCGATACTGGCAATATCTCCTTTTGATCTTTTGGTACGCTTCTCAATCTTATTTAGATGATAAACAGCCAGTGACTTTGCTGGAACTTTAAACTTATTGGCACTAGTGCCTGTGACCATCTCAATGAGACGCCTTACATAGACTGCTTGTAAATTTTGTCGGAATGTGTTAACACTTCCCTTGATATCTACTTTAAAGATTGCATCATTAAGATCGTTCATAAAAACGCTCAATCCATATTGATTTCCATACAATTCTGAGTCCATAATACGTTGTAATGTATTTGGATGCATTAAATGAGAAAGTACTCTGGTTTGATGTCCAAGCACAAGATCATGAATTTTGGGATCTTCTGGGCCGCTTCCAAAGTCTTGCCCACGCCTTTGTCTAGCTAAATAATCATAAACATTATTAGGTGAAGTAAAAGCATTTGGGGCAAAGACATAATTCTTGATTGCATTCATAGCTCTTTTTTGATCCGAAAGGCCCACAGGAGTGTAGGGTTTAGTTGAACCTTTTTGGCCTACCGTAGATCGGTCAACATATACTCCGCCTATAAACCGAGAAAGTACAACGCCAGCACCAGCAGCACCAGAACTTAGAGTATAAAATGCTCTTCTAAGATCTTCATAGTTCTCTCCTTCTTTTGTCATTTTATTTTTAATTTTTTTAAGCGCATTATTGACTATTTTAAATCGGTCAATAGAATAGGCTATTTGATCCCCTGACAGATCCCCTGTCATAACTCTGGGGTCAATACCTCGAGAAGAAGAGCGCATATCATCAGCATCATTTCCGAAAATTAATTTAGGCTCAGTAGAGCGAAGAAGTAGATCAGTTAATTCTTGATCGTTTTTAAAAGGAGTATACCCAAATTGGATTGCCCAAATGTCGTAAGGACCAATTGCCATATCAAAATACTGTCCTTGCTTTTTTCGATCTAGTGTTAGATTAATGGCAGCATAATCCATCACAGAACCCGTTAAGGCTTTTCCTTTGATAAAATCAGCATCAGCCAACTGTTCTGGAGAATAAACGACACTTGCCTTCATGTTATGATTTAACCCTAAAGTATGCCCAACTTCGTGCATAATTAAAGCCTTCATCCCTTCTCTTGTTATTTTTTTTAATTCATCTACAGAGGCATCACTAATCTCAAGAAAAGCTCTCCCAAGCATCATGTTTTCATGCATTAGGCTTCCTGAAGAACAATAAATAGGAATGTTTTTAATCGAGTCGGCGGCCAGTGCGGACGTTTCTAAAGCCATATTTTTAGTGGCATCTGAATAGAGTTTATCATAAAAGATTCGATAGGTAAAATGAATAAATTCTAACATGATATCTGCTCCAATGATCTCCCCTGTTTTAGGATTGGTCATACTTGGTCCGTATCCACCAAAAGGAGGATTGGGAGAGGAAGTCCAGCGCAGCACATTGTAGCGAATATCGCCTGCATCCCAAGTAGCATCATCAGGCTGAATTTTAACTACTAAAGCATTTTTGAAACCTGCTTTTTCGAAGGCTTCATTCCAGGCCAGTACCCCTTCTTTTATTATATCCCTCCACTCTAGAGGCGTTGAGTTTTCAATCCACCAAGTAATTGGAGTTACTGGTTCAGAAACAGCTTGGGTAGGATTTTTTTTAATTAACCTCCAGCGATGCACTAAATCATGGTAATTGGTTGTTTCTATTGAGGTCATATCGTTAATTTTTGTGGCAAAATATCCAACTTTTGGAGAATCTAAACGATGTTTATAACCTTCTTCAGGCATTTTTAAAAAGCTGTGGAAGATTTTTATAGAAACATTTCTTCCATCTTGAATTGCACTGGAACCACTATTAAGTACAGAAGGATTTTTATAAACATATTCTGTTTTAATATTGGTGTTTTCAGGATAATTTTTAATGGCCTTAATTTTTGATTTATTCTTATCGAAACTTCCAAGGCTAAAAGCCGTTGGACTAGCTCCTGGACCTCTAGGGGATTTAACACGCGTTAGAGCTTCTGATAGAAAAAGATTGTTTGCATCAATTAAATATAGCCCAGTTTCTTTGTCATGAGCCAATATTTTATTGCTAGCGATTAAAGCATCTGAAGTATTGGCATTTTTAGATTTTGATAATGGGTTTTCGGGATCAAAATAAAAATTCGTGTTGGGAGCAATAATTTCAATTTTATTAAAATAGCGTTTTATATTAAAAATGCTAGAGCCTTGGTAGTAACCTCTAAAACTTCCAGCCTCTGTCACACCATCTGCTATTTGTGAAAAGTAAATAAAATCTTTATTAAACTGATTTTCTTTTACAACCATTTTTATGCCACCAGAAATAGTGTCTTGATAAACGGTAAAAAGACCAGATGTTTTTTTGCTTGATTTAGTTAAATCAGCAATTGTTTTTTCTGCCTTTTCTTTTTTATCAGAATCGTCTTCTTTCTTTTTTTGGGCGTTCAGAATACCAAGAAAAAAAAACGGAATAAGAAATAGATATTTTTTCATTTTAATATTTTAGAAGTGTAAAGCTAATACAAAAGATGAAAAAGTAAAACAATGATCATTTTTTAGCCTAAAATTTATCTTATGCACTAGGTTAGGTTTGTGTTACGATGAAAAACGTAATTGATATTTTAAGTTCAAACGGGATAGAGGGTACTATTGGGCTTAACATCGACATACAAGGACAATTAATATTTATTATTCGAGTGTTACAGGCTCCTCTTCTGAGGCTTCATATGCCTCACCTAGTCTTATGCGAAATACAAGTTCATGAGTTTTTAAGTTTAGCTGAGAAAGACCGCCATCAGTTGGAGTTTCATAAGCATAACCTATATCATACTTTCCTAATGAGATTATTGAAAGTAGTGAAAAAGCACTATTTGAACGTAAAGAGATCCCCACATCAAAAGTGTTTTGCCAACTTAACATACCCGTTAGGTCAGTTGTAATTGGAAGGCCTTTTATTTTTCTTAGCATAAACGAGGGCTTTAGCTGAAAGTTTTCACCAACATTAAATACTGCTCCAGCACCAAGGTATGTATGTACTCGGTCTTTGGCAGTAACCACTAATTCGTCATCTCTTGTGATATTTATTAATCGTGGGATTGAAAAAGACACCCAGTAATTAGAGGACTTATAATATGCACCGGCTCCAATATTTGGATTAAATCTGCTTAAAGCAATTTGAGTGGGATCAGAAACTGGATCGTAAGTATTTAATAAAGTAGGGTCAGCTCTGTAAAAATTCCCCCCTCCTTTTAAGCCTAAAAATAATTGTGAATCACTACCCAATTCAAGTTTATATGAAAAATCAACATAAGCAAAGGTTTGATATTCGATAAATATCTTGTCTGAAACAACAGAAACTCCAAGACCAACATTATTTTTTCTAGCAGAAGAAAAAGCTAGAGCAATAGTATTGGGCGCATTTTCTATTGAGGTCCATTGTCTTCTTGAAGTTAAAGACAACATATTTGGCGCATCTGCACCTGCATAGGCAGGATTAATGACATTCATATTAAAGCTGTACAGCGAATAATAAGATTCCTGTTGCCCAAATGAAAAAAGGGGCAAGAATAGAAATAGGAAAAAAAAGCGCTTCGCCATAGTTAAAATATAATACAAATTTAAGTAAAAGATCATTTACTATTTGTCATATCCAAGTCAGAACCCTTTTTTAATATTTAAACTAAAATCAAAAATCCAGAAACTTATGTTTAATCCTTTCATCAGGAATTTTACAGTTATCATAGTTTCCAAACCATCGGTATCGATTGGCAGCTATTTTAAAGTAAAAAACATCAAGAATTTTAATAGGAATTTTTGAAAGAAACAGGTGGAGAAATTTATAGCGTGTTGTTTTTAGAAGCAAAAAAAGCACAGCCTGGCTGCTTTTTAAATAGAGTCCATCAGATGTTAAAATAGAAATAGCTTCTTGAGAAATAGGAAAAGATTGTTGCTTTGCAAAAGAACTATTTAAGTGAGAAAAACGAAAACTATCTTCGAAATCATTTTTAATCAACCAAAGAATTGATCGGTCACAAAGGACACAAGTGGCGTCATAAAAAACAATAGTCGAGTCTTTAGCCATAATTTTAAAATTACTTAATTTATTGAATAATTTTTAATTAATTCTTTTGTTTTCTTTTTTATGTGATTTTTATCTAGATGAACTATTGCTTTTAATAGAAGGAATTCATCTTCATTAAAAACTAAAATTAAATTTCCTTGATTTGTTGGGATAGGAATGTTTCTTTTACACGCAGTAAAAGAATTAAATTGATTTTTCCAATAATTTAGATCTATAGAGTTAATATATTCTAAAAAATATCCAAATTCTTTTTTAGTAAACTCCAGATAAATATTTTTAAAGCACAGAAGATGTGTTCCACATTCGCACAAAGCTAAATGTCCGTCAGGATGATTTATTAAAAGTTTACTTTTTGAACACATACATTGCTTTTTTCCCCTCTTTATTTTAACGGATCAATTTTTTAATATTCTAATAATAGATCTTTTGTTAATACTTTTTTGCCAGATTGATTCATTGAAAAAATTGATTTAAGCAGATTGATGGAATACATTATAATTTATATTGAAGGGTTATGTAATAAGTTCTTGGGGCAGAGGGAATAATTCCAGGCCCGGGGTATCCGGTTGCTCTGCGATTAAAATATTTTGTGTTGAGCAAATTATTTATTCCAGTTTCTATTCTAATATTGTTTAATAAATATGATGTTGAAAAATCCATAACACCATAGGAAGGAATAATGCCAATAAGCCCACTTAAATTTCCATTTATAGCATTCGACGAATCTGTAAACTGTTCAGATAAATAACTGTACTGCAGATTCATTAATAGATTTTTATATCCAAATTTTAATCCTGTTTTCAGGTTTTTATTTGGAACAAACTCTACTTTTTTTCCCTCAACACCAGCCTCTTCTGAACGGATATATTCGGAATCAATATAGGAGTAGTTTACAAAATAATTTAATATGAAACCTCTATTAAGCCTTGACAAAAGAGATTTCAAATTAAACTCTACTAATGATTCAACACCATAAATTAGAGCATCGCCAACATTTCCTCTTTCACTTTTTATATTCCCGTCGGGAAGGACTCTTTGAATAAAGCCTATTCTATTATTATATTTTAAATTAAACAAACTCAAGTCATATGACAAAAATTCTTTTATAACTCCTCTTAAACCAATGTCTGCAGTATATCCTTTTTCATCAGTAATTAAGGGGTTAATTGTATAAGCTGGATTAAAGATGCTTATATCAGCAAAAGTTACAGATCTAAAATTCTGAGAAATATTTAAATAAGATTCTAAATATTCAGAAATCTTGTAGCTTGATCCTAGCCCAGTTAAAATAAAAGTTCGTTTTCGGATATCATTTTCAAGAACAGTTGAATCAAAAATAACATTGCCTGCCGCATCGCGATTTATTTTTTTATAAAACCCGTCACTTTGAGTTTTTATGTACTCTAATCGAATACCAGGTGTAATTGACAATCGATCAGTCAGATAAAAAATGTTTTCTGAAAAAAGAGCAATATTCTCATTTGGATATTCGTAAGTAGATTGAAAGCTATAAAACGGGAATAAATCATTTTTTAAATTAAAATTAGCATCAGTGCCACTTGATCCAGGGCCCTGCAGAGAGGTGTTAAAGGATCTGTAATATTTTGATCCTATTAAGAGGATAGATTTCTTTTTAGAAATCAGATAATTTTTCACCCAACGTCCTTCAGCGCCAAAATTATTGAAATCACCTTTAATTAAATCTCTTTCTTGATTTGGATCTTCTTGACTCACCCGATTACTTCTAAACCCGATAGAATTTCGAGAGGCATTTAACCCAAAAAAATTAAAACTTACATTCGAGTTTTTTGAAAATGAATGTTTTAATTTTATGCTGTAGAGTAGCCAATCTAGTTCAAACCAATTTCGAGATCGATTACTTTGAAACGGGTTATCTGAAAACATACTGTCTGTAAGTCCACCACCTTGTTGAGCAAGATAGTTTAAGTAAGTGATTTCAGATGAAATTTTAGTTTTTTCATTAAATGTATATCCTACATTTAAAAATAAATTTGATGAATTAAACTTTGAATTTTCTCTAAACCCATCACCTTTTTTAAGATTAAAAAAGGCCATGTAATCAAATTTCCCAATTGTCCCGTCAGTGCTTGTGAAATTGGTGAATAGATTATTGGAACCAATTGTGTTTCTTATTTTAAGCGTAAAAGGTTTTTCAGGATTTGCTTCTTGAAAAACAAAATTCACCAATCCACCAAATTGAGTTCCATATTGTAACGAAGCAGCACCTCTTAACACTTCAATTTTACTAAGGGCCTCTGCAGGAGGGGTATAATAACTCTCAGGATATCCAAGCACATCAGCACTTATATCATAACCATTTTGGCGGGTATTAAAATTAGATGTTCTATTTGGGTCCAGCCCTCTTCCTCCAATATGGAGTTGCAATCCAGCATCATCGTTTTGATAAATGTTTAATCCAGCGACTTGACTAAATACTTGCCTTGAGTTACTTGTAGCAAGATTTGCCATAGATTGTTGGAGATTAATCACTTCATTTTTTTTACCTGCATAAATAAAAGTTCCACGGTAGTCTTTAAGACGAGATAAACCAAATTTTTCTCTTTTTTCAGAGTTTACAATAACTTCAGTTAAGTTTTGAATTCGACTCAGAAATTCAATTTTTACAAAAAGTTCTTTGGAGAGATTAATTTTTTTTTCAACAATAGGGTAGCTATTGGCAATAAAAATCAAATCAACCACATCTTTATCAAATGAGATTTCAAATTTCCCACCTAGATTTGTGCTCCCAAGATACCCCAGGTCCTTTTCATAAATCTCAACGACTTCCTCTAAAAAAAGCGAGTCAGAAACATAAATTTCTCCTTTCAATAGATTTTGACCCATAATAATTCCTGGAATTATTATAAATAGTAGCCCGCTAAAAACCTTTGATTTCATCATTTAGTGGGATCACCCATTTTTTATGTTTAAAGGACTCTTTTTTTGTAAATAAGTTAACTTTAGGATCAATAAAACGTTGACTCAAACGGCCATTTAATCCAACATAACTATCAGCAAATACCTGAATATTTTGATGTCCTTGTCCTTTGAAGTGATTACCAAGAAAATGAGCATATTCTAAGATGAAATCTGGCTGAAAACTCATCTGTTTTTCTTGAAATGCAGTTAAAAAGTCACGATTATTAACGTAGAAGTACTTTTTTGATATACTATCTGTTATTTTAAAATCAGTAGCACCCTTTTTTTCCACTAGCATTACTCTCCAAGAAAACCGGTAACCCTCTTCATTCCAAAAAAGTTCACCAGGATAAAAAACATATCGAAATGGAAACAATAATTGAAAAAGAAAAAAGCAAATCAAAGCAATTTTTGAAATAGGCGACAGATGAAGTCTTATAAAAGAAACTGATTTTATGTTTATATGTTTTCTCGGATTTTTTTTAAAGAGTCTTAAAAACGAAGAGATTTTTTTTAAAATTTTCTTTTGCAAACCAGAGTCAAAGAATATTAAAGCACTAAAAATCATTATATAGGGAAACATTCCTATCGGGAAAAGAATTTTTGTTAATAGATGGAAGATAATGACCATTATAAATGCAAATGGACGGGTTTTTTTATTTAACAAAAGAAACGGAATAGCTAAATCATAAATCATCCCCCCCCAGCTCATTAAATAGTGCACCCATTTTAGCTGCATGAATGTTTGACCAATTAATGGAATATCATACTTAGATGGAAGCCAAATCGCTAAAGGCATAGCCTTTAAAAGCCAGTCCGAATTGATTTTAGCTAAACCAGCATAAAAATAAACTATGCAGATAAGAAGCTTTATACTGTCAACCGTCCATTTTGGGATTTTTTCACAGGAAGTTCCATCTAGATAATTGTCCAATGAAAAAAATTTATTTGCTGGTAAAAAACACATTAAGAAGGACAAGACACTCACAAAATAATAATGATTTAAATAAGTGGTTTTATCGATTAGTTCAATATAAGTAAAGGATAAAAAAAAGATTATTATTGAAAATTTATATTTGAACCCCAATGCAACAAATAATGATGCAATCGCACAAACAATAAACAAGAGATAGGTATATGAACCTAAACTTTCAACCCATTCAAAACCATAATATTTAAAGTTTAACTTTGGGTTTATATAAAGGGACTCTATCCATCCTTTATACCAAAATCTAATGAGGCTAAAAAGCATAAGTAATCCAAACAAAATCCTAAAAACTGCTAAGCCTGAGGGATCAGTGTGGGTATTTTTAAAATAGAAATTTATTTTTTTTAACAACATTTTTTCTGAAAACTAGTATAATGAAATTAATCACCATCAGCATCAACATAATCAACATTGATATTCAATGTTTGGAGCATATCCACTTTAAGGAGAATAACAACTGACTGAATTCTATCAAAAGTGAGTAACATCGTGTTGTTATCTGTGTTAATTTGAGATGTAAAGTCATCACTTAATTCGGTGACACTTGAAATTGCAGTATCTAGTTTTGAGAGAATTAGATCGCTTAAACTAGTGTCATTTTTTTTTGCATTTAAAAAAGTCAGATAGGATTGAAAACTATCCCCAACTAAAGCATCATTTTCAAAAGCCTTTCCAATAAAAAAGTTTTTAACAGCATATAAAGATTCTAAAGCAAGAGTTTTTGAGTATAACTTACTATAATAACCCTCAACCTTACTAGGAAGTTCGTCAGTGGAAAAAACACCTGCAGGTATCCCAAATTTATTAGTACGTAATCCTTTTTCAAAATAAAAGATGAAGTCATTGGTTAATTTATTAATACTTGAGGTCGCAGTATTTTCAGTTGAAACCACAAAAGTGTCTCTATATGAATCCCAATCATTTGATACTGTATTGGTTTTCGCTTCCATTTTATTAATTACGCTGACTAAATATTTCGAATAATTATTATCGGAGGGCTGATACTTTTCTAGAATTTCAGCATCATTTTCTCCAAGACCAAATAACAGGTAGTCTAGTGCAGGAAAACCTTGAGAGGCATAATTGTTTGGGTTTTCAAGATCATAAACACCAGAATTAATATTACTTGTTATACGATCCTCGTTAACAGGATAAATATTCATGAAGGATGAGAGATATATTTCTTCTGCTTTGCCAATATTAAACATTTCAACATGTTGCCACGTTTTATAGGCAGACAACCATTTTTCCCTTACAATTTCAAAATTAGCCTGAAGAGGCTCTTCATTAAAAGAGGCAATACTTTCTTTTAAAACAGAAAGATCATCTTTTAATTTTTTATAAGCAGGCATAATAAAATTATCGGCCCAAAAAACCAACATTGCACTTCTATCGAAACCTAAAGTGATATCATCGTTAACCACTGAATCAAAGATTTCAGATGAATTACTTAAAAAATCACTTTGATTGTCATCTTCAGAAGAACAAGAAAAAGTGAAAATAAATATAAAAAGGGTAAGAGATATTTTTTTTATCATATTAACTATTTTCAATGATCATTCTGCTTGATTTTTAATGAATTAGTTTATGGTTTTCTAAAATTCTAATCTTCTAAATGAAAAATAATTCAAATTAAAACCAAGCAAAAGCAATCAAAGTATTTCTATCTAATTTGTTTTTGGTAAACTCGTTGCAGCATCAATTTCACTTGCCATTGCTTCAAGTTCAGCCTCTGTTCTATCCCAAAGACCGTTTCCAGCCATTAGTTCACTTAACATAGAATTAACTTCAGTATTTGACATATAAGGGACACCATCATGATCTTGAGTGAATTGAAGACTTAAAATAAAACCATAACCTTCAGATAGCGCGTGAAAAGCATCTGCTGTTTTGCCAGCAGTTTTTTTGGCACCACCACTTCTTAAATAATAAGCAGCTTTATATCCAATCACTTTAGATAATTCAGCTTTTACGATTTGAGCTTGCTCATCACGCAGTGTATAGTTTTTAGCAACTATCGCAGCTCTCCCAAGAGCAAAAGCATCGTATATTTTTTTTGCAACACCAGGCTCGTCATCCTCAACTTTTATTAAATATTTATTTAAAAGAACCCCTTTTCCAAGCTCAGGATAAGTTTGATTATCCAATCCATACAAATATCCAAAACCTTCATCCCAATAATGTTCCATTTTTGTAATATTAGCTTCAGTAGCATTTGGAGATGTGTAATGCAATACTCCAGCATCGTTGTCGTCTTTAGCCCCATCTAGTTTTGAACTAGTTAAATAGTTATTTATTATTTGGTCTGCAGCAAAAGCACCAATTAGTCCCTTCATAAAAACTTGATTGAGCTCTAATCCTTTAGAATTTACTCGGACTGTTCTTCCACCGTCAGCATCAGTAATTTGTCCAGCTACGCCAGCGGAGGCATCACTGTTCCATGCAGGAAAAACATTTGAGGTAGCATCAGTAATCCATCCGTCAAATAAAGGTTTTATTGTTGCTGAAGAATAGGTCGATGCACCCGTTTTATTTCCTACTTTTTTTCCGGATGTATCTAAAGTTGAATTTGTAAACCCATTGCCATCATTAAACATTGTATTTATTTGGGTTTCTGTAAAAGAAGAAGTGTTTAAAGCACTCCCTAATTCTTTTGCCATTTCTAACTTTGCAGACTGACCCGTGTAATACACTGTGGAAACGCCATCTCTAGTGAATGAATAGGAGTCGGGCGCGAGTGGATTATTAACTATTACTGTTTCAGTAATAGTTTCTCCAGGCACTTCAACCTCAATTATTTTTTCAATTGTTCTGTATTCAATTGTTGCATCTTCTTTAGCACAACTAATGGTAATGAAAAGAAGTATTAAAAGTGAAAATGTATTTTTCAAATTATGGTTATTTATAATTAGTCTAAATTAATATTAAGCAAATATATATATATTTTTAAATAAATAAAAATTATTTAGATTAATTATAAATAAGCTCTAATGTGACTGATTTAATTGATTTTTTTAGACAATAAAACAAAAAATACACGCTTTTTATATCTTTAAATAGTGTACTTTTAATTTAAATCACCTCAGTTATGAAACATTTATTATGGTCTCTTTTTTTGGCAATGCCCTTATTTGGGCAAGATTATTTCACAGAACGATATCAGCCTTTTCAAGAAAATATTCAGGCACCTAAAGATTTTTTAGACTATGAAATTGGATCACAACACACACGCTATGATCAAATTGTTTCTTATTTGGAACATTTGGCAAAAGTTTCAAATCAGGCTCAAATTATATACTATGGGAAAACACATGAAGGAAGAAAACTTCCACTACTTATTATTAGTACCCCTGAGAACTTAGCGAATTTAAAAAGTATTCAAAAGGCGCATCTGGACTATGCAAAAGGCTTGCTATTAGAAGAGCCAGACATCCCGTTAATTTTAAACCTTGCCTACAATGTTCATGGCAACGAACCCTCAAGCTCTGAGGCTGCACTTTTGTCAGCATATACATTAACTGCCTCTAAAGACAAACAAATTATTTCATTCAGAGAGAATGCCATTATTTTTATAGATCCTACGATTAACCCCGACGGTCGTGATCGCCATACTCAGTGGGCAAATTCCTATAAAGGAAACCCTTTAGTTTCAGATCCAATGGATGCTGAACACAATGAGGTCTGGCCAGGGGGAAGAACAAATCATTATTGGTTTGATCTAAATAGAGATTGGCTTTTGGCAATAAACCCTGAAAGTCAAGGAAAATTAGCCTGGTATCATCAGTGGTATCCTAATGTAGTTACTGATTTTCATGAAATGGGAAGTCAAAGCAGTTACTTTTTTGAGCCAATGAAAGCAAATGGATCTTTAGACCCCATTATGCCAAAAGATAATTACATAAAACTCAACGATTTATTTGCTTCATACTTTTCTAAAAGTTTAGATAGTATAGGTTCTCTTTATTTTACTAAAGAAGCCTTTGACGGAACCTATCCAGGTTATGGCTCTTCTTATCCAGATCTTCAAGGAGGTTTAGGATTACTTTTTGAGCAAGCTAGCTCAAGAGGACACAAGCAAAAAACAAAATATGGATATATTACATTTCCTTTTACTGTAAGAAACCAGTTTGTTTCTAGTATGGCAACTGTTCAGGCAGCGGTTGAAAATAAAAGCACCTTACGAACCTACCAGAAAGCATTCTTTAAGAGTGCCATTGAAAAAAGTGCCAAGAGTAAAATTAAAGCCTACACTTTTTCTGAAAAAGATCAGAATAGAAATAAAGCGTTTATCGATAAGTTGATTCGTCACAAAGTTTCTGTATTGAAAACAGGAAAAAATACTTTCGCTGTACCAACAAATCAACCTCAATACAGAATGGTTCAAACCTTCTTTGAAACCTATGAATCATATCATGACAGTGTTTATTATGATGCTTCTGCTTGGTCTGTCGCAAATTTCTATAATATTAAATTTGCATCATCAAATAAAACAATCAGGGGAACAGAAATTAAGTCAACAGAAGAATTAATAGCATTAAAACCATTGGAGCTTTCATCCTATGCATATGCCGTTGATTCTAAAGACTATAATCTACCAGCTTTCATTTACGAGGCACAGCAAAATAAAATTGTAGTTGCAGCATCTTTCAAACCTTTTGCGATAAAAAATAAGACCTCTTTTTCATATGGGTCATTAATGATTCCGGTTGCGCCACAATCGCTTTCTGAAAAAGAATTACACACAACGTTAAGTGCTCTTCAAAAAAAGTATAGCATTCAAATTCATAGAGTGTCCTCTGGTTTTAGTTCACAAGGAATAGATTTAGGGAGCAGAGCAATTCGCCCTCTAGACAAACCAAAAGCACTAATGATTATAGGAAAAGGAATACGTTCTTATGAAGCGGGAGAAGTATGGCATTTATTAGACACTCGCGTGGGGATGCCTATTACTAAGGTAAGGCAAAATTATTTTGATCGAATAAAACTTGAAGACTATACTACTTTAGTAATGGTTTCGGGTAGTTATCTCTGGAGTAAAAAAATAATAGATAAAATTAAAAACTGGGTAGCTAAGGGAAATACAATAATTGCTATTGGAACGGCAAATAATACTCTAATTAAACATAAAATTATTGATGAGAAAAGAGTAATTCTTAAAAAAGATTCCACCACTATTGCCACAAGAAGACCTTATGTGGAGGCTTCAGAAAATTTAGGGCGAGAAAAACTAGGAGGTGTTTTCTTGAAAGGAATAGTAGACCACACCCATCCTTTAGGGTTTGGTTTTACTCAAAAAAGTGTGAGTTTGTACAAAAATAATTTAGTATGGTTTGAACCAAGCAAAAGCAATTATGGAACACCTGTAGCATATGCTAAAAACCCTCATATTGATGGCTATATTTCAAAAAATATTCGCGAAAAATTCCTTCCAAAAGCTGCACCTGTAGTTGTAAGTAAAGTAGGGAAAGGACGTGTTGTTTTATTTGCTGAAAACCCGAATTTTAGAGGTACAGCCTATGGAACGAATCGTTTATTTTTAAATGCTCTTTTTTTAGGAAGCCACATTGGTGTTCCTAGAGAACAGATTATCGCTTGGGATGAGCAATAAGAAAAATTTAAGGAATTAATAGGGTCCGTTTATAGGTAACAGATCTTATTTTTTCTTTAGAATAATAGACTGGGAAATACTGGTCTTCTGCCCAACTTTTAAAAAGATTATCATAAAAGGGACTTTCTGGATTTCCTGACTGTCCAGGCGCATTGGTTCCAATTGCTGCATCCCAATCGCCAGTATTAACAATCATTCGAAAACTGGCTCCACTACTTTGTCTATCATTTTCCCCTGTAGATCCAGGAGTATAGGCATTTCCTCCCCTGGGTAGGGGCCCTAGATTAAGCTTAGAGCTAACTGCATCAGTACCAATACCCCCTAAAGCGTGCTCCATAAAGCTATGCTTAAACTTTGTCTGTCCATAACGCCACTCTAGAGTATTTGGTCCTAGGCGCTTTTTTAAATTAGAGACTCCTTCTTCAAAGGTCATTTTAAGGAAGGCATCACGACTCGATATACTACCAAAATAAGTTTCTTTAGGGTTTTCGATCCAGTCAATAATTTTTTTTAATTGTAGGGTCGTTATATAGGGCTTTGCTATTTCAGGCACAAACTGTTTATGGGCCATTCGTTTAATTTCATTCTCCCATTCAACATAAATTGCGGCTTCAATGGAAGAGGATTCTAAACGAAAATTCCAGTTTAAAAGACGGTTTTTTTGTTCAGTCTCAAACTCTTCAAAATCAATTTCTCCTAAAAAAGGAATTATAATTTTTGCGGGTAAGGAGGTCATATCTACTTGAAGATTTTTCATATCCTCCTGATTTAATTGATCATTTTTTGCAAGGACTTCATTTACTCGATCTCCACGATAAGGATCAGACCAAGAGTATCCTATTGCATTCCAATTGTCGTATTCATCTGGGGTTACGTTTTGATTGGCTGTTGCAATAAATCCCTTTTCAGGATTTAATTCATTAGGTTTTTGAATAATGGGTAAATAACCCGCCCATTCATATCTTCCATCTCCTGGGACAGGCACAAGGCCACTATGATTATTTCTTACAGGGGCAATCCCGACAGCTTGCCAACCAATATTTCCTTGGGTATCAGCCCAAATCATATTTTCTCCTGGAATATTACTGTAGGTACAAGCCTCTTGAAATTCCTCCCAAGTTTTAGCCTGATCCATTCGTAAAGAAGCCAAATAAGGAGATCCACCAGTCTCAAGCCAAGCACATCTTACAGCAAAAGCAATATGTTTTTTTTCATTTAGATAGGTTACAGGACCATGATGGCTGTAATAAAGAGCCACTTCCTTTGAAGGTGCTCCTTTTACTGAAATCAACTCTTTAATAATTTTAAAGTCCATCCAAGCTCCTTTATATTTGTATTGCAGAGCGTTTTTAGGGTTTAATTCATATTGGTAAAGATCTTCACCATCGGTTCTAAAAACAGTTAACCCCCATGAACCAAAATTATTATGACCAATCGATATTCCTGGTATTTCAGGCTCACCCCCACCAATAACATTCCATCCAGGGGCAACTAAATGAGCCATATACCTTAAGGAAGGGATGGCTATTGTTCTATGCGGATCATTAGCCATATAGGTATTTCCGTCTTTAGTTTTAGAACCCGAGACAACCCAATTATTACTCCCTAAGTCTAAAGAATCTCTTGAAAGATCATTATAGCGATCAAGTATAGCCATAGCGCCCTTTTTTTGATAATCTTTCTTAAGATGTTCTGATTTAAAATGAACAGGTTTTCTAAAAGCGAAATAGGGCGCCAGAATATCTTCAAATAAAAGTTTTGAATCTATTTTTTTATCCAAATTAATATCAGGTTCTTGAGGGTGAAACCATAACAACTCTTTTACTTTTTTAGGACCTAAAAGTGAAACTGCTCTTCCTATCTGTAATTCTTGACCAATATTTCCTAATAAGCCTTGATGTCTTGAAATTACCACTTCAGGGGTCCAAAGCTTTGGTTGAATTGCTAACATTTTAAAGGGTAAAGGAAGCTCTTCAGGGGTTTTTAAAACTTCCTTTATATAACTATTGACTCCTGCAACATAGGACTCAATAATGGCTTTTCCCTCAGGATGATAATGACTAAGCTCAGTGTTTAAATCACCTCTAAATTGAAAAAGACGAGTTCCAATATCACGAGCTAATTCATCAGGCCCTAAGATTTCAGCTACGCTTCCAGTAGCTTGTCTTCGCCATATTTCAAATTGGAATAAACGATCTTTTGCAGCTGTATAACCTTGAGCAAAAAAAAGATCTTTTTGATTATTGGCATAAATATGATTTATGCCCCATTGATCCCTTAGAATTTCCACTGACTCTTGAAGGCCCTCAATCTTTTTTTCTTCATTTAAAAAACCATTTTGTTTTGAGTCACATCCAATTATTAACAATGAAAGAACACTAATGAAAAGAGTACGCATAGTTTCGTTTATTTAAATTACAGAGCGTCAGATGCAGGAATTAAACGTGCTTTTAAATTAACTGAATCCATGTCTTTATCCATTGGAAACATTGGTCTTTTAATTCGTTTATAACCCAATCGCTCAAGGTCTTGATCTACTCCCCCTGGGGTTAGTGCCATAATCCAATCGCCACGCATGTTATAAAGCTCAGGTACAAGGTATCCAATTTTCACAACCAATATATCTGCTCCTCTTGGACTTAAACCTAATTGAGTAAAATCTTTTTCACGATGGTAAGGCTTACGTTTTTTAGTAACAATTACTTTTATACTACCTACTCGAATAACGGCCTCTATCTCTGCATGAACATCTCCTTTATAAATGGATTCTACCACACCATTTAAAAGTAAAGGTGGCGAAAAGCGGTTGTCTACCATAGCACCAACTTTGGCAGACACCTTTCCTCCAATACCAGAAGCTTCTGCAGCTTCGATCATTTCTGGCCCAGGAATAGAAGCATAAATAAGGGTTGGCCCCGATTCGTTTTGAAAGGCCTTATTGGACAAAAGCTCCCTAAGAGTCCAAGTAACATCTCCCGCTCCTCCAGCAGTTGGATTATCACCCATATCACTGATTATGTAGGGTTTCTTTTTAGATTTTAACGCAAGGGTCAAACTCTTCTCTAAAGTTGCAGTAGGTGCCACAAACTCAAATTCTTTTCTTACGTCCCAAAAAGCTTGGGCAAGTATTTCTGCGCCTTCTTTAACGGCTTGTTCATCATCTCCTGTTACCATTACCACGGCATGGTTTCTAGGTTCATCTGCCCAGGCATATCCAATCCAAATAGCAGCATCAATAACTCCTTCTTTTTCTGTCAGAGGCTGTACTTTTGCATAGAGACTTTTACCGGGCTCAATACGGGTACTTGTTTTTTCTCCTGGCAATAGAATAGGGACAGGAATCCAAGCCTTGAATTTTGGCTTACCTTTTCCGCTAGCGAGACGCTCTAAAAGGTTATCCACAGCACGTTGCTTGGATTCAATCGCATCCTCGTGCGGAGCCATTCTATAACACGTTATAAGATCAGAATGTTGTGCAAGTCGCCTAGATACATTTCCATGGAGGTCCATGGAGGTTGAGATCAGCGTTTCGGTTCCAATAACAGCTCGTATTTTAGCAATGAAATCACCTTCAGGATCATCAACTCCCTCTACACTCATTGCACCATGAATGTCAAAAAAAAGACCATCATATGGCATTCCTTTCTTTAGTAGATTCAGAGTTTTTCCAACTAAAGAATCATAAGCTATTCTAGTAACCATTCCTCCAGGAAGTGCGTGGCCCCTTAATGTTGGAACCCAATCTGCAGCTTCTCTTTGCTCACTTTCTTCGGTTAAAAAAGGATAGTATTCAAAAATGTCTTCAGCTTCTCGGGCTAAAAAAGCATCTATCCCAGATCTTGCAGGGGAAAAAGTACTTGACTCTATTGCCAAACCAGCAATAGCAATTCGGGGCTTTTTAGTTTCTTTTTTAGATGAAACTGAGTTACAGCCAAACAACAAAGTAGTAAACAACACTAAGGGAATTGAATTTTTAAAAAGAGGTTTCATGCGATTATTTTTCTTAAATATACAGAACTTTCACGCACTTATTTAAGATATAATTTTATAAGAAAGACCGATCTGTATACATATTTAAAAATTAATTCTACTTTAGATAGATAGTTAATCAAACAATTAATTGAGGATAAAAACAACGCTTTAAAATGAAAACAATCAAAGAAGTTATTTTCTTTTCAGCTTTATTTTTTAGCTTGATAAGCTGTAATTATTTAATAGACATAAAAAAGCAAACAAGTATGACTGAATTTAATTCAGATGAACTTAAATACCGCCCTTCTTTTCATTTTTCACCAAAAAAAAACTGGATGAATGACCCTAACGGTATGTTTTTTTATAAAGGAGTTTACCATCTTTATTATCAACATAATCCAGACGCCAGTGTTTGGGGACCTATGCATTGGGGACATGCAACCAGTCTAGATTTGAAGCATTGGGAAGAGCAACCCATTGCTTTGTTCCCAGATGATTTAGGAACTATATTTTCTGGTAGCGCCGTGGTAGATTATAACAACACTTCTGGTTTAGGACAAGAAGGAAACCCCGCTATCATTGCTATTTATACAAATCATGATAGTGAGAAAGCATCGATAGGAAAAGAAATTAATTTTCAAACACAAAGCATTGCCTATTCTTTAGATTCGGGGCAAACTTGGACAAAATATACTGCAAATCCAGTACTAAAGAATCCTGGAATTATTGACTTTAGAGATCCTAAAGTATTTTGGTATGAATCAGATCAAAAATGGGTTATGACCTTAGCTGCAGGTCAGGAAATACAGTTTTATGAGTCAAAAAATTTACTTTCATGGACCTATTTATCTTCTTTTGGTGAAGGAGTTGGAAACCACAAAGGTGTTTGGGAATGCCCAGATTTATTTCCTTTACCCCTGAAAGGAACGGAAACTACTAAATGGGTTCAATTATTAAGCATTAACCCAGGCGGGCCAAATGGCGGGAGCGCGACACAGTATTTTGTGGGGGAGTTTGACGGAACTAACTTTATCATTGATTCTGACTTTAAATCTTCAATGGATAAGGAGCATAATTTTTGGTTAGATTTTGGGAGAGATAATTACGCGGGGGTAAGTTTCTCAAATTTGTCAACAGAAGCAAACGGAGTCGTTTATTTAGGCTGGATGTCTAATTGGAATTATGCGAACGAAGTCCCCACAACCACATGGAGAAGTGCGATGACCCTTCCTCGAGAACTTGAACTAATCCATGCAGAAGGAGACTATCGTCTTCGTTCAATTCCCCCTTCAAACTGGGATGAATACACAACCCGAAAACTAGCTGAAGAATCAAGATATTTTGAAAAGCAAACCACATTAGTTGCTTCTGGTCAAATTAATTTATTAGGTGCTCAAATTAAGCTTGACTTATTAGATTTAAAAGAGGAAATATATACATTTTTTCTTGAAAATAAAGAGGGAGACGTATTGACTTTCGGATATAATCATGAAACTTATCAATTTTTTATTGATCGCAGTAAGACTGGTAAAACTAATTTTTCAGAAAAATTTAGCACAAAACCATCAGTAGCTCCTAGAACTAAAAAAGGGTCCTCTTTAGCCATTACCATAATTCTAGATAAAGCCTCGATTGAATTGTTTTTCGATGAAGGAGAAACAGTAATGACAGAGATCTTTTTTACCAAAGCTCCTTTTGAAACATTTCGCCTGGAAACATCAAGTGGAAAGGCTACCCTTGGGAATCTTGAAATAAAAGAGTTAATGAAAAAACAAGAACTTTTAGGGGTTACAAAAATTCTTCATCAGATTTTTTAATTTCCTATCTTCGAAATTCAAATTTAATAAATGGGCTTTAGTTTTCACAAAGTAACACTTAAGAAACGCTTTCCTTTGGCAATAAGCCGAGGGGTACGCTACGATTCGGAAAATCTCTTTGTTCGCTATGAAAAAGACGGTTATGTTGGCTGGGGAGAAGGAGCACCAGGAGAAACCGAAGGAGCTTCAACTGC